>Ga0207678_10000928_pt1 | contig 26722 bp, 29 predicted proteins | sample KBSC63metaG_FD_184319 | JGI IMG/M metagenome (GOLD analysis project Ga0207678, IMG submission 184319) | Corn rhizosphere microbial communities from Kellogg Biological Station, Michigan, USA - KBS C6-3 metaG (SPAdes) (version 2) | ecosystem: Host-associated > Plants > Roots > Rhizosphere > Soil ... | reverse complement strand
CTCGTTACATCCGTATCGACGGCTTGTTCCGGCGCACATTTCGCCGCGGCGTTAGAGTGGGCTAAAGCCAGCAACGTCTGATCGGGATTATCGACGGGCAATTGTGCATTTACGGCGACGAGAAAAGCACTCATGGCCTGCTTCGACGACGCCGTCCAAACTCCATTTATCGGACCGTGATAGCACCCGGTCCGCGTCATCGCCGTTTGCAGCTCGCGCACCAACGACGCCCGATCGGGCGGACGAGCCGGCATCGCGACGGGGCCGCCGGCCGTCTCTCGGATAACGCGCAGCGACGCTGGTGGTGAACTCAACGGCTCGGCTCTCACCAGTGGCGGAATTGTCACCGCGTCGACACTCACCGAATTCGACGCGCTGTCGGAAACCATTGCCGAATAGAAGCCGTATCCCGCCACTGACGCCAGGACAAAAAGCACGACGCCCTTGATCGTCGCGGTCCCGATATTTCCAAGAACGACCCGCAATAGATTCACGGCGGCTGCACTCATCGTTGCGTTACGCTCTAGGTCTGGACCGGGCCGTGCTGGGACACGCACGGCACGGCTTCTAGCCTAATTCCGGAAGTCGTTTTCGCATGGCGTGCGCACAAACGGCAATCGAGCAAAATGCTTTCTTCCACACGGTCCTTTTTTGTCACTTGGCGATGGTCTCAAAGCGTGAATAATCGCCGACGGACAGAGGCGATCCATCGCCTCTGTGTCGGATACTAGGACAGAGAACACTTCAGAACCGGAACTTCTTTGACCTTTCAAGCGTTCAAGGTGGTTAAGCAAGAGATTGATGGAGAGGTTCATGCGAGTAGTGAAAGCGGCGTCGTTAGCATTGGCCGTGACGTTAGCGGCCGGCGGTATGGCTTTCGCCGACCAGGACGTTCCCGGCGCGGATTGGATGCCGAAAGAAAAGGTGATGGAGAAGCTCGGCGCGGCCGGTTACACGAACGTAACGGGCCTCCAAGCCGACGACGGGTACTGGGAAGGCAAGGGCGTCAAGAACGGACAGATCACCGAATTCCATGTCGATCCGCATAGCGGCGCATTCACTAAGGAAGAAGTCGATAACGACTGATCACAAAATCGCAATCTCACCATGATGGCCCGAGCAGACGTATTTGCTCGGGCTTTTTCGTGCGGGTCGTCGACCCAATCCCGTTTCGGTTCCAGTTGATTTCTCGACCGTGACGGAGCGACGCCCAACGGTTATGAAAGCAATCGGCCTTCCAACGCGAAGCAGATGAAATGCCGGGTTCCGGTACCGCAGGCAATGTCCGAACCGGATCGGTGATCGAGACGACGGTCCCTGCGCGTCTCGACCGGCTCCCGTGGGGACGTTTCCATACGCTCGTCGTCGCCGCGCTCGGCATCACGTGGATCCTGGATGGCCTCGAGGTAACGCTCGTAGGCGCCGTCGCCGGCGCTCTGATGCAAAGCCCCGTACTTCACTTCACCAATACAGAAGTCGGCATGGCAAGCAGCGCCTATCTCGCCGGCGCCGTTTTGGGTGCTGTATTTTTCGGCTGGCTGACGGATCGTCTCGGCCGCAAGAAACTCTTCTTCGTCACGCTCGCAATCTATATGACCGCCACTGCGGCGACGGCGTTCTCATGGAATTTCTGGAGCTTCGTCGTGTTCCGGTTCTTCACCGGAGCCGGCATAGGTGGCGAGTACGCGGCCATCAACTCGGCGATCCAGGAATTGATCCCGGCTCGTATCCGCGGCTGGACCGATCTCATCATAAACGGCAGCTTCTGGCTCGGCGCCGCGATCGGCGCCTTTGCATCGATCATCCTGCTCGACGCGGCCTTGCTCCCGGCCGACATCGGCTGGCGCGCGGCGTTCGTCATCGGCGCCGTCCTGAGTGGGGTGATACTTTTCATGCGCCGGTGGATTCCGGAGAGCCCGCGATGGCTCGTTACGCACGGCCGGGTCGCAGAGGCGGACGCCATCGTTTCGGGCATCGAGGATGGGCTGCGCCGCCAGGGTCATACGATTGATATGGGACAGTTCATCCCGGAGCGGCTTAGAACGCGCACGCATACGCCTCTGAGAGAGGTCGCAAACGCGATATTCAAGATGTATCGGCAGCGTGCGTTGGTCGGGCTCGCGCTGATGGTCTCGCAAGCCTACTTCTACAACGCCATCTTCTTCACCTATCCCCTCGTCCTGACGACGTTCTACGGCATCCCAGTGGATCAGTTGGGATGGTACATTCTGCCGTTCGCAGCAGCGAACTTTCTCGGGCCGTTGCTCATCGGCCGCTTTTTCGACACGTGGGGTCGGCGACAGATGTTGACGCTGACGTACGCCGTCTCCGGATTGCTCTTGGCCGGCACGGGATACGTTTTCGCGACGAACATCGCCTCGGCTGCCGCGCTGACGATGGCATGGGCCGTCGCCTTCTTCTTTGCCTCAGCAGCTGCGAGCGCCGCCTATCTGACCGTCAGTGAAACATTTCCACTTGAAGTTCGAGCGCTGGCCATCGCGCTATTCTACGCGGTGGGAACGGCGATCGGCGGCGTTGCCGGCCCCTGGTTGCTGGGCCATCTGATCGATAGCGGATCGCGGTTGAGCGTGTTCACCGGCTACCTCATCGGTACGGCGTTGATGCTCGCCGCAGCTCTCATTGCAGCAATCTGGGCAACGGCGGCAGAACGCAAGCCGCTGGAGGAGGTTGCGCGCCCGCTGGCTTCGGTGGACTGACTTTGCTTAAGTCATGCCGTTGCGTTCTGCGATCATCCGCGAGGGTTGGAGTAAATGCATACGCTTGCGAACGACAGCGACGGGACGGTCGAACAAACCGTGGCGCAACCACCTGCAATAGTTGGAACTTCGCCGCCATCTCATCGGTCGTCCTGGTGGGGACCTTGATCCTCAATCCGCCTATAAAGAGAGTTATGCATGAGCCGGATTTACAGCCGCAAGAGTGTATGCTGTTCGATCGATAGGGGCGGCTAACTGTGAATGGAGGCAGAGATGGAAGAGCCGGATCCATTTGAACCCGGCAGTCATGTGTTCACCGGGACTGTGAAGACCTGGCGTAGCGGCTACGGTGAACTGGTGACGGACAGCGGTGTCACGGTTCCGTTGCTGACGCAGGGGCATCCGCCGGTCCGCGAAGGAGCGCGCGTGACGCTCATTACGCGAAAACTGAGGCCGCGCTTTCAAATTGAAAGGGTCATCAAGGCTGATTAGCGCCATATCCGGAAATTGGTGAGCGTTCATAAAATAGGGTGTTCGCTCACCAATACAGATGCCACCGCGTGATGAACTTTGGCGATGAGCGTTGACGCCGTCGCCACGCCCGAATGGAAGGCTGGACGCATGACAGGAATGGCGATCGCCGTAATTGTCGTCCTCTATCTCTCAAGTTCAATTCGTATTTTGCGCCAGTATGAACGGGGCGTCGTATTCCTGCTCGGAAAATTCGCCGGGGTGCGTGGACCGGGCCTGACGCTCATATTCAATCCCGTCCAGGCTATGACGCGCGTATCGCTGCGCACCGTCACGATGCAGATCCCATCACAGAAGATCATCACCAAAGACAACGTTTCCATCGATATTGCCGCTGTCGCCTACTATCACATCAGCGACCCGGAAAAGGCGGTCATCGCGATCGAGAACGTTTACGACGCGATAAACCAAATCAGTCAGACGACCGTGCGGAATGTTGTCGGCCGCTTCTCGCTCGACCAGCTCTTGGCGCAGACCGCCGACATCAACGAGCAGATAAAGAATGTGATCGATGCGCATACGGAGCCGTGGGGCACGCAAGTGACCGCCGTCGAGATCAAAGACATCATACTGCCCGACAACATGCAGCGCGCCATGGCGAAAGAGGCCGAGGCCGAACGCGAACGGCGTGCCAAGATCGTCGCCGCCGAGGGCGAATTCCAAGCCGCCGTGAAATTGGGAGAGGCCGCCGACATCATCACGGCGCACCCGGTGGCGCTTCAGCTGCGAACGCTACAGACAATGGTCGAGATTGCGACAGAGAAGAATTCGACCATCATCTTTCCCGCGCAGTTCATGACGACCGTACAAGAGGCTTTGGCGACCTTGCAAAAGGACTCGCAGCATAAATAGAGACTCGTGAGCGCCCGGCTGCTCCCATATAATTTGATCCAAAGCCTTGCTCGTCGCACCGTGGCCGGTTTCCAATAGTCAGGGCCCGGCTTCACTGAAGCCGTGTCACACCTAGGTTGAGGAAGGAGCGTTAGATCGGCTTACGGTCGTCGACACGAAAGGCCCCGATAACGATGCGTTAAAACGGAGACGAACCGATGCAATTCACGATCGGATTCAAGCACAGGGGGAAAGCGTGCCATGTCACCGTCGAGGGCGAGGACGCTCTCAGCGCAGCCTTGGCACTGAAAGCGGAACGCCCGGAAGCGACGATCATGTATGTCCGCCCACAAAATCGGCGCGGCGATGCGCGCCACCCTCCCTTGGGCGGCGGCAGAGAAGACCTTTGAAGGGGCTGGAGGCTTTCCCTCCGCCGACCGCGAGGTATGCCCGTTTGAGGACAAGAGGACCGGCGCGCCTAGATTCTGCGGCTAAGATGTCGAGCAGAATTCGCGGCGTCGCGCGCAGGCGAGTCAATGTTGCAGAGACACCAAAAGACCAATGCCTGCCGAGACTGGCGCCAATTACAGTCATGCCCGGCTGAACTTTGTCACGCAGGCTCCATAGCTGAATGACTCAGTGCCGGTATTGCTTATGGTGAGATAATCCAATTGGTGTCTTATAGACGTGAATAAGGATGCATTGAAGGCTGGTAATTGCAAAATTTTGCAATGCGTCAATAACAGACAATAACCAATTTCGCGATATTACGCTGACTAGACAGAATATTCGGCGTTAACTCGAGAAATCTCGCAGTACGACTTTTCAAAATACGTCGAGGAGGTTTCTTCAATGTCCAAGCGTTTGTCCCTTTCGGCGGCCGTTGCCGTCGCTACCCTCATGGCACTCCCGGCCGCTTCCCAGGCGACTGACTGTCTTAATCTCAAACACGCACGGTCTAGCACCGTCGCCGTCGTAGACGGTACGGGACACGCCCTTCGACGCGTCGGCGATGGTATCGTTCGCGCTGGTGATAGAGCGTTCGGCTGGATCTTCTGCAAGCATCGGAACCGGGTCTGATCAGGTTGCGGATATCCGGGCGCAGGGCTGCGGCGACCCGCTGATTTCGTGAGCCTCTCAAGCATAGAGGCCTCGTCGAACGACGGGGCCTCAAGCTCAGCGACCGCGAAAATGCGTTCGCGATAGATGCGACCTGCAAACGGCTGCCCCTTGTCAGAAAATCGACAATCCGTGGCTTCCCGTGACCGCTCCCAAAATTGTGACGACGCTAAGCGCCAGCAGTACCCAATGTACCCGGTGCAACAGGGCGAACGTGGCTTCCGGCTGCTCGGCCACCCAGCGTGGTAGGAAGCGGTGCAGGATGAACGGCTCGCCGACGAATAGAACGAAGGCGAACAGCAGCCACACGCCGACCATTGCGTGCATCCACCAGAACGTAATCGAGTGAAATCGATCCCAGAGATCGAGCTGCCATATCATGTAGAGGCCCGTAAGGCCGACGACGATAACGGCAGTCCGCGCCTGCCATACGAAACGGCGCTCGATTGCGCGGAAGGCTTGGAGGCGGTCTTCGCCGAGATCGCCGCGACGAACCGCAGGCAGCACCACCATCGTTGCCATGGACACGCCGCCGATCCAGATCACCACGCCCAGCACATGCAGCGCGCGAGCCAAAACGACGTCATCCATAACTGCCCCTAGAACAAACGACACGCGATCGAACTCAGTGCAGCTTACCGCACTATCTTCAGACTTAGACAAGTTTGCGCTGGAACATGAAAAAGCCGAATGCGACGAAGGCTCGCCCCCAGAGGAAGCGAGCCTGATGTCGCGCCCTAGGCGACACGCCACCGCGACCAGAAGCTATTGGTTGAGGATAATGTAGGGCTTCTTGCCTGTTGGTTTTGGCGGAGGCGGCGGTGGTGGCGCGGCAAACAACGGCGGCATGTCAGACGAACTGAAGATGGGGCCGGCAATTCCGCTGCCACTGCTTGCGTGTCCGTTCCAGCCAGAGTCGGGCGTCAGCATGTTGTTTGGGGCCAGTGTCGGTCCCAGCCTATCGACGGGTGCGAATTCAACGCCTCCGCTCGGGCCCCGCGGACCGGATTGAGAGCGATACCCGGGTTGGGCCGAAAGAGGCGATGCTGCGAACACGGCGACGGCGCCCGCTAGGATTAGGCTTTTCATGTCGTCCTCCTTTCGATCTTTAGAATATCAAAGGAAAGCAGAGGCCGCCATTCCAGATAGCGAACATGGATACGCTGCCGACGATATGTGCATCGCAGCAACTGTGTTGACCCTGCCGCGGCAGGAAAAGCGCCACTAAAATGTTGCTCATGCACTCGAGTGGTTAAGCCAGCCCCCGCTGTAGCTCTTTCGACATCCTGACGGGATCGAGCTGACCATTCTGATCACTTAACGATCGAATGCAGTGAGCGAGACCGAACGGTATAAGCGGCGAGAAAAATCTGCGGAGGTTCCTATTCTGCGCGCATTGCCTGTGAATGAACGTCGTAAAAAAATGCTGAGGGGCGAGAAAGAAGAAGGCGGAGTTAGCAAGACGTAAGGAGACTGCCGACCGATTGAGCACGCGCAAAGGCCTGGCTTATATTTAATCTCGCGACGACGTCACGATGACGATAGCTCCCTATCAAAACCAAACGTAGAAAAAGGCGTTTGACGAAAGGCAGCCACGCGTCCACGCTAATGAAAGATGGATGGGCACTACGGTTTCCGACTGGAAGTCGAACATGTATTGCAATGCATATTTTCACGCAATTTATCGCGCAATATTTCTAAATTTTTTGTTCAGCTTTTCGGTCATAGCGCCCTCGATCTCAAGCAGCCAATCAGTGCGGTTCCGTTCACGCGTGTCTTCGCGCGAATCGGAAATGGGGTGTCTCAGCGGCACTCGAGATCTGCTGCTCGCACGGCCGGCGCTTGAAAGAGACCGTCCTTCGGCAAGTCTTTGCGCTCTCGGCGTTTGCTGAGCGCGACCACGAGTGCGCCTAGTATGGAGTACGCCACGTGACCATAAGATTCTTAGCAGTGACTACGCTTTTGGTGCTGGTGACGCCGTTGGCAAGCATCGGCCTCGCATTTCTATTTGGCAATAACTGAACGCAATTTGTCGGCGTTGCTATCGCCTCGGGCATCCTGGTTCAACGTCGTTTCTTCGTCTTCGGGCTTGAAACGTGATCTTCAATTGCCGGCACACGATCACGGGCGATAGCTCACGCGATTGGTGAACCCTATTGGAGGTTTGGAAATGTCGTTGCCGTCAAAAACTGAACGCAGCCTGCTCAGCTATGAGGACTTCGAGACGGTCCGCGCCACGCATCATCCTGCCATCTATGATCTCTCAGGCAAGGAGCTGCAGTCACTGAAAGTTCGCCTTCGCGAGGAGCGCGACAAGTCGCGGGTACTTGCGAGACACAGGCAGCGGGAATCACGAGGCAAGGCTGAGCCGCGTGGGAAACATTTTAGTGGCCCCGCCGAGCACCCGCGGAAACGTAAGCAGATCTTTGCCGCTGCCCTCAAGCGGATCAACAATGAGCTTGATCGTTTGCGTAAACTGGAAGCGCGCGCAGAACATGTGGATGCGGCGCATCGGGCACTCGCGTTGCATCGTGCGAAAAATTTCGTACATCGCCCGGCCCCTGGCGATACTCCTCGTCACGGCATGCAGCCGCAGGAAAGTTCTCGCAGACGAACCAAAGTTCCACCGAGCAAGATTGGAAGCATCTCGCAAGCAACCAAGGTTGCTCAGGCCATTCGCGATTCAAAATAGGCAGTCCGGCGCGCGCAGGCGGTGCCTGCACTCACAATTCATAGGTTGGTGACGCGATTGGTACTCGGAAGGTTCGCACCGGTTGCCCCCTGCCCTGCATGAAGGGAGGCTCCGTTTGCGAGAACAGGCAAGCGCGCAGGTTACGTCGCCAAAGTGCCGGAGAGCCGAATGACCATCCAGCATCATCAGCGACGCTTACCTTGCGATCCTTCGTAACGCCGTTAAATCCCGTTACGAACAGCACGTCGACAAACATGACGTGGACTTATTAGCTGCCACCTAACGCTTAGTGGACCACGGTGACCGGGACGTGAGCCTTGTTCAACACCTGATTTGAGATCGAACCACCCAGTAGTCGCTGAATTGGACCTCTTCCACGACTACCTACGACCACCAGATCGGCGTCAGCCTTCGCGGCGCACGTTAAGATAGCGTCAGCCACGTCCACGGCCTGTGCTTCAATCCGGTTCACCGTTGTGACGCCCATCTTTTCCGCGATCCGAGTCGCAGAGTCGAGCTTCTCGGCGGCCTCGCCGTCAGCCCACAGTGGCCAAGGGCCAGCGCGGTCCAAAGCAAAAGGTTCGACGGCCAAATAAATCAGCGTCGCGTCTGTTGACTTCGCAAGCCGCGCCGCAAATGCGACCGCCTGCTCTGAATGAGCCGAACCGTCCGTTGCGCAAAGAATTTTTTTCGGCATATCCATCTCCTTCCTTATTCGCTATTGCGGCCTGCTATCGGCAGGGCGCGCGAAAAACGAACATCACGCCGGAAATCATTTTCCGTTATTCCTCATATGGGCACTACATTAGAAGCATTCAAGAGAGCGCACACTGCTTTACTCCGCTAAACCGCTCCAAGAAGAATTGCGCGAATCCGAATTTTTCAACGGTGATTTTGTTCGACGCTGCAATTGAAGCAGCGATCAGCTGCGCTGCGTCGACGTCGCAGCATAATGCTCCACCGCCGAGCTAAACTCGGCGTCTGCGAAACTTGTATATGGCGCTCGAGACGCCGCGGAAGTGGGCTAATGAAAAAATCGAGGTCCTGGCTTCGGCGTGAACTAGCTTGTGCCCCTGAGTTTCCGCTGATTAAGCGCAATTCTTCACTCTATATTTTCGAATGTATAGGCGCGGCGCGCGCCAAGGCGCATTTCCACGGCAAATTAAATAGCTCATTAATTGAAGTAGCTACAATCACCTGCATTAATCCGATCGGATCGAAAGCTTTTTTAAGAAGGATTCGCGTAACTCATAGGGCGCCATTTGGCGTCTTTCGCGCCCGTCGCAATAGCCACGCGCGAAGCGAGTGATGTGGATCCAATGTCGCAGAGTTTCGTGTCCCGACACCTTTTACCGACGTTTAATCCTGGTGTCGGCGGTCTTCGCCAGGACGAACTTCGCGCGATCATTCTCACCGCGACAATATTTGGCGTCGTTGCCTATCTGGCGATGTCGTTCACGCTGAACCGCGGCGTAACGACCATTTCGCCTTCGAACGGTATCGTGCTTGCTGCGCTGCTATTCGTTCGACGAACGTCCAGCCGTACTGCGATCATAGCATTCTCGATGGCCGCAGATGCTTTTGCGGCCGCCGTAGTCCATCGCACTCTGTTTGCCAGCTTTGGCCTTCCGCTGATCGACGCCGTCGAAATTTTGACCGCGTTTTTGATACTAAAATCTCGTGAGCGTCTGCCTTTACAATTCAGAGGCGTACGCTCGCTAATGTCATTCAGCATGGCGGCCATTGCTGCCTGCGCCGCAGCGGCAACGGTTGCGGGCATCGTGTCCTCGCCCTCGCACAAGTTCTTTGATGCGCACGCTTTGTTTTCACTGTTTGTCGGACACTTGCTTGGGCTCTTGACCGTCACCCCGGCGCTCATTCGCTTTCTGCGCAGGCCGAAAAAGGTGCGCCAGACGCCATCGTTCTATGAACGATATGGCCTTCTAGGATTGTTGGTCGTTTTGACTGCGGCGGTGATCACATCGTATCAGGCGCCTTTTGGTTTCGTACTTCTTCCCATTCTCATCACGATTGCCTATCGGCTAGGACCGAGGGACACGTCGGCGGCAGTCCTATTGGTGTCCGGAACGGTGCTGCTGTGCACGGTGCTTGGTTTCGATCCGGGTGCGAAAATCGCGCCGACTTCGCTGCTTGGCGGCACGCAGCTGCTTCAGCTTCGCATGCTGACAACGTTTCTGACGGTGATGCTGCTGGCCGAAATGATCGCCTCACAAGTGCGCCTCAGAGCGCGACTGTCGGCGGAATTGGCTTATCGTTCCGATCTAAATCGCCATCTCAAGTCGCAGGAAGAGGCGCTCACGCTACAGACGGTCGAACTTGAGAAAACCCACAATAGATTGAAGGAGGCGATCGACATCCTGCCGGAAGGCATGGTCATTCTCGATGCCGACGATCGCTATGTCGCCTGGAACAAACGATACGCAGAGATCTACAGCAGAACTGCCGACATGCTTTCGGTCGGCGGTACCGTCAAGAGTGTCGTTCAGGCCGGCCTTGAACGGGGCCTGTATCCGGAAGCGGCAGGGCGCGAGGATGAGTGGCTGACGGAGAACCTGAAGAAGTTGCGGACGCCAGCAGAACCGCAAGAGCAGCTCCTTGACGGCCGCTGCTATCTCGTCGAAGAGAAACGGACAAGCGAAGGTGGACTTATAAGTCTGCAAATCGATATCACGGACATAAAGAAGCGCGAGAGTTCCGCTGTCTATATGGCGCGGCACGACGCACTGACATCGTTGCCAAATCGCCATGTGTTGACTGAGCGCATGCACGCAGCGACGACCTGCGCGCATCGAGGAGAGCGCATGGCCCTCCTGCTTCTGGACCTCGATAATTTCAAGACTGTCAATGATACGCTTGGGCACGCCGCAGGCGATGAGTTGCTGAAGGCAGTAGCCGACAGGCTGAGAAACTCACTTCGGGAAAATGATACGGTTCACAGACTCGGCGGCGACGAATTTGCGGTGCTGGTGAACGTCTCGCAGGCTGAATCAGCCGTAACCACGGCGGCTCGGATCCTCAACATCCTGAACGAACCCATTCGTATTGGCAGCAAGGATGTCGTGTGCAGCGCGAGCGTGGGCATTGCGATCACCCCGGATCATACTTGCGAAGCTATCGAGCTTTTTCGGCTTGCCGATCTTGCTCTCTATGCCGCGAAGGCGATGGGGCGCGGCACCTATTGCATGTTCGATCCAGAATTGGACGTCAGGTTTAAAGCTAAAACTCAGCTTCAGGCCGAAGTTCGCGAGGCAATTATTGGCGATCAGTTCGAGATCCACTACCAGCTGATCACCTCCCTTTCGACGTTGAAGCCGGTTGGGGCTGAGGCTCTGGTGAGATGGCGCCGTCCACGACAAGGCTCGGTATCCGCCGCGGACTTCATATCGATTGCCGAGGAAATTGGAATGATCCGCGAACTGGGAGACAAGATTCTTCGTCAGGCCTGCCTGGAAGCAGCGACGTGGCCGGACGACATGAGCGTCTCCGTCAACGTCAGCGCTACGGAACTCGAGGCCGATAATTTCATCGACACGGTCAAATGCGCTCTGGCTGATTCCGGCCTTGCTTGCGACCGTCTCATCATCGAGGTCACGGAATCGACGGTAATGAAGGACGTCGAGCGCTCGGCGCGCGTTTTGCGAAATATCAGGGATCTGGGCGTCGAAGTGGCTATGGACGATTTCGGTACGGGTTACTCGTCCTTGGGATCGTTGGCGAAGGTGCCTTTCCAAAAAATCAAGATTGATCGGTCGTTCGTGCGCGACCTCGCATCATCACCCGAGGCCCGTGCCATCCTGGCGACAATTGTCGATCTTGCCAGAACACTTGGCATGACCACCACGGCCGAGGGCATTGAGACTGCGGAACAGCTCAGCATCGTCAAGGACTGCGGCTGCACATTAATGCAGGGATATTTGTTTCATCGACCACAACCGGCGGAGCAGGTCCATACTCTCATGTGGCACGCATGTGATCCTGAACAGAATGCCGCATAACTGCACAAAAGTTTGTTAGGTCGGTTGTTCAGCGGCTCCCCCAATTCTTTCTTGCTCTTCCTGCCGCGCTCCTTCTTCACAGGCATGGGCGGCAAAGGCGGAGGCCCCAGCGCAGCCCCGACGGTTTCATCCGTCGCCTCATCGTCCATCTCTTGAAACGCGTCAATGGTGGATAGCACCCGGTAAAGGGTCCACTTATGTTGCGCCAACGCGAAAATCCTCGGGTCTCTTGCTCCAGATCGATTGCGGCTGGATATCGCATATCTCGTCGCCACATATCGTCTTACGATGTATCCGGATTGTATCATTTCCTTGGCGGCGTCTAGAAGCGGCGCTCAATAAATGTATCTCGAAAACGTGAGAGAAGGCGCGATTGCATCTGCGCGCGACAGACCTGGTCACCGCGCCGAAAGAGGGGCGAGCATTCTGGTCGTGATCCGTGCGGGTGATGAGGCGGTGGCGAGTGAATGCTTTCGCCAATGCCTACGCTTCGGTTCGACATCCAGCATTTGTAGTCGGGAGTAAGCTCCACTAACAGAAAGGCGACATCTCCGTGTCAAGCTCAAACGCAAGTCCCCTCGTCACAGCCGATTGGCTCAAGGACAACCTCAATAATCCAAAGATAAGAATCTTCGAGGTCAGCGTCGATCCCGAGGTCTATGCCCGTACTCACATTCCCGGAGCGGTAAATCTCGACTGGCACGTCGACCTCGTCGATACCGTGAACCGGGACATTGCCTCACGGGACAAACTGCAGGGGACCTTGCGTAAGGCAGGCGTTGGAACCGACACGACCATCATCATCTACGGCGACCACAACAACTGGTTTGCGGCATGGGGCGCCTGGGTGCTCGACGTTTATGGTCTTGGAGACAATGTTAAGCTGCTCGACGGGGGCCGCAAGCTGTGGGAGGCGCGCTCGCTCCCCGTCACCGCCGACGTGCCGAGCTTCCCCGCTTCCTCGATCACGTTGCCGGAGCGAAACGAGAAATGGCGAGCACGCCTTCCGGATGTGCTTGCCATCGCCGAAGGACGGGTCGCCGGCAAATTGATCGATATCCGCTCGCCCGATGAGTACACCGGCAAGATCTTCGCACCGGAAGGCGTCAAGGAGTTGTCCATCCGTGCCGGGCATATCCCGGGCGCGGAAAACGTCCCTTGGGGAACAATTGTCAACGACGACGGCACCTTCAAGCCGGTAGACGAGATTCGCGCGATCTACGCTGCCAAGGGCGTCGACGGCTCGAAGACTGTTGTGACCTACTGCCGGATCGGCGAACGGTCGAGCCATTCCTGGTTCGCATTGAAGCGCATCCTTGGTTACAACGTCCGCAACTATGACGGCTCCTGGACCGAATATGGCAATGCGGTCGGCGTGCCGGTAACCAACAAGAGTGGAACGATCTGGCTCGGCAAATGAGCCGTCGTCATACGAGCTTGCGCGTATTTTGAATGGCCCGGGAAACCGATGCGCAGTGCAAGCTGCGTGACATAGTTATTTCGGTCCGGGCCACGCGCGGTGTGCGTTTTGACTGAAACGATTGCGTTCATCCTATCTCCGAGTTGTTGTGCCGGCTCGCTCTCGGTTGATGAATAGGTGTGCCTGACGGGTGACTGCGTTCGGACCTCGTAGGCGCGTGGCAAGCAGAAAGGACGCACGTTCGTGATCTATGCCGAAAATCTCATTCAGGCCGTCGGCAACACGCCATTGATCAAGCTGCGGCGTGTCTCTGAGCAAACGGGTTGTATGATCCTCGGCAAAGCCGAGTTCATGAACCCGGCGCAATCGATCAAAGACCGCGCCGCGCTCTTTCTGATCGAGGACGCGCTCAAGCGCGGAGCTGTCAAGCCGGGCGGCGTCATCGTCGAGGGGACAGCCGGAAACACCGGAATAGGGTTGGCGGCTCTCAGTCCTGCCTTTGGACTACGCGCCGTTATCGTCATGCCCAATACACAATCGGTCGAGAAGAAGGACGCTGTCCGGGCGCTTGGCGCTAAGCTGGTCGAAGTGCCGGCCGTGCCCTATGCCAATCCCAATAACTATGTTCACTATTCCCGCCGCTTGGCGGAGGCGCTAGCGAAGACGGAGCCCAACGGAGCCGTCTGGGCAAACCAATTCGACAACGTCGCAAATCGCGACGGGCATGCGCGGACAACTTCGGAAGAAATCTGGACGCAAACGGGTGGCAAGATCGACGGCTTCGTCTCGGCCGTCGGCACGGGAGGCACACTGGTAGGCGTTGCCCTTGGCCTGCGATCGCGAAGCAAGTCCGTGAAGATCGCTCTCGCCGACCCGCCGGGAGCTGCACTTTATTCGTTCTACACGCGCGGCGTGCTCGAAACCCACGGTTCTTCGATCACCGAAGGTATTGGTCAGAGCCGTATCACCCAGAACCTCGAAGGCTTCTCGCCGGACTTCTCGTTCGAAATACCCGACACTGAATCAATTTCGATCGTACACCGCCTGATCGTAGAGGAGGGTCTCTGCCTCGGCGGCTCCAGTGGCGTCAACATTGCCGGAGCTGTTGCGCTGGCTCGTACACTTGGTCCGGGCCATGTCATTGTTACTATGCTTTGCGATTGCGGCACCCGCTACCAGTCAAAACTTTTGAACCCGTCATTTCTCGCATCCAAGAATTTGTCGATCCCGGACTGGCTGTCGGCCGATCGTGTGCCCTTGCCTATCGTGCTCGAGTAAGAAATTGCCGAAATACTCTATGTCTAGCTACGCTCACCCCATTTCGTCGTGGATTGCGGATTTCGATGAGTTCCGATTCTCGACGTACCGCACGGCAATGATGGAGGCTTCGTAAAGTAGCGCTGTCGGCAGCGCCATGATGACCATGCTGATGGCGTCCGGCGGCGTCAGCAACGCCGATACAGCGAAGATAGCGACGATGGCATAACGCCGCCCGTTCACAAGAGCTTCAGCCGTCAGAAGCCCCGCCCTCGCCAGCAGCATGAATATCACCGGCATCTGGAATACGATGCCGAATCCGAAAATCAGCGTCATGATCAGGAATAGGTATTCCGACACCTTCGGCATCAGTTCGATCGTCGGAACTCCGTCACCCGTCGCTTGCGTCAGACCGATTGAGAATTTGATCAGCACCGGCATCGCGATGAAGTAGACGACCATCGCACCTATGATGAACAGAACGGGCGTCGCAATCAGATACGGCAGGAATGCGCGCCGCTCATTCTTGTAGAGACCAGGCGCAATGAACTTGTAGATCTGCGTCGCAATCACCGGAAACGACAGGAAGGCGGCGCCAAACATCGCGAGCTTCACATGCGTCATGATCTGTTCGAGAAAGTGCGTCGCAATCAGGCGGACGTTGTCGTTACCGGACGCCCACATATACGGCCAAACGAGCACGGTGTAGATGTGCCGCGCCACCGAGAAGCAGATAAGGAACATGACCAGGAACGCGCCGAGCGCCCACACAAGGCGTTGGCGCAGCTCGATCAGGTGGTCCAAAAACGGTGCTTTGACGGCGTCGATCGTATCCTGGCCATCGCTCTCGGATGACGCAACCCGTTCCTGCATGGAACCTAAAGCTCCATCAGCGGCGGCGCCGGCATCGGTGGCATCGCCGCGCGCCGCGCGCCAGACGCAAGTTGGACCTGATGCTCGGGCTGGGCTTCAGTAGAACCCTGTGGTGTTTCGGGTCGTATAGTCCTGTTCGGGGTAACATTCGATCCGTCGATCATCCTCTTGGCGCTCGTTACCTCAGCACTGACGGAGGCTTGTATTCCGTCAACTTCTTTCCGCATCTGATCGAGTTCGGCTTCCCGCATGACGACGTTAAATTGCGCACGGACCTCTCCGACCTGCTGTTTGACAATGCCGGCGTAGCGTCCAAGCGTGCGCAGGAACACCGGTAGCTCCTTCGGGCCGACAAAAATCAGCGTCACGATCCCCAGGATCAGCAGCTCGCTCCAACTGATTTCAAACATGGATGACGTGTCCCGCCGACGCGCGCGTCAGCCGCCAAGAGCGCATTTACCCTTAACCGGTCTTGATGCGTTCGCTTTTCAAGCCCTCGTCCTCAAACGTGCGTGGTGGAAGCGGCATTGCCGTTTGGTCGTCCTCGGCCATGCCCTTCTTGAAGCTCTTGATGCCCTTGGCGACTTCGCCCATCAGTTCAGAAATCTTGCCACGGCCAAAAAGCAGCAGGGCGACGACCAGAAGCAGAAGAATATGTTGCGTGCTGATACCCATTTCATCCTCTCGAGCAGCGCATGCTGCCTCTCTACAAAAATTGCTCTCGTATCAAATTCTCTCGGATTAACCGCCAAAATCACGGATCGGCTGGCGGGGCGATTTCCACGTCGAGTCTTATGATCGGATGAATCCAGCATTTAATGACTGCCGGCCCCGCGACGCGAATTGTCAATTGGCGTTTAACGCCCGGAATCTGCGTATCAAGATTATCGACCGTGCCGTCGCTATATGTGACGTAGAGATTGTGAGTCATGTCCGATTGATTATCGAACGTAATGACGTCGCCGACGCGCGGCGTCATTTGGAGCGGCTGCAGCTCCATATGATGCATCACAAGAGTATGCTCGGCGGCATGCGCTGCGTGGACTGCGACCAAAATAAAGAGGGCGGTACAAATCGACTTTAAAAATACCACTTCGCTTCACCTCGTGTTCTCGAGCGCTACGGCAATCTCGGACTTTCGCTTTGCAGCGGGGGCCCGCGCAAAGTCCCCAGATATGCGAGCAGATCTTCCCGCTCCTGCTTGCTGAGCTTTATCCGCTTCATTTCAGGTGACAGACTCGGGCGCGATTTTCCGCCCTTCTCATAATGTTCAATCACCTCGTCCATCGACCTCATGGACCCATCATGCATATAGGGTCCCGTAAGGCGCAAATCGCGCAGTGATGGCGTTTTAAAAGCGTGCTGCATGATGACCACGCTCGGCGGCGCGAATTTTCCGCGCCCGATGTCATCAGATTTTAGCCCGATATCATGGAAACTATCATCGGTTAGTCGCCAACTTGAATGGCACTTGCTGCACCGGCCCGGCCCATTGAAAACAAGAAACCCGCGTTTTGCCTCTGCAGAGATTGCCGCCTCATCACCTTCGATCCAACGGTCAAACGGCGCCTTAGAAGAGACGAGGGTTCGCTCGTATGTGGCAAGTGCGGCGACTGCGTTCTCGATACGGATCTCTTCACCGGGGAAAGCGGCTTGGAATAATGGTTCGTAGCCTTTGATCTTTTTCAGGCGTTGAGTCACGCCATCCAACGACATTCCCATCTCGTGCTCAGCCGTCATCGGCATCGTCGCCTGATGTTCCAATGTCGCTGCACGACCGTCCCACATCAACGCGGATAGCCATGCCGCATTGAGAATGCTCGGTGTACGTCTAGGCAGTCGAACGCCAGTTACGCCAACACCGCGATCCAGCCCATCTCCCCAATCGAAGCTGGGGTTGTGACACGAAGCGCAAGACACGCTGCCGGAACTTGAAAGCCGCGGATCAAAGAAGAGGTGTTTTCCAAGTTCGGCTTTCGCCGCGTCGAACGGATTCGCCTTCGGAAACGGGATCGAGTCTGGACGGCGAAACTTGGCTTTGAGTTCCGGCGAAGGTTCTCCTGAGGCCGTCGTAAGCGTTTGCACAGGACTGGTATCGGCCGCCCGATCAGGCGCAGGATTGTCCGGAGCAAGGGCGTGCGCCGTCGCGACGCCGGCAATGGCGACAAAAAACGTAAAGAGTGTTCGCCGATCATACGCCATCGCTGCTCAGCTCAACCCCGCAAGCTCAAGCGGTTCGCATTCAACGTCGGCGACTACTGCTTCGAGATAGCCGCGGGCGCGCAAGCTCGCCAGTATCAGATCGCGTGCCATGAGATCGGCGAGATTGGCCAATGCCGCGAGCGCCGATTCATAGGAATAGCCCGACTCCGTAACGAATTCGCCTTTCCCGGATATGGCTAGCGCCGCCAGAAGCGCTTGCCGTCGCGGCTCTACGAGATCTCGCACTTCAACAACTGTGGCGCCCTTGAGGTGCGGATGCGCAATGATGGCGTTGCTTCGTATCAGCATATCGTTGGTGACAGGAGGAACGCCGTGATTGACCAGCTCTTGGCCGCCATCGATTCCGAACGGCTCTCTGCCGGCGACGGCCGCATCGAGAATGGCGCCCGCACAAATGAGCCGCCATCTCGCGCTCGTAGTGCAACGCGCCTCTCGATAGAGACGCAGCACCTCATCATACGCAGGCCGAATATCGTGAACATAGGAGGATGCCTCCAGCGCGCTCGGTCTGAATGGGATACATCGCCAGCGTGCCCCGTGCTCGATATCAGCCACCCGCCAGCCGACGAGTTCGATGCCGCGCCCGTATTGCAGAATCATTTCATCGAGCCGCTTGACGACATGTTCATGGCAGGCAGCAAGAGCAGGGACAGCGCCCTTTGCGGGCAACGTGTAGATAATCTCCTCGAGCTTTCCTGAGCGATTGCCCGAGGCCTGCATCGTGCCCTGCCGGCCGTCGATGGTTATCTGCTCGTCTCGATCGCTTGCCGAAACGAGGACGTCGGTTTCCCAACTTCTGGTCACAGGATTGCGAAGAAAGAATCCAACGACGAAGTCGCGTTCGTTGGTTGCCGCCTCGGAAGCCAATATCGCCGGCTTTGGCGACTCTGCCTTAAGCGGCGACAGAAGATTGTAAGGAACCCACATGACTCGATCTCCGGAGCCGGAACACTTGGCGCATTTACGACTTCGGCTTCACCGTCACCTTGCCCTTCATGTACGGATGCGGTGAGCAGATGTAGCTGTACTCGCCTGGCGTATTGAATTTCAGCGCCAGTGATTTTCCGGCGCGCAGCATGTCGCCGATCACCTCGATAGGAGCCGGTAAATAAACGTTGTGCGGCACTGCATCGTGGTTCGTCCACGTAACCGTAGAGCCCGCCTCAATCTCAATAGTTGCGGGAACAAATTTCATTTTTGCGATGTCGACTTTGACGGCATCTGCCGGTGCGGATTCGGGCGCGATCACGTCGACGGCATCGGCCGCGGCAGCCGGATTGCAAGTTGCCGCGAGCAAGACAAGTAAGGAAAGTGCAGTTCTCACATTCATCGATTTATTCAGCCGTTGCTAAGAAAAATGGGCAGCAATGACCCCCCATTGCTGCCCAGTTGGCGCCAGCGCGATTATCCAGATTTTCCGACGATGGGAGAGATGGTGCAATGATAGGTCATTGCATCGTCGTCGGAGCCGAAGCACCAAATGATGTCGTTGCCGAATTCGGGACGATAGATCGGCAACTCACCCTCGGTGTTAAGGCACGGGCACGTCAGCGCGACGTTCTTGCCGCAACAGTCGCGGTACGCGATGAGGTAGCTCTGCTTGTCACCCGGGTTGTAACAGCTCGCGACCCATGAACTCGGCGAAAGCTTGGTGCCTGGCGGGCAATCCGTCAGAGAGCCGCCGGCGCAGCCGCAGATGTAGCCGTCAAGCGAGCAGTGGCGCCAGTAATCACACTGGTGAATGTCTTTATCCTGCGGCTTCCAACCATCACGAGTACCGGCGCCCGCATAGGCCCGGCTGACCCGGCCGCTACGATCCACAGGGAGCAGCGGGACCAAAGCGACACCGGCTACCGCGGTACCGACACGGCCAATGAAGCTGCGGCGGCTGGTGTGTCCGGCAATATGGCGTGAGAACTGTTCGACAATATCATCGAATTTGCTTTTGTTCGTCATGTCATTGTTCCATTTGCTTTGAATGTTGACCTTTACGTTTCGCGAACCCGGGCCGGATTCACATCGTTAGTGACGGAGCCTCGTGCTCTGCGGGGCGCGCAGTGCTGTTCTTGTTCTTCATGTACTCCTGCAAGGAAGCATGTCCGGTGCGGCTGGCCTCGAGCAAGCTTTCGAGGTGTTCGCGAGTATTGCAGAGGCCCTTGGCTTTGATCACGCCAGTGTTGTCAATCAGCACCCCGTAAGGGACCTTGCCGATTTGAAAACGCATGCCGATCTCGGCCGAGATCACATAGGGCAGCCCGTCCAACGGATGCTTGGCTAGGAACGCCTTATGATCTTCTTCAGCTCCATCGCTGATCAGCATCACGTTGATACCTTCCGCGCGAGCCACCGATTTGGCGAGAGGCAAGAGCTTCTCACAGACAGGGCATGTCGGAGAGGTGAAGAGCAGCATGGTTTCATGCCCTGCCGGATCTTCGCCACCGACTTGCCGCTTCTGGCCCTTGACGTCGATGATGCTGAACGACGGAGCCTTGTCACCAACGCCAGGCCCGTGGTCCGTTATCATCGCCCCCAGTGGCGCGGATCGCTCATGCAAAAGCCCAACCTGCCGGGCTATTCCAAGAAGAACGACTCCTCCAGCGCACAAAGCGACCCACTGAAGGACGCTGGACGCAATTAGCAGTTCGTTTGTCATCTCAGTGTTCCTTCATTAGCGATTTGTCGTTTGCCGAGCGGCAGGCGACGAAGAGCTGCGAGTTGGCTGGAGCACAGATAAATTATGGCCACGCTTGCTGCCGCGAGTGCTGCAATGACGAGGTCGTGTGCCCCAACAGACCGAACCCAGCCCGGTTGCGCGGCCACCCATAGGGCAGCAGCACAAAGGGCGATGTTCCTGGCCACCAGTGCCCAATTCAGGCGCTGGCGCATTCCTTGACGGAAGCAACCGCAGTCAATTTCGGTGCGCCCGCGAACGATGTTGATCGCGATTGCAGCGGCGAAGACGAGCAGCAGAACTCCGGCAATGGCGCCCGACGCGAATGTCGCGATGCCAAGTAAGAGAGATGCAGCGATGACAAGCTCGACCCAAGGCAGTGCGGCGGCGAACGCCCCGTCCACAGCCTCGGGAAGAAGACGAAAATTCCGAACGACACCGTGGAATTCGTCTGCATTCTGGAGCTTAGAAATCGCCGCAACAGCGAAGACCAGTGCCAGCAGAAATCGCAGGAACAGGTCAATCATTGGGAGCGACGATACCAGCATGACCAATCCTCACTGGTCCACAGTGGTTACGACCAGAGGCACGCTTCCGACCTGCTCGACCTTGGAGGTCTCTTTGCCCGACGTCGCGTCGTAAATGTACAACGTGCGGTCCACGGACGAGATCCCATAGAGCTGCGGTTCCTTATCGGCGCTGACGCCGATCGAGTTCACCTCATGATTGAGAGCGATCTTGGAAAGCCGCTTGCCGGTCGCGGCGTCATACACAAACACAAAACGGCTTGCGTACTTGTGGGTCCACTGCGCTCGCTGGTCCGCAAGGAGATAGATGCGGTTGCTTTCGCGATGATATGCGACCATGCCCCAGCCACCGGGAGCCCACTTGTCGGCCTTTTCTTCAGCAGTGAAGGCTTCAAACGTGTCCAAGAACTTCGCTTCGCCCGACGTGAAATCGACCTGGTAGATCGTTCCGTCGTAGCTCGGCCAGACCAAGCGCTTCGCCTTCGGCGAGTATGCCGGCGTGTTGACGAGATGCTTGTTCTCAGGATGGAAGATCTTAGTCTTTTCGTGCTTGATCGTGCCGTCCTTGCTGAACGTCGCCTTCAGCAGGTGACCTTCGCGGCAGTGCATGAAGAATGAATCGTTAGCGGTCGGGAAGACGTGATAGCAGTCCGGAACGTCCATGACCTTCACGAACTTTTTCGCTTCGAGATCGACCAGGCCGACGCCGGGGCTTGGCGAGAACTGATAGAGCAACATGGACTTATCGTCCGGCGTCAGCGCCGTCATCCATTGATACGTGTTCACGAGGAAGCGCACTTCTGGGATATCGATGTCGGCTATGACGTTGTGCGATTGAGCATCATAGAGTTCGATGTAGTCATCTCGCGTACCCTTGGAGACGCGCGAAAAGACCGTGCTTGCGTGAGCAAAGAATTTGCCATCCGACGACACGATCGGGTTGGGAACCAATCCGGTATCGGTCTGCGCCAATAGCTTGGCGCTGTTGCCGTCGATCGTAACGATGCGCGTTGTCGCCGCGAAGTCTGCGGGATCCGTGACGTAGACGCGACGCGCGTCAGACGGCGGAGCCGAAAGGATTTTGGGCGTTTCTTCGAGAGCTGACGTGACTTCCTTTTCGATGTGCTTGGGAATTGCAGCGCCGCCAGCGAGCGCGTATGAGCCGGCAAAGGCGATCCCCAGAGCCGAACAACCGGCCGCAAGCGTAAGTGAAGAAAACTTCATATCTTTCCTCCTGTTGCATCAATTACGTGTTTTCTAAATTTGTGAACGACGAGGAGCGCGGAGTGAGAACCGCGTCGCCGCAACCCACTTCTTGAAATCAGACAAACAGCTTTTTGTCGGATCGCTTCAGTTCAAGAGATCAACATCGCCAAGATCGCGAAGCCGGAACCGACGAGGAGCGCCGCATCCGTCAAGGCGGCATTTTCCTGGTGTCGCGACAGCCAGCCCGTGATGGAAACGTCCGTCAAAGGCAGAGCATTGAGCATGAGCGGCAGGAACCGGCCGAAGTTGAAGACGAGGAAAATACCTACTGCAAAAGCAACCGATCCGGAGAACAACGCGGCACCTGTCACTGCGTAGAGCAGCGGCGTCTGCACATAGGTGAGATAATTGAGACCGAGTGAAAACCCATAAATCAGGCCAATGACCCACTTCGGGAAACGTTGGCGGGCGTCGTGCGGAACCTGGCAGCGCCGCTGCGGATAAGGAACCTTGATGAATCCGAACTGGTGTGCGCCATAGAGCACGAGTGCAAAAGCGAGCAGTGGGAGCGAATAGGCAAGGTAGGTATCCAATCCGAGAACGGTTCCCATGAAGCCGAGTGCGCCGCCGAGTGCCAGCGCGCCGGCACCGTAGCCCACCGCGTGTGCGACAAGAGTCGGCGACCACGCGAACATTGACTGCAGTGAATATTCTCCGTTCGGACGCAGCAAGCAGACGCTGGAGTAACCGCATGGCGACCACGTCGACAGCAAGCCGCCAGCAAAGGCAATGGCGACGAGCAACCACATAATCGCCGTTTGCAGTGGTACACCGGAAGCAAAGAAATAGGCCCCGACAACGCCGGAGACTGCGCTCAACGCCATCAAACACATTCTCGATGATTTCGAGCGAGGGACTGCAAAATGCGTCGCGTCAGGGACGCGTTCAACGTCGCCGATTCCGGCGGCTAGTGCGCTTGCGTGCTCTTGCCAGATTTGGGCCATGCCAAACCTCCCAATTTTTCGTGCGTTTCCAATTTTTGTTTACGTTCCGGTCATTGTCTGGCCGGTGGGAATGCTGAATCAGCGGCAGAGAATCTTTCAAATGCGACGTTCAAATCTCCTTCTCGAATTGTGCGTCAGAAAATGCGGAGAGCAACGCCATCTGATTCCGGCGTGCCCGCCGCGACTTTCTTATGTTCGGCGATTATGGAGGACGCGCCGTTCAACTCGGACAGAATGGATGACGATCCTGTCGGGCGCCTCGCACCACCCTTACAATATTGACAGGATAAAAATTTTCGCGAGGTGGGGTCAGCGCTTTGAAACAGGGACGACGCGCAAACCCGAGCGCATCCGCAGACCGAGCTGAGGCGTTTCGGCGGCGGGGTCGGTGCGGAAATATATTGTCACCGCTAGACCAGGCTTGTTGTCGCCGAACTCAACCACCGCACCGTGTAATTCAGCGATAGCCACGGAGCAGGGCACTCCTAGCCCATGCCCCGGCTTCGCACGTGACGCATCCAAACGATAAAAGCGCCGATACAGGTTTTCGACCTCAGAAGATGGAACGCCGGGCCCGTTGTCAGAGATGACCACGTTGATCCCGCCTTTTACACGCTGAAGTCCAATCCGGATGGTCGTGCCCGACTGACAATGCAGTATCGAATTCTCTATAAAGTTGACGAACATCTCCATCAAGAGCTCGCGATCGCCACGAACAGTCCCCACCGGCTTGGCCGGAAGGGCCGTCTCAAGGTAGTGACCGCTGTCTACAATCATTGGCTCATATATTTCAATAATCTGGGTAAGGAGCGCGGTTATATCGACATCGACGAAGCGCGAACGCATGTCACCCGATTGGAGCTGTCCGATATTCAAAAGTGCTTCGAACGTAGCGATCAGCGAGTCGATTTCTTCGAGCGCTCCTTCAATCTTGCGCTTGAACTCCATACGGCCGAGATCGCCATTGCTGGCTAATTCAAGCCGTTGGCGCAACCGAGTCATCGGCTTCTTCAAATTGTGCGCAATATCGGAAGATGTATAGTTCAGGTTTTGAACCAGAACTTTTGTATGCTCGAGTGAGGCATTGATCGCGTACGCCAGCTCGTAGAGCGCATCGACGGGACCTGGAAAGTTTATCCGACAGTCAAAGTCGCCCGCTGTAAACGTCGCAAGAGCAGATTTCATAGCCTCAATTCTGGAGCGTGAGCGACGCGAGAAAATCATGCCCAGCAACAGCAGCGACGCCATTGCTGTCGCATTCAGTAGAGCGAAACTGGTGAGTAAAAGATTGCGGTACACAGACGCCTTGCGATCGCTTTGGCCAACGAGCAAACGGCCTTGCGAAAGAGGCGATGAAGCCACAAAAAGCCGATGCTTTCTGAAGCCCTTGCCGAGTACTAACGATTGGTGAGGTTGGCCGAGCGCGCCCCAGGCGTCAGGTTGTGAAATTTCCGATGAGGTGTGAAGAACGGAGCGGTCGCCCGCGTCTACTATTGAGATAAGGGCTTCGTCGTCATGCCATGCATCGGTGTCCTTGACGAATTGCAGGAGGCGATCAAATCCCCAACGCTTTTCGTAGGCCACCAGTGAATCCCGGATGCGATTGATCCGCGTTACTGCGTGACGTTCCATTTCCTCGTTGGAATTCAGGACAAAAGTCGAAAACAGAAAACTGGAGACGATTACAAAAAGTAACGCAACCCCGGCAGCCAATTTGAATTGAGGGCGGGTTACGAAATAGTCAACTGTCATAAATGGAGTAACCGCTGCCACGCACAGTGTGGATCAGAGGAGTTTTGAATGGCTTATCGACTTTGGCTCTGAGCCGCGAGATATGCGTTTCGACAACAGTGGTTTTCGGCTCGAAGCGGAAGCCCCATACACGTTCAAGGATCATCGTGCGCAGCACAACACGGCCCTTGTTGCGCAACAAAACTTCGAGCAACATGCACTCTCGTGGTAACAAATTTATAGGTTGGCGGCTACGGGTGACGATGCGGTGAGCAATATCCATCTCAAGGTCACCGGCCGTAAGCTTCTCGTGTTCTCCCTTGATGGGCGCACGACGACCCAACGCGTTGACGCGCGCAAGGAGTTCAGAAAACGCAAACGGCTTGACGACGTAGTCGTCGCCGCCGACATCGAGCCCTTGCACGCGATCATTGATGCCGCCGAGCGCGGTCAGAAAGAGAATGGCAACAGTGCGTCCGCTGCTCCTCAGCGTTCGCGCAACGGAGAGGCCGTCGAGGCCTGGAACCATCCGGTCTAAAATGACGAGGTCGTAGTCCTCCTGAATGCCCAGGAGAACGCCGTCCTTTCCGTCTGCCACGACGTCTACGGCGTGACCCGCCTGGCGGAGGCCAGTACTTACGAACGAAGCAGTTTCCGGATCATCCTCAATCATCAATATGCGCATGACCGAATCTCCTGGCTGCGCTGGCAACGTCTTAAATCACTTTCCTATGAATTTCTTTTGTTTCTTTATACGAAACTCTTAACTGCCTGGCAAGCTGGCTTTACTACTGGCGCGCGAGACGACCATCGCCGGCATAATCGAAAACATCAACCGACCGACACCGCGCAAAATATCGAAGCGCCCAAGCGAGTGTACTGCAACGAATCCCACCGTAAAGCCTTTGCTTTCTTACAAATATTGTAAGCTTTCGCCTTTCAGTTGCCGGCCGGAGGTCACGCAGACAAAGTGTCTGATCCGCTGCTGAAGCTCGTTTTTCTTGAAGCTCTGCAGCGCTCGTGTGGCACACAACAGCGCAACGAGTGGTTTTATGAAAAATGAATTCATCATCGATGAGACCGCCGCTCAGGGACAGAGTTTAGCTCGCAAAAACGCCCACACGCCTTCACCGACCTCAAAACTCGCGCCCGAAGCGCCGCGATCAGAAACTGCCTTCAGTCGTCGCGATTTTCTCGGCAATGCTGCCAAATCAGCCGGTGTTGCATGTTTGGCAACTGCAGCAATCGATCAATACATTCGCACGGCGCGCGCAACTGATGCCACAGCTCTCCGACCTCCCGGCGCCATCAAAGAAGAAGACTTTTTGGCGGCGTGCGTGCGTTGCGGTCTCTGCGTACGTGCTTGTCCCTATGATACGTTGCGACTGGCGACGATGGGTGAAGAGACCGCTCTCGGCACACCGTATTTTATCGCGCGCGATATTCCTTGCTTCATGTGTGCTGATGTTCCTTGCGCGAAAGCTTGTCCCACAGGCGCGCTCGATAGGGAAATTCCAGACATTCGCTCAGCCGACATGGGCGTCGCCGTTCTGGTCGACCACGAGACGTGCCTGAACTACAAAGGTATGCATTGCAGCATCTGCTATCGCGTCTGTCCGATTCGCGACGAAGCGATCACACTTGAAAAACAAACGATCAATGGCCGGCAAATGCTCATCCCCACCGTGCACTCGTCGAAGTGCACGGGCTGCGGCACGTGTGAGAAGCAGTGCGTTCTCGAAGAAGCCGCGATCCGCGTGCTGCCGAGACCGCTAGGCCTCGGAAAGGCCGGCCGCAATTCCGCCGGTAGACCGTTGACGGGGCACGGAACGCTTAAACGGGATCTGTAATATGGACGTTCGCTCGCTCTATCTGCGGACGACATCCGAAGCGCGCTTATATTC
>Ga0207678_10000927_pt1 | contig 26762 bp, 26 predicted proteins | sample KBSC63metaG_FD_184319 | JGI IMG/M metagenome (GOLD analysis project Ga0207678, IMG submission 184319) | Corn rhizosphere microbial communities from Kellogg Biological Station, Michigan, USA - KBS C6-3 metaG (SPAdes) (version 2) | ecosystem: Host-associated > Plants > Roots > Rhizosphere > Soil ... | reverse complement strand
AGCTCGCGCTGGTCCTGCTGGGCGCCTACGCCTATTGGCGAGCCGCTGTCGCCGTAGCGCGTGCCAACGGCCAAGGGCTCACCGCAGCGCATGCGGCGAGCGGTCTGCTCCTGGGCTCCGGGCTGGTGACACTGACCCTTGATGTGCTCGGGTACTGAAAGTGGCGCGTCTTCCTGAGTGGCAGATAACCTCGCGTCGACGCGCCTGACTGACGAACATCGCCGTTCAGGCGATGACGCTTGTGGCCGCACGCGACTGAGGCACGCCAACGAACGCGAGGAGGTCGGCGTTCAATCGGTCGGCGTGCGTCAGGAAGAGGCCGTGCGCGGCGTTTTCGTACACCCGCAACGTGCTCCGTTGCAGCAATCGAGCAGTCTTGTGCCCGCCCGCAGAGCTCGAGCGGCGCCTGGATGTCGCGGTCACCGTGGACGATCAATGCAGGGACGTCGAGGGCTCGCAGTTCGTCGCGGAGATCGCTGGTGAAGCCGGTCAGGAAAAACTGAACCGTCGCGCGGGCGGAGCAGTCCAGGCATTGCCGAATCACGAACTCGGTGAATTCTGGGGATACCTGGCAGGCCGGGGATTCGTCACCGGGAAGACGGCAGGCTGTGCCGCGATGACGCTGACCGTCGTCGCTACGCCACGCCCGGGCTCGGGCAGCCGTGGCGGAGCGACGCTCGGCGAGGACGCGATCACGAACGCCGCCGCCCTCACGCTGCGCGGGAAAGCGCTGCCGGTCGCCGTCCTCGCCGGGTGCGTGGTGCTCGCCTTCAGCCTGTCGCGCCGGCGCTGGGCGGTTCGGCCTACGGCGTTCGTCGGACCGCCGGTGAGAAATCACCCAACCGCCCGAAAGATCCGAAGAAAGTCGGTTGTCCCGATCTGCGCGCACCTGGTGTAGTCGTGGAGCCGCTCAAGGCAACCGCTTCCACTGTGGACACTGGAAGGATTGATCCCCTTGGCCCCCAAGCGCTGGTTCACCCTGCTCAGAAACGCCACCACCACACTCGCCGCCGTCGCCGCGGCCGCGTCGTTCGCCACCCCCGCGATCGCCACCGCCGCCCAGCCGCCGTCCACCAACGTCGTTGGCGGGACGCGGGCGGCCCAGGGCGAATTCCCGTTCATGGTCCGGCTTTCCATGGGCTGCGGCGGGGCGCTGTACACGAACCAGATCGTCCTGACCGCCGCCCACTGCGTCAGCCGGACCGGGGCCAACACGTCGATCACGGCGACCCTCGGTGTGGTCGACCTCAACAGCACGAGCGCCAAGAAGGTCAAGTCCACCTACGTCTACCGGTCCCCGACGTACGGCACCTCGACCGGCGGCGACTGGGCGCTGATCAAGCTGGCCAGCCCGGTGAGCGGCCTCTCGACCATGCCGATCGCGACGACCACCGCGTACAACAGCGGCACCTTCACCGTGGCCGGCTGGGGTGCGGCGACCGAAGGCGGCGCCCAGCAGCGCTACCTGCTCAAGGCGACCGTCCCGTTCGTCGCCGACTCGACCTGCGCCGCGCAGGGCGGCAGCTACCCCGACCTGATCCCGAGCGCGGAGATCTGCGCGGGCAACCTCGCCTCCGGCGGCGTCGACACCTGCCAGGGCGACTCCGGCGGCCCGATGTTCCGCCGCGACAACAACAACGCGTGGATCCAGGTCGGCATCGTCAGCTGGGGTGACGGCTGCGCCCGGGCACACGCTCCCGGCGTCTACACCGAGGTGAGCACGTTCGCGTCGAAGATCGCCGCGGCCGCCGCCACGCTGTAACCGTTCAGGCACGACGAAGGGGCCCCGCCGCGGCGGGGCCCCTTCTCTGTGGTTCAGCGGGTCTTGTCCAAGCGGGACAACGCTTCTTCGTAGCCGCTCACCAGTTCCGCGACGACGTCGGCGACCGGCCGCACCTGGTTCATCCGGCCGACGATCTGGCCGACCGGCATCGACACCACGCTCGGGTCGTTCGCCGCGTGGATCCGGTTGTGGGCGGAGGAAACCAGCAGGTTCTGCAGCGGCATCGGCAACGGCTCGGGTGCGTCCGGCGCCGCCCACGCCTCGGTCCAGCGGGTCTTGAGCAGCCGGGCCGGCTTGCCGGTGTAGATCCGCGTCCGCACGGTGTCCGACGAGGAAGCCGCGACGAGCGCCTGCTGCATCGCCACCGATTCGCCCATCGTCTGCAGGTACTCCTGCGTGGCCAGCCACATCGAGCCCATCCAGACGCCGGACGCGCCGAGTGCGAGCGCCGCGGCCATCTGGCGGCCGGACCCGATCCCGCCCGCGGCGAGCACCGGCACGTCGACGGCGTCGACGATCTCCGGCACCAGCACCATGGACGCGATCTCGCCGGTGTGCCCGCCGGCTTCGTAGCCCTGCGCCACCACGAAGTCGACGCCGTTTTCGACGTGCCGGACCGCGTGCTCGGCCTTCCCGGCGAGCGCCGCGACCGGCACCCCGCGATCGTGGCACTGGCCGATCACGTCCGCCGGCGGCGAGCCGAGCGCGTTGGCGATCAGCTTGATCGGGTGGTTCAGCGCGACCTCGACGTGCGACCGGGCGACCGAGTGCAGCCAGCCGAGCACCCCCGCGCGCTCGTCGGTGTCCTCCGGCAGGGGCGGCACCGACAGTTCTTTCAGCACGCGGTCGACGAACGCGCGGTGGCCGTCCGGGATGAGCTTCGCCAGGTCGACCTGGGTGCCCTCGGCAGGGACCTTCGCCGGCATGACGATATCGACGCCGTACGGCTTGCCGCCGGTGTTCTCGTCCATCCAGGTGAGCACCCGGTCGAGCTCGGCGGCGTCGTTGAACCGCACGCAGCCGAGCACGCCGAGCCCGCCGGCGCGGCTGAGCGCCGCGGCGACGTGCTCCGACGGGGTGAACCCGATGATCGGCAGGTCGATGCCGAGCCGGTCGCACAGGGGTGTCCGCACTGTGTTGTCTCCTCCTCAGACGGGCTGGGCCGTGGCCGGTTCGTGCTCGGCGGCGTAGCGCTGGGCCCACGGGTAGTCCGGCTTGCCGCTGGGCGAGCGCCCGATTTCCTCGGCCAGCCAGATCGTGCGCGGCACCTTGTATCCCGCGATCTCGCCGCGGACGTGCTCTTCGACGGCGGCGAGATCCGGCTCGGCGCCCTCGCGAAGCTGGACGACGGCGGCGACGCGCTGGCCGAGCCGCTCGTCCGGGACGCCGATGACGAGCGCGTCGAAGACGTCGGGGTGGGACTTCAGCGCCCCTTCGACCTCTTCGGGGTAGACCTTCTCGCCGCCGGTGTTGACGCACTGGGAGCCGCGGCCGAGCAGCGTGACCGTGCCGTCCTCTTCGTAGCGGGCGTAGTCGCCCGGTACGACGTACCGGACGCCGTCGACCTCGACGAAGATCTTCTTGCTCTTCTCGGGATCGTTGTAGTACCCGAGCGGGACGTGGCCCCGGCGGCCGATCAGCCCGGTCGCCCCCGGCTTCTTCTCGACGATGGCGCCGTCTTCGTCCAGCAGGACGGCGTCCTGGCCGAAGTTCACCCGCGGGCCGGCGCTGTGGTCGGCGCCCTTGGCCACCGCGCCGATCCCGGTGAAGCCGCTCTCCGACGCGCCGATCGCGTCGGTGACCAGCGCGTGGGGCGGCACGAGTTCGACGAACTGCTGTTTCACCGACTGCGAGAACAGTGCGGCGTGGCTCGACACCGCGACGATCGACGAAGCGTCGTAGCCGCCCTCGTGGTAGGCCTCGATGAGCGGCCGGGCCATCGCGTCGCCGACGATCGTGAGGACCTGGACCTTGTGCTTCTGCACGGCCTTCCAGATCTCGTGGGCGTCGAAGCGGGGCACGAAGACGACCGGGCTGCCGGTGAACAGCGCGCCGAACGCGGCCCACTGCGCGGCGCCGTGGATCAGCGGCGCGGCGGGCAGCCGGCTCAGGCTTCCCAGCTTGCCCTGCTCGGCGAGCGTCCATTCGTCCGGGACGTACTCGCCGGTGATGAAGTTGATCCCGCCGCCGAGCGCGCGCCAGACGTCCTCCTGCCGCCACAGCACGCCCTTCGGGTAGCCCGTGGTGCCGCCGGTGTAGAGGATGTAGAGGTCGTCGCCGCTGCGCTCCCCGAAGTCGCGCGCGGGGCTCTGCGCTGCGAGGGCGGCGTCGTAGTCGACGCCGCCGTAGCTCTCGTAGTCGCCCTCACTGCCGTCGTCGATCACGACAACGTGTTTCAGTTTGGGCGATTCGCCGAGGGCGGCTTTCACCTTGTCGGCGTAGCTGCGCTCGTGCACGAGCGCGACGATCTCGGCGTCGTTGAAGAGGTAGACGAGTTCGCCGTGCACGTAGCGGTAGTTGATGTTGACGGCGATCGCGCGCAGCTTGTACGCCGCGATCATCGCCTCCAAGGCCTCGATCGAGTTGCGGGAATAGACCCCGATGTGGGACCCGTGTCCCACGCCGTGCGCGGCGAGGTGGTGGGCGAGCCGGTTGGCCCGCGCCTCCAGTTCGGCGAAGGTGACCTGCCGGTCGCCGCACACGACCGCGACGCGCTCCGGCACGGCGTCGACGGCGTGCTCCAGAAGATCCGCGATGTTGAGTGCCACGCCCTCAAAGTAGAACATGTTATCGTTCCGGGCAATGGCACTGCTCCTTCAGGAGGTCTTCCGTGGGTGAACCGCACGCGCTGGTGACGCAGGAGGGGCCGACCCTCGTCGTCACGATGAACCGGCCCGAGGCGCGCAACGCGATCACCGGCGAGATGATGTCGATCATGGTCGACGCCTGGGACCGCGTCGATTCCGACGACTCGATCCGCAGCTGCATCCTCACCGGCGCGGGCGGCGCGTTCTGCGCGGGCGCGGACCTCAAGTCGATGTCCCGCAACTCGCCGTCGGAGTCGTTCGCGTCGGGCAAGTTCGACCCTTCGCGGATCCCCGGGCTCCTGAAGGGCCGCCGGTTGACGAAACCCCTGATCGCGGCGGTCGAGGGCCCGGCGATCGCGGGCGGGACCGAGATCCTCCAGGGGACCGACATCCGGGTGGCGGGCGAGTCGGCCCGCTTCGGCGTCTCGGAGGCACGGTGGGGCCTGTTCCCGATGGGCGGGTCGGCCGTGCGGCTGGTGCGCCAGATCCCGTACACCGTGGCGGCGGACATCCTGCTGACCGGCCGGCACATCACGGCTCCGGAAGCACTGGCGATCGGCTTGATCGGGCACGTGGTGCCCGACGGCCAGGCTCTTTCGAAGGCCCTGGAGCTGGCCGCGTTGATCAACGCGAACGGCCCGCTGGCCGTGCGGGCCATCCTGCGGACGATCCGGGACACCGAGGGACTCCACGAGGAGGAGGCCTTCAAGCTGGACTCGCAGTACGGCGTCGAGGTCTTCGCTTCGGAGGACGCCAAGGAGGGGCCGCGGGCATTCTCGGAGAAGCGGAAGCCGGACTTCAAAGGCCAGTGACCGAGAACGCGTTCTATATATATCCAGGCGCTCCGCGGAGGAACCTTGTCGGCAGAACGAGAACGTGTTTCACTCAAGGACGTGACCGAGACACCGCTTGCGGCACCGCTGAACGTCGGCTTCGACTACACCCGTTCGACCGGACCCGTGCTCGGCCGGTTCGTCACCGCGCTGCGTGAGCGCCGCATCGAAGGCATCCGCGGCAGCGACGGGCGCGTGCACGTTCCGCCGGTCGAGTACGACCCGGTGACCGCCGAACAGCTCGACGAGTTCGTCCCGGTGAGCGAAGAGGGCACCGTCGTCTCCTGGTCGTGGTGCCCCGAACCCCTCGACGGCCAGCCGCTGAGCCGGCCGTTCGCCTGGGCACTGGTGAAGCTCGACGGCTCCGACACGGCCATGCTGCACGCCGTCGACGCCGGGTCGCCCGAGAACATCCACAGTGGACAGCGGGTGCGCGTGCGGTGGGCCGAAGAGGTCGTCGGGCACATCCGCGACATCGCCTACTTCCTGCCGGTCGGCGCCGAGGACACCACGCCCACCGAGCCCGCTCCCCCGGTCGCCGACCGCGAGGAAGGCGCGCCGATCAGCGTCGTCATCACGCCGGTGCACCTCAAGTACATGCACTCCGCGTCCCCCGAGGAGAGCACCTACCTGCGCGGGCTCGCCGAGGGGAAGATGATCGGCCAGCGGTGCCCCGCCTGCGGGAAGGTCTACATCCCGCCGCGCGGCGCCTGCCCGACCGACGGCGTGCCGACCACCGAAGAGGTCGAGCTCCCCGACACCGGCATCGTCACCACCTTCTGCATCGTCAACGTCCCGTTCCTCGGCCAGCGGCTCAAGCCGCCGTACGTCGCCGCCTACATCCTGCTCGACGGCGCCGACATCGCCTTCCTCCACCTCGTCCTCGGCTGCGCGGCCGAAGACGTCAAGATGGGCATGCGCGTGCGCGCCGCGTGGAAGCCGCGCGATCAGTGGTGGACGTCGCTGGAGAACATCAGCCACTTCGAGCCGACCGGTGAGCCGGACGCGGCTTACGAAACCTTCGCCCACCACCTGTGAGGTCCTGATGCCAGACGTCGCGATCGCGGGCTTCGCGAAGGCCCCCAACGTCCGGGAAACCGAGGGCACCACCAACGGCGTGGAGATGCTCGTCCCGATCTTCGCCGAGGTCTTCGCGCAGACCGGCCTGTCCAAGAAGGACATCGGGTTCTGGTGCTCCGGCTCGTCGGACTACCTGGCCGGCCGCGCGTTCTCCTTCATCGCCGCCGTCGACGCGATCGGCGCTTTCCCGCCGATCCACGAGTCCCACGTCGAGATGGACGCCGCCTGGGCGCTGTACGAGGCCTGGCTGAAGATCAAGATGGGCGAGGTCGAAACCGCGCTCGTCTACGGCTTCGGCAAGTCCAGCGCCGGGCAGCTGCGCCGGGTGCTCGCCCTGCAGCTCGACCCGTACGTCGTCACGCCGCTGTGGCCGGACTCGGTTTCGATCGCCGGGATCCAGGCGCGCTCGGGCCTGGAGGCCGGGCTCTGGTCCGAAAAGGACCTCGCCGAGGTTGCCGCGCGCGGCACCGGCAAGGACGTCGCCGAGCTCCTCGACACGCCGTACTACGCGGATCCGTTGCGCAGGCACGACATCGCCCCGATCACCGACGGGGCCGCCGTGATCGTCCTGTCCACTGTGGAACGCGCGCGGGAGATCGTCGAACGTCCGGCGGTGATCACCGGCATCGAGCACCGCGTCGACTCCCCCGTGCTCGGCGCCCGCGACCTGACGCGTTCGCCGTCCACCGAGGCGGCGGGCAAGGCGCTGGACCTCGACGGCGTCGACCTCGCCGAGCTGCACGCGCCCTTCACGCACCAGGAGCTCATCCTGCGCACCGCGCTCGGGCTCGGCGACGGCGTGAAGATCAACCCCTCCGGCGGGGCGCTGGCCGCGAACCCGATGTTCTCCGCCGGGCTCGCCCGGATCGGCGAAGCGGCCGTCCGGATCCACAGCGGCGAATCCCGCAAGGCCGTGGCGCACGCGACGAGCGGCCCGGCCCTGCAACAGAACCTGGTGACCGTGCTGGAGGCCCGATGACCAAGCAGCTCACCGCCGTGCTCGGCACCGGCCAGACGCACCACCGCGCCAAGCGGCAGGACGTCTCGATGCCGGGCCTGCTGCGCGAGGCGATCGACCGCGCGATGACCGACGCGCAGGTGGAGTGGGCGGACATCGACGCCGTCGTGCTCGGCAAGGCGCCGGACCTGTTCGAGGGCGTCATGATGCCCGAGCTGTTCCTCGCCGATTCCCTCGGCGCGACCGGGAAGCCGCTGCTGCGCGTGCACACCGCCGGGTCGGTGGGCGGCTCGACGGCGCTGGTCGCCGCGTCGCTGATCCAGTCCGGGGTCCACCGCCGGGTGCTGACCGTGGCGTACGAGAAGCAGTCCGAGTCGAACGCGATGTGGGGCCTGTCGATCCTGCCGCCGTTCCAGATGCCGGTCGGCGCCGGCGCGGGCGGCTACTTCGCGCCGCACGTGCGGTCCTACATCCGCCGTTCCGGCGCGCCCGAGCACATCGGGGCGATCGTCGCGGCGAAGGACCGGCGCAACGGCGCCCTCAACCCGTATGCGCACCTGCAGCAGCCGGACATCACCGTCGAGTCGGTGCGGGCGTCGCAGATGCTGTGGGACCCGATCCGCTACGACGAGACGTGCCCGTCGTCCGACGGCGCGTGCGCGATGGTGCTCGGCGACGAGGCCGCCGGGGACGCCGTCGAGGGCGGCGCGGCGTGGATCCACGCGACGGCGATGCGCACCGAGCCGACCACGTTCGCCGGCCGCGACCAGGTCAACCCCCGGGCCGGGCGCGAGGCCGCGGCCGCGCTGTGGGCCGAGGCGGGCATCACCGACCCGATGTCCGAAGTGGACGTCGCCGAAATCTACGTGCCGTTCTCGTGGTTCGAGCCGATGTGGCTGGAGAACCTGGGTTTCGTGCCCGAAGGCGAAGGCTGGAAGGTCACCGAGAAGGGCGAGACGGCGATCGGCGGGCGGCTGCCGTGCAACCCGTCCGGCGGGGTGCTGTCCTCCAACCCGATCGGCGCGTCCGGCATGCTGCGCTTCTCCGAAGCGGCGAAGCAGGTCATGGGCCGGGCCGGGGACTACCAGGTCGACGGCGCGCGCCGCGCGCTCGGGCACGCCTACGGCGGCGGCTCGCAGTACTTCTCGATGTGGCTGGTGGGCTCGGAAAAGCCGAGCTGATCACCGCCGGGTGCGGCGGCGCCACAGCAGCGCGAGCAACGTCCCCAGCACGCCCGTCACCACGCCGACGGTGGCGGGCACGGCCATCGGCGGGTCCACCACGACCACCGGCTTCAGCACCACCGGCGCGGGCGGCTGGACCGGCCTCGGGGGCGCGTCCGAGCCGGTCGCCGTCCACGCCGTGACGTAGACGAGCAGCCGCGCGACGAGCGAGATGAAGAAGATCAGGCCGATGACCGAACCGAACGCGATGCCGGTCGGCGAGTCGCCGATGAGCCGGAGGTAGAACCCGCCGGCCAGCTTCAGCACCTCGAACCCGACGGCCATCGCCACTGCGCCGCGGACCGCGCTGCGCACGCCGACCTTCTGCCGCGGCAGCCGGGTGAGCACCCAGAGGAACACCAGCCAGTCGGCGGCCAGCGACAGCGGCACCGACGACGCCGACACGAGCTGGTGGCCCCAGCTCGTGTCGTCGAGACCGGCGAGCCGGAGCAGGTAGCTGCCGAGCGCGGTGCCGGAGATGGTGAGCGCGAACGACACGAGCAGCGCCGCGCTCAGGCCGAGCAGGGCGAGCAGGTCGACGAGGATCAGCCGCAGCAGCGACTGGTCCGAGCGGTTCTGCCCCCACAGCGCCGTCAGCGAGTCCCGCACGGCGTTCATCCAGTTCCAGCCCGAGTACAGGCCGATGGCGAGGCCGACCACGCCGACGCTGGTCCGCTGCTCGACGAAGCCGGTGAGCAGTTCGGTGGCCTTGTCGCCGAGCCCGCCTGGCAGCGTGCTGACGATCGCGTGCACCATCGTGTCGAGCAGGTGCGGCTGCGTGGCCAGCACGAACCCGGCGACCGACGAGGCGACCATCAGCAGCGGCACCAGCGACAGCAGGCTGAAGTAGGTGATCGAGGCGACGTAGTGGTAGCCGCCGCTCTCGATGTAGCGGTTGGTCGCGCGGGCGATGTGGTCCAGCCACCGGTACCGGGCACGTGCCCGGGCCCAGGGGCTCGGCGCCTTGGGGGAACTCTTCACGAAGACTGTCTACCCAGCCGGGGCCGTCTTTGCGCAGGCAACACGCGGGGTCAGCCCAGAACGACCAGCCCGGCCCCGTCGTCGACGGGCAGCGCGGCGTCCGTCGTCGCGAACACGGTGCTGCCGAGGAAGTCGAGTTCGCCGCCGAGCGTGGCGAGGAAGGCGGTGTCGGCGGCGTCGCGGCCGGTCGAGATCCGCAGCATGGTCTGCCGCGGCGCGAGGCGGGTGGCGTCGAAGACGTACCAGTGGCCGTCGACCGCGGCTTCGAAGACGGCGTGGAAGTCCATCGGCGCGAGCCCGGGCGCGTAGACGCCGACGTAGCGCGCGGGGATGTCGAGGAACCGGCAGAGCGTGATGCAGACGTGCGCGAAGTCACGGCAGACGCCTTCGCCGGCGAGGAGGGTGTCGACCGCGTCGTCGGCCGGCCGGCTCGAACCGACCACATAGGACAGTCGGTTGTGGACGTGCCGGACGATGGCGGCGACCTGTTTCCCGGGCTCTTCGAGCTTGCCGATTTCCGGCGGCACGAGCCCGGCGACCCGATCGGACGGGCAGTACCGGCTCGGCCGGGTGAACACGGCTACGTCGGCCAGCGTGACCGGCTCCGGCTCGGACTCGGTCAGCACGCGCTCGGCGTGGTAGGTGACGCGGTGTTCGCCGGACGGCAGCTCGAAGACCTCGGCGCGGGTCCCGTACTCGAACTCGACGGGCCGGCTGTCCCCGTGCCAGGACACGGTGAGTTCCTCGGTGTCCGCGTGCGCCGCGGCGACCGAGATCGCCACGGGACCGGGTTCGGTGACGCGGACGGCGAATTCGACGTCCACGGTCGCTCGTGGGGCCATCGTCCCATCATGGCACCTGCGCGGTGCACCCGCCGAAGCGAGCGCCGGGTCCCGCGGAGCCCGGCAGCTCCGCGGGACCGGCAGCTCAGCCGTAGTTCACCGGGTAGTGCTTGATGCCGTTGATCCAGCTCGACCGCAGCCGCACCGGGGGTGCCGCCTCGGTGATGTTCGGCATCACGTCGGCGATGGCGTTGAAGATCAGGTCGATCTCCAGCCGGGCCAGGTTCGCGCCGATGCAGTAGTGCGAGCCGGTTCCGCCGAAGCCGACGTGCGGGTTGTCCTCGCGGAGGATGTCGAACTTCTCCGGGTCCTCGAAGACTTCGTGGTCGAAGTTGGCCGAGCTGTAGAACATCCCGACGCGGTCGCCCTTGCGGATCTGTGCGCCGCCGAGCTCGGTGTCCCGGGTGGCGGTGCGCTGGAAGGCGACGATCGGGGTGGCCCAGCGGACGATCTCGTCGGGCGCGGTCTTCGGTCGCTGTTCCTTGAACAGCGCCCACTGGTCCGGGTGGTCCAGGAACGCCTTCATGCCGTGGGTGATGGCGTTGCGCGTCGTCTCGTTGCCGGCGACGGCGAGCAGGATGACGAAGAACCCGAACTCGTCGGAGCCGAGCGATTCACCGTCGACATCGGCCTGGATGAGCTTGGTGGCGATGTCGTCCATCGGGCACTTGCGCCGGTCCTCGGCCATGTTCCAGGCGTACCCGACGAGCTGGGCGGACGCTTCCAGCGGCGCGACCTCGTACTCGGGGTCGTCGTAGGCGACCATCTGGTTGGACCAGTCGAAGATCTTCAGCCGGTCTTCCTGCGGGATGCCGATCAGCTCGGCGATCGCCTGCAGCGGCAGCTCGCAGGCGACGTCGGTGACGAAGTCGCCCGACCCCTTCTTGCGCGCCTCGTGCACGATCCGGTCGGCGCGATCGCGCAGGGTGTCCTCGAGCTTCGAGATGGACCGCGGGGTGAAGCCCTTCGACACGATCCGCCGCAGCTTCGTGTGCTGCGGGGCGTCCTGGTTGAGCAGCACCAGGCGGTTCGCCTCGAGGTTGTCCTCGGTCATGTTCTCGTCGAAGCGGATGATGGCGGTCTTTTCGCGCGACGAGTACAGCGTGCTGTCGCGGGAGACCTCCTTGACGTCCGCGTGCCGCGAGACGACCCAGTAGCCGTCGTCGCGGTAACCGGCGGTGTTGTGCTTCTGGGGGTTCCACCACACCGGGGCGGTCCGCCGCAGTTCGGCGAACTCGGCGACGGGAAGTCGCTCTGCCAAGAGATCGGGATCGGTGAAGTCGAACCCGGCGGGGATGAGCGGAGCGGCCACGTTGCCTCCCACGGTTCGGCTTGGAACACGTTCTAGTTGGATTGAAGCATACGGCGTTAACCAACGGAAGACCGTAAGTGAAACCCGTTTACTTAACCGATGATGCCAGGTGAGCGTACGCTCACCTCAGGAAGATCAAGAACGGGCGGAACCTGCGCAGACTTGCACGGAACGATAACTTGTTCTAGTTTTTGGGGTAGTGAACAGTGTTTCCCGACGAAAGGGACGACATGGGCGTGCCGGTCATCGTCGAAGCCGTGCGGACCCCGATCGGCAAGCGGGGCGGGCTGCTGGCCGGCCTGCACGCGGCCGAACTGCTGGGCGCCGCACAGCTCGCCCTGCTGGACCGCGCCGGGATCGACCCCGCGCTCGTCGAGCAGCTCATCGGCGGCTGCGTCACGCAGGCCGGCGAGCAGTCGAACAACGTCACGCGCACGGCGTGGCTGCACGCGGGCCTGCCCGAAACGGCGGGTGCGACGACGATCGACGCCCAGTGCGGCTCGGCGCAGCAGGCGACCCACCTGATCGCCGGCCTGATCGCGACCGGCGCCATCGAGGCCGGCGTCGCGTGCGGGGTCGAGGCGATGAGCCGGGTACCGCTCGGCACGAACCGCGCCGGCGCGTCCCCGCGGCCGTCGTCGTGGTCGATCGACCTGCCCAACCAGTACGGCGCGGCGGAGCGGATCGCGGTCCGCCGCGGGCTGACGCGCGAGGACGTCGACGCGTTCGGCACGGCATCCCAGCAGAAGGCGGCGGCCGCGTGGGAGGCGGGCCACTTCGACCGCGAAGTGGTGCCGGTGAAAGCGCCGGTCCTGTCCGCTGACGGTGCTCCGACCGGGGAAACGCGCCTGGTCACCCGCGACCAGGGCCTGCGCGAAACGACGGTCGAAGGCCTGGCCCGGCTCAAGCCGGTGGTCGAGGACGGCATCCACACCGCAGGCACGTCGTCCCAGATCTCCGACGGCGCGGCCGCGCTGCTCCTGCTGGACGCGGACCGGGCCGCGGCGCTGGGCCTGCGTCCGAGGGCCCGGATCGTCGCCCAGGCCCTGGTCGGCGCCGAGCCGTACTACCACCTGGACGGCCCGATCCGCGCGACGGAACGGGTGCTGTCCCGGGCCGGGATGAGCGTGGGCGACGTGGACCTGTTCGAGGTCAACGAGGCGTTCGCGTCGGTCGCTTTGTCCTGGCAGCAGGTGGTCGGGCCGGATCCGTCCCGGGTCAACGTCAACGGCGGCGCGATCGCCCTCGGCCACCCGGTGGGCAGCACGGGAGCCCGCCTCCTGACGACAGCGCTGCACGAGCTGGAACGCCGTGACGCCTCGACGGCCCTGGTGACGATGTGCGCGGGCGGCGCGCTGGCCACGGCGTCGATCATCGAACGGCTCTAGCCCGGCAGGTGGGCGTCCACCTCGATCTCGATCTTCATGCGCGGGTCCGCCAGGCCGCACTCCAGCATCGTCGCGGCCGGGCGGACGTCGCCGAACGCCTTGCGCAGCACCGGCCAGCACGGCTCGAAGTCCTCGCGCGAGGGCAGCAGGTACCGCACCCGGACCACGTCCGCGAACGTGCAGCCCGCCTCCGTCAGCGCCGCTTCGATGTTGCGCAGGCACTGGACCGCCTGCTCGACGACGTCGTCGGAGATCGTCATCGCCGTGTAGTCGAAGCCGGTGGTGCCCGAGACGTACACGCGATCGCCGTGCACCACGGCGCGGGCGTACCCGATCTGTTCCTCGAACGCGGACCCGCTGAGAACCGCTCGCCGTTCCGTCATACCGCGCACATTAGCTTGCGGCCCTTGTGCTTCACTTCGATGCATGATCTCGGAAAGCCGTTGCCCGGTGGAGGAAGGTGAGCTCCTCGTCCGCCGCGGCGGCGAGGGCCCGGCGCTGCTGCTGATCGCGGGCGGGACCGGATCGGGCGACGCCTACCGCGCGCTGGCGAAACAGCTGCACGCGGATCACACCGTGATCACCTACGACCGCCGCGGCCACTTCGGCAGCACCGACACGACGACCGGCCCGGTCCCGGTTTCCCGGCAGGCCGACGACGCTCTGGCGGTCCTGGACCACGCGGCCGAGGGCCCGGTGCAGGTGTTCGGGTCCAGCGCGGGCGCGCTGATCGGCCTCGACCTCGTCGCCCGGTACCCGGACCGCGTGACGACGCTGGTCGCGCACGAACCCCCGGCGGTCCACCTGATGCCGGACGCGGCCGGCTGGCTCGAAGCGGCGGCGGAACAGGTGCGGCTGGTCCGTTCGGGTCAGCTGATGGCCGCGGTGACGCGGTTCGCGGACGCGATCGCGGGTGCGGCGCTGCCGAACCTGCCGAACCTCCGCCTCCCCCACGAAGCCGACTGGATCCGGCTGTTCGACCGCGAGCTCACGGAGTTCTTCGACTACCTGCCGGACCTGCGGGCGCTGCGGAAGTCGAGCACGGAGATCTTCCCGGTGGCGGGCGAGGCCAGCCGCGGCCACTACCACTACCAGCCGGCGAAGATCCTGGCGCTGGAACTGGGCCTGCCGTTCACGGAGGTACCGGGCGCCCACCTGGCCCCCCAGCGGAACCCGGCGAAGTTCGCCGCGGCGCTGAAGGACCTGCTGACCCCGGAACCCTGATCGGCGCCCCTGGCGGGCTGCGGTCCGGTCCCGTACCACTCGCGCCTTTCCCCGGACTGGCCGACGGTGCTCCGGACTCGTCGGTGATCCGGAACGACACGCCGTGCGAGATCGAGTTCTCCGGCAACGGCGCCGTCCTGGAGACGGTCACCGCGTCCCCGTCCCGTGCGCCGGGCACCTTGGACTCAGACGACCCGGATGCCGTCCTTCCAGACCTCCCGGATGTTCGACGCCAGCGCCGGGAAGTCGTACGGGTCGCCGCTCACCACCACGAGGTCCGCGCGCAGGCCGGGCTCGAGCCGGCCCAGCTCGCCGTCCAGGCCCATCAACCGGGCCGCCGAGGAGGTCGTCGCCTCGAGGACGTCGCCCGGGGGCATTCCGCACGCCGCCATCAGGGCCAGCTCCTCCAGGTTCGTCCCGTGCGGGCCCACCCCGCTGTCCGTGCCCATCGCGATCCGGACGCCCGCCGCGTACGCGCGGCGGACCGAGTCGCGGTGGATCTCGACCACTTCGCGGGCCTTCGTCACCACCGCCGCCGGGAGGTCGACGCCCGCGTCGGCCGCGCGGACCACGTTGACCGGGGCGATCAGCGTCGGCACCAGCCACGTTCCGTGGCCCAGCATCAGCTCGATCGCTTCGTCGTCCAGGTAGATGCCGTGCTCGATCGAGCGCGCGCCCGCGCGGACGGCGTTCTTGATGCCCGCCGCGCCTTGGGCGTGCGCCATCACCGGACGGCCCTGCATCGCCGCCTCCGTCACCAGGACGTCCAGTTCCTCCGGCGTGAACTGCGAGTGCCGGGGGTCGTCGCGCGGGGACAGCACTCCGCCGGTCGTGCACACCTTGAGCACGTCGGCGCCCGCGCGCAGCAGCGTCCGGGCCACCCGCCGCATCTCGTCGGGGCCGTCGACGGTGGTGTCCGGCCGGCCCGGGTGCGGGACCATCAGCGGGACGCACAGCCCCGACGGGTGCCACGCGTCGCCGTGACCGCCGGTCGGGCTGATCAGCCCGATCGAGATCTGCAGGCGCGGCCCGGGGATCAGCCCGTCGTCCACCGCCTGCTTGATGCCGAGGTCCGCGCCCGCCGCGTCGCGGACCGTCGTGATGCCCAGGCCCAGGGTCGCCCACAGGTTCCGCGCGGCTTCGTAGAACTGGTAGGAGAACGGCTTCTGCACCCGGGCCATGAGCCCGATGTCCGAGATCGTCACGTGCACGTGGCAGTCGAAGAGCCCGGGCAGCAGCACCGTGCCGGAGCAGTCGACGCCCTCGTCGCCGTCGAGGCCGGTCCCGACGTCGACGATCCGGCCGTGCTCGACGGCGACGTCGGCAGGCGCCGGGTCCGCCCCGGTGCCGTCGAACACCGAGCCGCCGGTGAACACCGTGCGCGTCACGCCGCCTCCACGAGAGAAATCCGTCGCGGCGGCGCCACCACGAGGTGAGTGTCCGGCCGGAAGATCCCGAGCACGAGGGCAAGAGTACTCGTGACCACAACCGTGCCGTGGCCGATCCGGAACCGCCGCACGCTCGTCACGAACCAGCCGCGGCCGTTTGCTCCACTGTGGACGATCAGCATCTGCGCGCGCACAGCATCACCCGGCCAGGAGGGCGAGCCGGCGGACGGCGAGTTCGGCCAGCAGCGCGGCGCCGTCGCCGAGCACGCCGTCGTCGAAGCGGGCGCGCGGCGAATGGTTGTCCGGGGCCGTCTGCGGGTCCGTCGGGCAGGCGCCGAGGAAGAGGTAGGCGCCGGGAACCCGTTCGAGGACACGGGAAAAGTCCTCCGAACCGGTGATCGGATCGGCCATCTCGGTGAAGCGCTCCTCGCCGAAGACGTCGCGGATCGTGTCGGCGACGAAGTCGTAGGCGCCGGCGTCGTTGACCGTCGCGGGGTACTCGGGTTCGTAGGTGACTTCGATGTCGAGGCCGTGCGCCTGGGCGATGCCGCGGCAGACCTGCACCGCGCGCTCCCCCACCCGCGCCGCGACTTCCGGCGAGAAGGACCGCAGCGTCGCCTCGAACACCGCGTCGTCCGGGATGATGTTGCGGCGGGTGCCGGCGTGGAACGAGCCGACGGTGATCACCACGGGGTCGAAGACGTCGAAGGTGCGCGTGACCATCGTCTGCAGCGCTGTCACCATCTCGCAGGCCGCCGGGATCGGGTCGCGGGCGTCGTGCGGGGACGAGCCGTGGCCGCCGTCGCCGTTGACCCGGACTTCGAGGGCGCCCGACGCCGCCATCAGCGTGCCGGGCCGGGTGACGAAGTGGCCTTTCGCGTAGCTCGCGGCGGAGACGTGCAGGCCGTAGGCGGCGTCGACGTGCTTGCCGGACGCCGTCAGCACGCCTTCGTCGATCATGTGGCCGGCGCCGTCCCAGCCCTCCTCGCCGGGCTGGAACATGAACACGACGTCGCCGGGGAGGTCCGCCTTGCGGGCGGCGAGCAGGCGGGCCGCGCCGACCAGGCCCGCGGTGTGCAGGTCGTGGCCGCAGGCGTGCATGGCGCCGTCGAGGGTGGAGGTGAACTCCTCGCCGCTGGTCTCGGTGACCGGCAGCGCGTCCATGTCGCCGCGCAGGAGGACGGTCCCGCCGGGCCGGCCGCCGCGCAGGACGGCGGTGATCGACGACAGGTTCTTGCCGAGGGTGACTTCCAGGCCCAGGCCGTCGAGCGCCCGGAGGACCCGTTCCCGGGTACGCGGCAGGTGGAGGCCGATCTCGGGGATGCGGTGCAGGTCGCGGCGGAGGGCGACCAGGTCGTCGAGCAGGGCGGCGGCATCGGAACGCAGGGTCATCCGCCGATCATCCGCCATGTTGGCCGAACAGGGCCTCAAACTGGCCGACGCGCTCCAGGCGGCGCCGCGGGCGTCGTGGCCGACGCTCGGGGACGCCTGGCTCACCGCCTACGCCGGCGACCGTCGAGTACGTGGCCGGGCCGTGCGACCTGCTCGTCCACGTCGTGGCGCCGTCCCTGCGGGAGCTGGGGGCGCACGTGACGCGGGTGCGGACGACGCTGTCAGCGCTTTCGACGAAGCGCAACCGCGCACCACTGCGGTTCGACGCGGCGGACCGGGCCCTGAGCCTGGCGCTCGGCGCGGACGGCCGCGCGTCGACGGCGGCACTGGCGATGGCGCCGGAGGTCCGCAGGTGCGCGGCACTGACCGGGGCGGAGAACCTGATGCTGGTGGTGTCGCTGCCTTCGCCGCACGACGTGCTGGCGCTGGAGGCGCTGCCGGCGGCGAAGCTGCCGTGGCTGGAGATCACCGGCCGGGCCGTGACGCTGCGGAGCGTCAAGCTGATGGGCCGTCTGCTCGACGCCGCGGGCCGGGTGCCGCTCGACTTCTGGGCCGCGGTCCCCGTGCCGGAGCACGGGGACCGCAGCGTTCACCGGTCCGGGGGATGAGGGGGGTGAGGTGGAGGGAAGCATCCCCCGGGACCGGGGATCCGGGGCGGTTCCGCGAGGCCCGGGCCGGCCCGGTGACCGAGGGGCGGTCACCGGCCGGAGCTTCGGGCGCGGAAGTCGCGTGATTCGGAACGGAAGTCGCGTGATCCGGGACGGGTCTCGCGTGATCGGCCGCGGAACTCACGTGATCGGAGGCGGATCTCGCGTGATGGAAGACGGATCTCACGGGTGGAGCGGGGTACTCGCGTGATTGGGAAGGCATCTCGCGTGATTGGAGGGGCATCACGCGTGATTGGAGGGGGTTGGTGGATCGGGGGTCGGTGGGGGAAGGGGTTCCGGCCGGTGGATGGGGGGGTGAGGTGGAGGGAAAGCGTCCACCGGGCCGGAACTCGCGGGCGGGAGCGACTCCCGCCTTCTCCTCCTTCGCTGATCCGGCTGGGCCGGATCGGTGGGGTGAGGAATCCCGGCCCGGCGGACTCGGGGGGTGAGGTGGAGGGAAAGCGTCCACCGGACCGGGACTCGGGGTGCGGGACGGACGTCCCGCGGTTTCCTGCGGTGGTGCAACCGGCCCGGCGGACTCGGGGGGTGAGGTGGAGGGAAGTGTCCGCCGGGCCGGGGTTCGTGGGGCGGGTCAGTACCCGCCGGGGGCCGAAGCAGTCGCCAGTGCCTGCCGGACGTCGGGCCGGCGGGCCGGGTCTGCCTTGCAGCCGTTGGGTTCCATCGCGTACCAGGTGCCGCCCGCGCCGTGGCCGGTCGCCTCGCCGGGTGCGGTGTCCTGGGCGTGGGTGTACACCGGCCAGCCGCCGAACGTCACCTGGCTGGTGCCGTCCGCTCGGCGGATGCGGCCGATCAGCGCGGGGTCGATGCCGGCGGCGGCGGTGATCCTGCCGTCGGCGGGCACGGGCGGCCACTTCCGCGCGCAGTCCGCGTCGCAAGTGGACCTTCCGGAACCCTTGCCGTCCTTGGTGAAGAGGTAGAGCGTGCGGCCGTTCGCGTCCGTGAGAACGGACCCGAGACCGTCGACCCGGGCGGTCTCGAGCGTGGCCGGGTCGGCCTTCTCCCCGGCCGGGGTGATCGCCGCCCAGTCCGCGCTGACGCCCCGGCCGAGCGCGACGCCCGGCCCGGTGTCCTTCGCGTACCGGTAGACCGGCCAACCGCCGACCGTCACCTGCGGGCGGCCGTCGGGCCGGGTGACCTGGCCGACCAGGCTGCGGTCCAAACCCGCGGCGAGCGCCGGGGAAGCGGAGACCACCGGCGGCCACGTCATCGCGCAGGGGCCGGCGCAGGTCGCCTTCGACGGCTTCGCCGTGTCCTTCGCGAAACGGTAAAGCGTGTGGCCTTCGGCGTCCGCCAGCACCGTGCCCAGCCCGTCCACAGTGGACCAGATCAGCTGGACCGCGGAGCCGGCCGGAACCGCGCTCGCCGGCTGCTGCTGCGCGCCGAGCACCAGCGGACGGCCTGCACCGGACGTGGCGTACGGGTTGGTCCCGCAGGCCGCGACGAGCGCGAGTCCGGCCGTGGCGAGCGGCAGAGCGGCAGCCGGGCGAGCACGGTTCATCGGAGGTCTCCTTCCTGCTTCAGCAGTGACCGGGTGACGTTATTCGGCGCAGGCCTTGCCGGAGTTGACGCAGTTGACCAGGCGGCCCATGATCTGCTTGCTCATCACGTTCGCGAAGTCGTCGTGGTCGGACTTCGGGTTGTGCTCTTCCTGGGCGAAGGCGTCCACTTTGTACTGCTTCTTCTGCTGGACGTCCTGCGGGATGTCGTAGACCAGGGTGACCTGCAGCTGCGGGACGTTCTTGAAGCCCTGCGGGCACTTGCCCTGCTGGTCGGCGAACACGATGTGGCTGCGGTGGTCTTCGCTGTCGGTGTTCTTGCCGTCCCAGCAGTTCGGGAAGGCGTGGATCCGCTCCACCTTGCTGCCCTGCGGGCAGATCGGGTACTTGTCGGTGAGCCGGTCCTCGAACCCGGTGCAGGTCCAGCTGGGCCGGGCGTTCTTCGGGCCGTTGGTGCTCTGCTTGGCGTCACCGTAGAGGATCTTCAGGCCGAGCGGCATCGCGACGACGTTCTGCGCGCCGCCACCGATGAACTTCAGCTCCGCGGACTCCGGCTCGATGATCTCGCCGTCGTTGTCGCCAACCTCTTCGTTCGCGCCCTGCGGGCCGCCGAGCTCTTCCTGCTGCTGGCCCTGGTCCTTGTTCTGGTCCTTGTTCTGCTGGTCCTTGTTCTGCTGGTTCTGGTTCTGCTGGTTGTTCTTGTTCTGCTGGTTCTGCTGGTTCTTGTTCTGGCCGTCCTGCTGGCCGCCGTTCTGGTCCTGCTGGTTGTTCTGGTTGTTCTTGTTCTGCTGGTCCTTGTTCTGGTCCTGCTGGTTGTTCTGGTCCTGCTGCTGGTTGTTCTGCTGCTGACGGCGCTGGCGGTCCTGCTGCTGACCGTCGTTCTGGTCGCCCTGCTGCTGGGCGCTCAGGCCGGTCCGGCCCCCGCCCTGGCCGCGGCGCTCGCGCTGGTTCTGGTCCTGCGCGTCCTTCGCGTCCTGCCCGCTCTTGTCCTCTTGGACGTCACCCGTCTTGCCCTGCTGGTCCTGCTTGGCCTTCTGGTTCTTGCCCTTGTTGGTCGCCTCGTCCTCGCGGTCGATGCGGATGACGGGCCAGAAGTACGCCGACTGGTCACCGTTCTTGCAGGTGGTGCCGCCGGCGAGGAGGCTCTTGAGGCTCGAATCGGCGTCGGTCGTCACGTTGCCGACGTAGTCGTGCAGGTGCTGGGCACCGTTCTTGATCCCGGGCTGCGCGATGAAGTTGTCCGGGTTGTGGTGCGAGCCGTCCGCGTTCGTTCCACAGTCGACGGTGAAGGAACCCTTGGTGCCCTTCTGCTTCACAGCCGCGTTCACGTTGGTGCCGGCGGCAACCTTGTTGATGTCGATGTACAACGACGGGTCCGCAGCGTCCGCGCTGGCTTCGCCCGTGCGGCCCGTGGTGACCGCGACAGCGAGTGCGCCGACGGCGATCGCCAGGCCGATCGCACCCATCGCGATCTTGGTTCGGCGGGCAACGCGGTGCTTGCCCGTCACGGGGGACCGAGAATTCCGGGCCATAGATCAGTTCACCTCGTTCGTTATTCCGGGCGCGCGCCGACAGCGCGGCAGCCCGGGCAAGAACTACCGTTTATTGAGCTCGAGATCGCTCGGAACCTGAGTCGGGATGCTTGCGGTTCCGGCTTGTCGGGATGCATCGGGGGATGCATTGGGGGATACGGACATGAGCGCCGCGAGGTTCAAAAGCGACCGGCCCGTTATCTGTTCGTTATCTACGAGAACGCAACCGGACAGCATTGACCCAGGTCACGGCGTTCCACCGAAAAGAAAGAGATTCAGCGCTGGACGACGACGAGGACGGTGCCGTCTTCGCCGCGGACCTCGAACCGGCCGATCTGGTCCATCGCCAGGGAGACCGACCCCTGCAGGCGCAGCGGTTCGGGCGAGCCGGGGATACCGAACCCCTTGGGCGGCACCGACCAGCTGGAGACCACCTGCTCGGCACCGGTCGCCGGAATGGCGACCAGCCGGCACTTCACCGGCCCGACGATCCCGCGCAGCTCGAGTTCGACGCGGCTGCCCCACTCCACCGGTGAAACGGTGACGAGGGCGCTGACGGCGGACCCGCCGCTGCCGCGGCCGTAGGTCTGCCCGCCGCCCGGCTGTCCCTGGGCGCCTCCGGGCGGGGCGGTGGACGTCGCCGGGACGCTCGTCGCCGGCGGTGCCTGCTTGTTGCTGGGAGCGGCGAGGGAAGCGGGCGGGACGGCGTCGGCCGGCCGGACCGCCAGCGTCACCAGCGGGCCGGCGATGACCGCCGCGGCGGCCGCGGCGCCGGCGAGGATGCCGACCCGGCGACGGCGGCGGCGCTTGACGGCGGCCTCTTCCATGAGGCCGCGCAGCACCCGGGGGCCCGGCGAGAGGGTGCGCGGGCTGGGCGCGGGCATCGGGGGCTCCGGCCAGCTGCGCTTCACCAGGTCGAGGACGTCCGGCAGCTGGTAGAGCTCGATCAGGTCGAGCTGGCAGTGCGGGCAGTTCATGAGGTGGGCTTCGAACTGGGAGTTCTCGGCCTCGCTGAGGACGCCGAGCACGTAGGCGGCGACGTCGGTGTGCGGTGATCCGGCCACGCTCAGTTCACCCCCGCTCGCGCAGGGCCCGGCGCAGCGCGCGGACGGCGTGGTGGATGCGGGACTTGACGGTGCCCGGGGGCACGCCGAGGGTTGCCGCGACCTCGTTCACGGTGCGATCGCGCAGGTAGGTCTGCTGGATGGCCTCCCGCTGCTCGGGCGAAAGGCCCTGCAGCGCCTCGTAAACGATCATCGCGGCGAGCGTGCGGTCCGATTCGTCGGACACCGCGATCGCGTCGGATTCGATCTCCTCGATCTCCTGGGGCCGGACACTGCGGCTGCGCCAGCCGTCGATGACGGTCCGCCGGGCCACCGTGAACAACCAGGCACGCAGCATCTCCGGCTGGCGGTCGAGCTTGTCGGCGTTCCGCCACGCCTTGATCAGGGTCTCCTGCACGACGTCCTCGGCCCACTGCCGGTCGTGGCCGGTCAGCCGCAGCGCGAACGCCATGAGGGACCCGCCGAACTCCTGGTAGAGCGCCTTCGCCAGATCGTCGTGGCCGTCGCCGGACTCGACGACGGCCTCCTGATCTCCGATGGATCTGAGCGCTCGGGTGTGCCGTCCCACGCGGGACATCCTGGTGGGCCGGACGGCCTACGTCCAGTACTTCCGGCCCGCAAACCCGGGGCAAAACTTTTTTGAACCGTTTCCTGACCGTGTCCGTATCCCCTACCGAAGACCCCGACCAGGCGTTGTCCCCCGCAACGCTCCGCATCCACTCCGGACCGAATGTCCACTGTGGATCTTTCGCGCCCTTTTCCGTTGCACTACCGGCAACAGCGCGTAGTCATGCCCCACGGAGGAGCAGTGATCCGCATTCCCCGCCCGGTGGTCCCCGCCGCCGTGTGCCTCACCGCACTCGCCTTGCTCACCGCCTGTACCGCCGGCGCCGCCACCACCTCGGGCGGTGGGTACGCCGCCGGCGGCGCCGCCGGGATGCAGATGCCCGGCATGCAGCAGGGGCAGGTAGTCCTTCCGATGCCGCAGGGCATCACCGCCGACCCCAACAACCCGGCGAAGAGCCAGCTCAGGGGAGCGAAGACGTTCGACCTCGGGCTCCTGCTCGTCGACGGGACCGGGTACACGATCTACCGGTACGACCGGGACACCCCCAACCCCTCGCGGTCGAACTGCACCGGTGCGTGCGCGACCAAGTGGGTCCCGGTCAAGGCCGGCAACCTCCCGCCGATCGACGTCGACCAGTCCCTGATCGGCCAGATCACCCGCGACGACGGCATCCAGCAGCTCACCCTCGCCGGCTGGCCCCTGTACCACTTCACCGGCGACACCGAACCGGCCGACACCTCCGGCCAGGGCCTGGACCAGGCCTGGTACCCGATCGCGCCGGACGGAAAGAAGATCACGCTGACCCAGGACGAGTGGAGGCAAAATGCGTTCGGTCTCTGACCTCGCCGGGTTCGACTTCGAACCCCCGTCGGCCCTCGAGCGTTCCCGGCCGCTGGTCCGGATCCTCTTCGTCGTGGCGCTGGTGCTGGCGCTGCTCGCGCCGGGCTCGGCCTCCCTCGCCCAGACGAACGCGATTTCCGACACCGACGCGATCCTGCTGACCAAGGTCCGCCAGGCGGGTCTGTGGGAAATGCCCTCCGGCATGATGGCGATGGAGAAGGGCAGCCCGATCGTCCAGAAGGTCGGCTTCGCGATCATGATGGACCACGGCCGCCTCGACGTGGCGACCCGCGCCCTTTCGCAGAAGCTGAACTCGCCGGTTCCCGACCAGCCGTCGGAGGAACAGCGCGGCTGGCTCGCCGAACAGATGGCCGCCTCCCCCGGCCCGGAGTTCGACCGCGTCTTCGCCAACCGGCTGCGCGCGGCGCACGGCTCGGTGTTCGCCGTCCTCGCGCAGCTGCGCGCCGGCACCCGCAACGACGACGTGCGGGCCTTCGCGACGGTCGGCAACCAGGCCGTCATGCGGCACATGACGATGCTCGAGAGCACCGGGATGGTCGACTACACCGCGCTGCCCGCCCCGGCCGTCTCCACGACCGCGGCGCCCACGGGCATCCAGCTCGGCCTCGACACGTCCCAGATCGCCGTGGTGGGGGCACTGTTCCTGCTGGTCGGTGGCGGCCTCTTCTACGTGCTGCGCCAGATCAAGAGCAACCGTGGCCGCGCCAGGGCGTCCCGGCCGGCCACCGCGAGAACCGGGGGTAGCCATGGTTGAGACCTGGCACGAAGCGACGCTTTTTCTCACCCAGGAGTTCCAGCCGAAGACCGACCCGGCCGCCCGCGGCCTCGCGGCCTTCGCCGCCCGGACGTCCTACGGGGCCGCGATGCTGACGCTCACCTGGGGAGTGCTCACCGCGACCGGGTGGATCCGTTCGGTCACCGGCCGGAAGGGCCTGCGCAGCACGCACATGGTGCTGGCCACCGCGACGATCATCTTCGGCGCCGTGCACGCGCTGGGCTTCACCTACCTGACGGTCCAGCCGTACAGCTTCGGCTACATGTTCATCCCGTTCGGTTCCGGCCAGGAAGGCCGCCACATCGCGGGCATCGTCGGCTTCGAGGTCATGTTCGCCATCTTCCTCACCGCGGGCCTGCAGCGCTTCACGTCCTACCGGCGCTGGCTGTGGCTGCACCGCTGCGCGTACCCGGCCGTGGGCCTGATCGCGATCCACTCCTGGTTCGGCGCCATCGCCAACGGCCACCTCTCGGTCACCTGGCTGGGCGGCATCACGCTGCTCGTGCCGGCCGTGACGGTGTCCATGCTGCGGTTCATGCCGGCCCGCACGCTCGAGCGCATCGGCCTCGTGGAAGAGCAGGTGGCCTGACATGCCTTTCCGCTTGCCCGGGGGTGGCCCCCGGATCAGCGTCGACAACGACCGGTGCGAGCTCTACGGCATCTGCGCCATGGAGGCACCGGACGTGTTCGACCTCGGCCAGGACGGCCGCCTGCGCTTCCACACGCGGCTGCTGGACGAAACCACCATTGAACAGGCGAAGATGGCCGCCCGCTGCTGCCCGATGCAGGCGGTCGTGATGAGAGGGGACCTCGATGGCTGACGGCGACCGGATCGTCATCGTCGGTGCGGGCGTCGCCGGGCTGCGCGCCGCGGAACGCTTGCGGGAACAGAAGTTCGACGGCGAGATCGTCCTGATCGGTGACGAGGCCCGGCGGCCCTACCACCGCCCGATGGTCTCCAAGGCACTGGTGATGGGGACCGAACGGCCCAGCGACGTGGGCCTTTCGCACTACCTGCCCGACCTCGACGTGCACTGGCGCCTCGGCGCGCGGGTCACGCACCTGGACACCACCGAGCGGGTCGTGCACCTGCCCGGCGGCGAGTCCCTCTGGTACGACGGCCTGATCGCCGCGACCGGCGTCTACCCGCGGCACCTGCCCGGGGCGCCGCGCCACGACCCGCGGGTGCGGATCCTGCGCACGGTCGAGGATTCGATGGCCGTGCGGCGCTGCCTCAACGCCAGCAAGAAGCCGGCCGTCGTGATCGGCGCCGGCCTGATCGGCAACGAGTTCGCCGCGAGCATGCGGCACATCGGCCGGGACGTCACCCTGATCGGGCACGCGAAGGCGCCGCTGCACCGCTTCGGCGACCGCGTCTCCAGCGGCATCGTCGAGGAGCACCACGAGCACCGCGCGAACCTGGCGATGCGCAGCGAAGTCCGGCACTGGATCAGCACGAAGGACACCGTCGGGCTGCACCTGACGAACAACCAGCTGCTGGTCGCCAGCGTCGTCGTGCTCGCGATCGGCAGCGTCCCGTCGGTCGACTGGATGCGCGGCTCCGGCCTCGACATCAAGGACGGCGTGCTCTGCGACTCGAAGCTGTTCGCCGAGGGCGCGTCCGACGTCGTCATCGCCGGCGACATCGCGCGCTGGCCGAACCTGCGGTTCGACGACACCCCGCGGCGGGTCGAGCACTGGATCAACGCCGTCGAATCGGCCCGGCACGCGGCGGACAACCTGCTGATGGGCCAATCCAGCGCCATCCCGTTCACCCCACTCCCCCGCGCCTGGTCGACGTTGTACGACACCCGGCTGCAGATGTGCGGGATGCCGTCGCTGGCCGAGGACACCGTGACACTGGCCGACGGCATCACCGGATTCGTCAAGGACGGCAGGCTCATCGGCGTCTCGTGCTGGAACAAGCCGCGGGCGATGCTCGACTGGATGTTCGAGCTCGACCGGCGTCTCCCCGCACCCGACTACGTGCCCGAGCCGGAGCCCGCTCCGGTCGCGGAGGTCCCCGAGGTGCCGACAGTCGATCCGGCGGCCATCGCCGCGCTGGCGGCCGACGTTCCCGCGGAGTTCGACAGCGGCTTCGACCACCAGGCCTTCGAGCGCGAGTTCGAGAGCGAGTTCGCCAACGACATCCCGACGACGGCGTTCCCCGCGCAGGCCATGCCGGCCCCGCCCACCACGGCGTTCGCCGCGCAGCCCGGCGCGGCGCTGCCGACCATGGCCATCCCGATGGGGAGGTAGAGAAAGCCGGGACGGGGCTGCGCGCGGCGGCCTCCGTCCCTTGCCGGCCACCACACCCCCTCCGCGGCTGGGTGGTGTGGTGGCCGGCCCCAACGTCCCCCAGCCCGCCTCGCGTTGGTCTTCGAGCGAGCGCCCGGCGAGCCAGGAGAAGGTCATCCCGAGGGAACCCGACGCCCCCGGGGTGACCTTCTTCCGGCGCACCGGGCGGGGGTCCGGGGTCGAGCGCCACGGCGGGTCACTCCGCCGCGGCGCACGGGTCGTGGAGGTCGTTCCGGCGGACGGGTATGCCACCGGAAGGGACTCCACGGTCTTGCAGCACCGGTGCACG
>Ga0207678_10000926_pt1 | contig 26800 bp, 19 predicted proteins | sample KBSC63metaG_FD_184319 | JGI IMG/M metagenome (GOLD analysis project Ga0207678, IMG submission 184319) | Corn rhizosphere microbial communities from Kellogg Biological Station, Michigan, USA - KBS C6-3 metaG (SPAdes) (version 2) | ecosystem: Host-associated > Plants > Roots > Rhizosphere > Soil ... | reverse complement strand
CCCCCACCGAAGCCGCCACCGCCGCCGCGATTGCCGCCGCGGCCACCCCCGCCTCCGCGGTTGCCCTTACGATGAAATGCGTCGGCGCCGATGTAGCCGACTGACGTCTGAAGCGGATCGGGTTCCCGCGGGCCGCCCTTCTTCGGTCCAGGGTTGGGGCCGCTGCCGCCCGAGCCAAAGCCGCCGCCGCCGCTTCGGAAGCCGCGTCCGCCGACCGACGTCCGCGGGTTCTGTACGAAGCGTTTGTCGAAGGTCTGCTCCAGCGGATTCGGAATGCGGGAGTGATCGATTTCCTCGTCACCATCGAAGTCGCGGTCGTCTCGATCACGCGGGATGTCGGCGCGCATTGGCTCCGGCGGACGACCCGGACGCGGCCCGTTGCGCGAGCCGCGGTCGTTTCTGTCGTTGCGCGGACCCCGATCGCTCCGGTCATTACGCTTGTTGTTGCGCCCCGTCGGACCCCGGTCCTCACGCCCTTGGCCCTGACGCTGCTGGCCGTGGCCTTCACCGCCGCCCGCGAGGCGACGAATGGCGCGGACATCGTCTTGTCCCAGGTCAACCCACACGCCACGCTTGAGACCGCGCGGCAGTACTACTGTGCCGTAGCGGATGCGGATCAGGCGGGACACGGTCAAGCCCACCTCGTCGAAGAGCTTGCGCACTTCACGATTGCGACCTTCGGTGATGACGACGCGGTACCAGTGGTTGGCGCCCTCGCCGCCTCCGTCTTCGATGGACCGAAAGCTGGCCGTCTGGCCGTCGACTGTTACGCCCTCGAGCAGCTCGGCCTTTGACTCCTCGTCGAGCTTGCCGAGCACGCGAACCGCATACTCGCGCTCTACGCCGAAGCGCGGATGCATCAACTGGTTGGCGAGTTCGCCCGAATTTGTGAAGAGCAGCAGCCCCTCCGTGTTCAGATCGAGGCGCCCCACCGATTGCCACTTGCCCTGCTGCAGGCGTGGGAGGCGACGAAACACTGTCGGGCGATGCTGCGGATCGTCATTGGTCACGACCTCGCCTACCGGCTTGTGATACGCAATGATGCGTGGCGGCGGCGGCACGATGCGCACCTTGACGGGCTTGCCTTCTATTGCAATGCGGTCGCCAAAGCAAATGCGCTGGCCAACGTGGGCCGTCTGGCCGTTGACTGCCACCTTGCCGTCGAGGATCGCCTGCTCCATATCGCGGCGGGACCCGATGCCGGCCTGTGCGAGGACCTTGTGAAGCTTGGGCGCGTCGGGTTCGGGTAACAGCACGCGCTTGTGCGGCACGGGCTCTTCGGTAGTTTCGCCGTCGACGTCGAATTCGCCGGACAGAACCTGCGCGAAAACTTCGCCCGGGTCGGCCGGCGGGAGGTTGGGGGTGGGCTCGGCGGCCGGTATGCCGTCGTCTTCGTCATCGCCTTCATCAGCGCTGACTTGATGGCGGGCTTCTTCCGAACCGCCTTCTTTCACAAAACCCTCGCCACGGCCGCGCTTGCGGTCACGGCGATTGCGTCGGCGCGAACGCTCTGATCGCGGGCCGCCCGCGACCGAACTTTCCGTGTTGGGCACGCCCTCGGCGGACACTTCGGAACCACTGCCATCGCCGCTTGGAACGGGCGAAACCGTTTCACGGGCCAAGTCTTGAAATGGTGCGGGCTCAATCGGATCTCCAAGAGACGCGACGGCGCTAGGCACTGGCACTTCAGCGATCGGCTCTGGCATCGATTCCACCTGCGCCGCTTCGACCTTCGACTTGGCACGCTTACGTGCAGGCTTTGCGACCGCCGCGGCCGGCTGGGCTGTCGGTTCGGAGGGAGCGATTTCCGCTGCCACTTCCAACGCCTTCACCGTACGACGCTTGCGTACAGGCTTCGGACTTTCTCCCTCGAGTTCCGCGGACGTTGGCTCGGCAGCGAGCGCCGCCTTGACCGGAGCGGCTTCCGTGGCCTTCACCGCTCTCTTACGGCGCACGGTCTTGGCCAGCACGGGCTGGCCTTCATCACCCGAGGGTGCCGGAGCCTGAGCTTCGGTGTCCGAATTGGTCGCATCATCTGCGTTGGCGTTCATGCTTGGGGTTCCGTCGGAGCGGCATCGGCCGCAGGCTCAGTTGAAGGAAGGGGTGTGTGGGATTCGTTGGCGGGCTCGCCGGATGTGATCGCTTGATTGGGCTGGAACTCGACGTCAGCACGAAGGACCTCATCGGCTGCTGGAACTTTGTCTCCGTCCGAGACGACGAAACTGCCGTCGGGCGCTTCATCGGCCGAGTCTTGGACAGGCTCGGCGACGACACGTGACTCAATAGCTTCGCCGCCTTCGATCGCGGAGCTATCAACTACCGGTTGCCCGGCATCATCAAGTGCGAGAGTAGCCTGCGGATCGATCAACGACGGTTGCCCGGCAAGACTTTCGGACATCTTGCCCACGCCTTCACCGGTCGCACCGATCAAAGGGAGCTGCTCCAGGCTCGCGAGCCCAAGGTCGTCGAGGAACTGCTTTGTCGTCGCCAAAAGCGCCGGCCGTCCGGGCGCTTCTCGATAGCCGATCGCTTCAACCCAGCCGCGGTCTTCGAGCTGCTTGATGATCTGGCTCGCCACAGTCACGCCGCGGATGTCTTCGATGTCGGCGCGTGTGACTGGTTGCCGGTAGGCAATGATCGCCAACGTTTCCATCACGGCCCGCGAATACTTCGGCGGCTTCTCTGGATTCAGCCGATCGAGAAATTCGCGCATCTCTGGTCGGCTCTGGAAGCGCCAGCCTGTGGACAGCGGTACCAACTCCACGCCGCGGCCCTCCCAGTCGCGCACCAGCTCGTCGAGCATGGAACGCAGCGTGTCTGGCCCAATCTCGTCGGCAAAAAGAGCACGCATGTCTCGCAGCGGCATCGGCTGCTGAGCACAGATGAGCGCGGTCTCAAGGACGCGCTTTGCATCCTGTGTGTTCATGAAACTTCGTTCACATATTGGGCCGGTTGCGCCGGCTGCTTGGGTCAGAGGATCTCGAATTCAACCAATCAGCCTCGACGGCCTTGCCCTCATTCAGTTGGGGCAGGTGCGTCGCATGACGGCATTGCTGGTGGTCCGTGGGTTCGTCGCGCACCTCGCGTAAACCCGTCGTCGCGCCCTTGGGGCGCGGCCCACTTCACGCTCGCCGCCAATGTGGCCTCGAGGCCCTCGGGAAAATGCCGGCAATGTCGTGAAGGATCGAAGCATTGTATCGAAGCTCAGGCGTTGCGCTGCGTGGGGTTATCAATCTGTTGCCATGCTGCTGCAAAATCGGCCGGCGGTTCAGCCGCAAAAGAGAGCGGCGTGTTTAGTAGCGGATGCTGAAAGGCCAGCTTCGCCGCATGGAGCGCCTGGCGTTGCATGCCGAGTGCGGACGAGCCGCTGTAGACGGTGTCACCAACCAATGGATGCCCCTTTGATGCCAGGTGCACGCGAATCTGGTGTGTACGCCCGGTGTGCAGCGTGCAACGCAGCCCGCTGTATGCCCCCCCCCTTCTCACCACTTCCACGTCGGTTCGGGCAGGCTTGCCCGAGGCAACCCCGGCCATGCGGACCCGCGATTGCGGATCACGGCCGATGGGCGCGTCGATGCGCATGCGATCGGATCGTGGAATGCCATGGGCGATGGCCAGGTATTCGCGGTGGACGTGCCTCGCCCCAATCTCTCGCACCAGCGCCGTCACCGCTTGCAAAGTCTTACCAACGACCATGAGCCCCGACGTGTCCTTGTCGAGTCGATGCACGATGCCGGCCCGAGCCAGCGTCGCCGCGACGCGGTGATGGGCGAGCAGGCCGTTCAGAATCGTGCCCGACCAGTTACCCGCCGCAGGGTGAACGACGACACCTGCGGCCTTATCCAGCACCAGAAGGTGCTCGTCTTCGAACACGATGGACAACGGCACAGGCTCTGGCCGGAACGCCTGGCTTTCCGCTGTGGGAACGAGTTCGACAACGATTCGCTGGCCCACCAGCACCTTGCGTGATGCCGATGTCGCAACCCTACCGTCGACCGTGACGTGCCCGGCGTCAATCAGGGTCTGCAAGTAGCTGCGTGAAAACTCCGGCACAAATGAAACGAGCACCTTGTCCAAGCGTGCGCCGTGCATGGTGTCACCCACGGAGCTTTCCCGTTTCTCAGGCTCGTCCGCGAAAGGACTGTCAGGGTCGGCCGCCACCTCGGCGTCAACCAGGGAATCGTCCGAACCCCGAACCCTATAATCCGTGCTCATTTTTCGACGGGACTGCGGTGCGTGTCGCACCCCATCAGGACATGGATTTGAAGCATTCGGTGGTTCGGGCCTCGGGCCTTGTAATGTCGGTTCTGGTGGCCTCGTGGCTCGTCGCCGCCTGCGGCTCGTCGCCGAAGGATGAAACATCGGGCTGGTCAACCGACAAATTGTATTCAGAGGCAAAGACCGAAGCCGCCAGTGGCAATTACGAGCGGGCAGGCAAGCTCTTCGAACGGCTTGAAGGCCGCGCCGCCGGCACATTACTGTCGCAGCAAGCAGAGATTGAGCATGCCTACGTGCTTTACAAGATGGGCGAGAAGGCGCAGGCTCTGCAATTACTCGAACGCTTTGTCAAGCTGCACCCAACGAGCCCGGCCATAGACTACGCCCTTTACCTTCAAGGTCTCATCAACTTCAACGACAACCTCGGCATTCTCGGCAGCTTCGCTCGCCAGGACTTGTCCGAGCGCGACCAGCAGGCGTCGCGAGATGCATTCCAGGCATTCAAGCAACTGGTCGAGCAGTTTCCGCAGTCGCGCTACGCCGAAGACGCTCAGGTTCGGATGAACTACATCACGAACTCGCTTGCCGCCTACGAAGTGCACGTTGCCAGCTACTATTACCGCCGCGGTGCTTACGTTGCCGCCGCGAACCGCGCGCAGCAGACCGTGATCGAGTTCCAGCAATCGCCGTCAACCGAAGAAGCGCTCTTCATCATGATGAGCAGCTACGACAAGCTCGGCCTCACCCAGTTACGCGACGACGCGCAACGCGTGCTGAGCCAGAACTACCCGACGAGCCAGTACCTGACCGCCGAAGGCCTTCGCACCAAGTCCCGCGCGTGGTGGCAGTTCTGGTGATCTGAAGAGGCTAAGGAAACGCTGATCAATTCAGCATTCCAGAGAGGTTGCCCGTTGGCGACGGGCAACATTTCACGATGCGCCTAGATCAGGCGCCTTTTGACGTGCTGCTCGGGCACGCTCGAAAAACTCTCAGGCTCGGACCGGCCGATCAAACGAACGGCAGGCGGATACCTGAGATCTCGGCGAGCCAGGCAAGCGCCTCTTCCTGTGACATCACCTGCGTCATTGGCGGCAAGGCCTCACGCAAGCGACGCCCATAATTCATACCGGCCATTCGCGGATCGCAAACCACAAGCAATCCACGGTCTGTTTCGCTTCTGATCAAACGGCCCGCACCTTGCTTCAACGACACTGCCGCCTCGGCGACAAAGTAGTCAGAGAAAGCGTTGCGCCCTTCCCGCTCCAAGCGCTTCACCCGTGCTTCGACCAGCGGATCGTTCGGCGGCGGGAACGGCAGCTTGTCAATCAACACGCACTGCAGTGCGTCGCCGGGCACATCGATGCCCTCCCAAAAGCTTTGCGAGCCTACGAGCACGGACCTCGGCTGGGCCAGGAATTGCTGCATCAGTTGTCGCTTGGGCACCTGCCCCTGCCGCAGCACCTGGATGTCGTCGCCCTGCCTGTCAAAGTCTTCTCGCAATTGTTCACCGATGGCTTGCAGCGCGCGCAGCGTCGTGGTGAGCACGAAGGTCCGCCCACCCAGTGCACGGGCACATTCGGCTGCCAGGCGCCCTACCGCGTTCGGGTGATCGGGCTCGTTTGGTTTCGGAAAAATGCGCGGCACGTAGAGCCGCGCGTGATTCACGTAGTCAAATGGGCTTCCCACTCGCAATGTCATTGCATCGTCGAGCCCGGCCGACTCCGTGAACCAACTCAGACGCTCGTTGTCACCAAGCGTGGCTGAGGTGAAGATCCAAGCCTTGCGCGTACGGCCAATCTGCTCCCGCAGGGCGTCGCGAATGTCGAGCGGCGACTCGACCAGCCTGCACTGATGCGGCGTGAGGTCTATCCATCGAACATTACCGACATCCGACTCCTGGGTGAAACCCCTTGCCAATGATGCAAGCTGCGAGGCGCGTTCGCCGAGCTTGTCGAAATCGGGGCCGATCTCGCTGACGGTGTCGAGCGCTTCCTTGGCCTGGATGCAGCTTTTCGCCAGGGCAGTCAGCGCTTCAAGAAAATCGTTCCGGTTCCCGCGTTCTTCCCACCGGAGCTTCAAGTTGCCCCGTACCTCGCGCATTGCATCCGCACAAGCCATGCGCAGGTCGCGTGTAGCGCGGTCGCATCCGGCCGCGAGGTCCTGCCAAGGTGCGAGGCCTCGAGCCTGCTGCAAGCCAATTCCGAGCATGTCGCGCGCAAAGTCGATCACTTGTCCGCTTCCGAGCGTCGTTCCGAGGAATTGCACGCCGGCTTCGGCGAGTTGATGCGCTTCGTCGAACACGGCCACATCCACGCTTGGCAGCAGTTCGGCAACACCACTGTCGCGCAAGGCCATGTCAGCGAAGAACAGGTGATGATTTACCACGACCACGTCGGCGACCATCGCATCGCGCCGCGCCTTCATCACATGGCAATTCCGATACTCAGGGCAATCGGTGCCCAGGCAGTTCTCGCGCGACGAGGTCACGAGCGGGATCACGTTGCTTCGCTCGTCCAGACCTTCCATCTCGGCGAGATCACCGGCCACCGTCTTGTGGGACCACTGCTCGACCTTGGCTAGCGTGCGGACCGCCCAACGATCGGGAAGTTGCGCCGCTTGCCGTGACTGGCTCATCCGATGCAGGCAGAGATAGCTTGCCCTCCCCTTGAGCAAGGCCACGGTCACGGGCAGTTGCAGCGCCTCGCGAAGCCTGGGCAGGTCACGCAAGAACAATTGATCCTGCAGGCTCTTCGTCGCAGTGCTGATCAAGGCCCGCGCGCCCGACAGCAGCGTCGGCACCAGATAAGCGAAGGTCTTGCCAACACCCGTGCCCGCCTCGGCCACCAGCGCCTCGCGTGCATCGATGGCGCGCGCCACCTGCAGGGCCATATGAAGCTGCACGTCGCGCTCGACGTAGCGTGCGTCGGCCTGCGACAACGAACCGCCACGCGCAAACGCGTGCGACACGGCATCCTGCAGTGCGGTCGTCGTGTCGATCATGCAGGCTCGGGAGGGTCCAGTTGGGCTTCCAGTGTGGAGATCTGGTCGCGAAGCGCGAGGCGGCGCTTCTTCAGCCGGCGCAGGACGAGTTCGTCGTCCGGGCGCTCTATGGATGCCTTGTCGATCAGACTGTCGAGATCGGCGTGTTCCATACGAAGCTCGATGAGCCTGCGTGGCAGCGAATGTAGATTGTCTTTCATGGACCGCGGTCAAGCGCCTTTATTCGCGCTAATCCCGCGATGGCGGGGAATGCAAAACGATTATAGTTTTCGCCATGAGCACCACGACGCTGGGTTATCGCCTTTCGGCCGCCACTGGCATTCATCGCGGTGATCGCGCCTACCAGCAAGACCAAGTGCAAATCCTTCCACACACCCGCGTTCCGGGCTGTGCCATGGGCGTGCTAGCGGACGGAATGGGGGGCAAGAGCGGCGGCAGAAAGGCCGCCGACCAAGTCATTCTCACTGCCCAACAGTTGTTCGAGCGCTACGTGCCTGCGCGCGACGATGCCGCGGAAGCCTTGAAGCAATTGGTGCTCGAAGCGCACCTCATGATCAAACTCACGGCCATTACCTCCGAAGAAGAACCGCACAGCACAGTCGCAGCCTTCATCGTGAGCCCCAATCGCGAATGCGATGTCATCCACGCCGGCGACTCGCGGATATATCACTTCCGCGGGCCGGAGATGGTGACGCGCACCATGGATCATTCCTTCGTACAACGGCTCGTCGACGAGGGCCAGCTTTCCGAGGAGGAAGCTAACAACCATCCGCAGTCGAACCTTTTGACCGGCTGCCTGGGCACGACACAGGATCCTCCTTTGAGCTCAGGGCACGTCGATCGACTGGAAATCGGGGACAGCGTCCTGGCCTGCAGCGACGGGCTGTGGCATTACTTCACCCCGAAGGAACTGGGCGCCATTGTGCATGCCTTGCCGCCGCGCGAAGCCAGCGAGATGCTGATAAGCAAGGCTCGGCAAAGGGCGCGTGGCGGCGGCGACAACCTGTCGCTTGCGTTGATCAGGATCGACCCTTTGAGCTGATCGGATCAATATGCAGCCGAGGCTGCATCGGGAACCGGCAGACCTTTCGCCGGAGGTTTGCCCGTCGCAGCACGGTCGGCATTGCGACGTTCGACGGCCTCCTTGTGCGCCTTGGCTTCTCGCTGACGTTTTTCGTAGTCTGCCAAATGCTTATGTTCCAGCGAGGCAGAATGTGACGCTGGCGACGGATGCGACGTGCCCCCGTCGACACCCGAAGCAGCCGATGCACTTGACGTGCCTTGCGAAGGCAACGATGTTGCCCTCAGCTCGGCCCGCTCCGCTTCTTTGTGCCGATCGCGCGATGCAGCGTCGCGCAGTTTTGCATCCTCACCGCTGACCTTGGTCCGGATCTCATCGATGCGTTGCGCTGCGCGCTGCTTACGCTGCCCTTCGTCCAGCATTTCCTGTTGCTGCCGCAGGCGCTCAAGGGATTGGCGCCTGTCGCGCCGTGCTTGGTCCACGCACGGGGTAACTACGAAACGTTGACGGCACTCGCGTTCTCGGGTGAGGTAGGCAGCCTCGGCTTGATTTCGCTCGGCCTTGATGCGATCTCGTTCGGCGCGCTCGGTCGCGGCGTCGAGCGCGTGCGCCGAAGAGGTTCCGAGACAAGCTGTCGCGAGCATCGCGGCGACCATCGGAGACAGGACATTCATGTCAGCGAAGTATCCACGTCCCGCCGCGCAAGCGCCAAGAACTCCGCCGATTGCATCTCGGACAAACGAGAAACCGTTCGCGGAAATTCATGCGCAAGCGGGCCTTCAGCATAGAGCAACTCGGCCGGAACATCCGCCGACATGATGAGCTTGACGCGCCGGTCGTACATCACGTCCACAAGCCAAGTGAAGCGCCTCGCTTCCGACGCATGCCGAGGCGTCATTTGCGGAACACCCGAGAGCAGCACGGTGTGAAACTGTGTCGCGAGCTCCAGGTAGTCGTTTTGCGATCTGGGTCCGCCGCACAACTCCTTGAAGTCAAACCACACCACGCCGCCGGCGCGGCGCCGCGCGTAAATTTCGCGGTGCTCGATGTGCAGGACCGGACTCTGCTCCTTGGCCTCAGCCAGTCGATCGAAAGCCTGCGCCATCTCGGTATCCGCCTCGGGCCCGAGCGGCGTGTGATAAAGCTTCACCTGAGCCAGTGTTCGGCCGCGGTAGTCGAAACCATTGTCAACACCTATCACTTCGAGCTTTTTTTTCAAGAGCTCGATCGCCGGCAAGATGCGGTCACGGTGCAGGCCGTTCGGATACAGCCCATCAGGATCAAAGTTCGAGGTCGTAACGATGCTCACGCGGTTCTCGAACATCGATTCGAGTAGCCGGTGCAGGATCATCGCGTCGGTGACGTCGGACACATGAAATTCGTCGAAGCAAATGAGCCGGTAGCGTCGTGAGATGCGCAACCCGAGTTCTTGCAGCGGATTCACTGTGCCCTTGAGTTCCTGTAGCTCCCGGTGGACCTCGCGCATGAACTCATGAAAATGCAGGCGCGTCTTGCGCGTGAGGGGCACAGCATTGAAGAAGCAATCCATCAGAAAGCTTTTGCCGCGCCCCACTCCGCCATGCATGTAGACCCCGCGAGGAATCGGCGGGCGGCTCAGCAGCTTGGTGATGGCATTGCTGCGCCGGGCCTTGTAGTCGGCCCATTCGTTCTCGCAGCGTTCGAGCGCGTCAATGGCGCGAAGCTGCGCAGGGTCGGCTAGGTAGCCTCGCTCTGCGAGGGTCGCTTGGTAGAGCTCTCGGACTGCCACGAATTAAGAATCGACGTAGGGTGAGCATAGCGAAATGTGCCCACGTGTTATGAATCAAGTCAAATCAACAATCAGCATGGACTCCCAGGACAAGTTCAGATTCACGAGTTTCGCTTTGCCCACATAGTGTCGCGTCAAGCCTCAAGTGTCGGTTGATAGCGCCGCTGTCGGAGCGAAGCGCCGCAATGCGCTTTGAAAGCAAGCGAGCCGCCGACACTTGATGCGTGAAGCGACACTAGTACTGGCTTGATCAAAAGTTCAGAGTGCGCTTGTCCACGGCGAGTGCCGCCTCCTTTGTCGCTTCGCTCAAGCTGGGATGTGCATGGCAGATGCGCGCGATGTCTTCGGCGCTGGCCTTGAACTCCATCGCGACCACCGCTTCCGAAATCAACTCCGAGGCGAAAGGCCCCACGATGTGCACCCCCAGGATCTCGTCCGTCTTGGCATCGGCCAGCATCTTCACCATGCCGGTCGTATCGCCCAATGCACGCGCCCGACCATTCGCCATGAATGGGAAGACGCCCGCCTTGTAGGCGCGTCCGGAAGCTTTCAACTGCTGTTCAGTCTGCCCTACCCACGCGATCTCTGGCGACGTGTAGATGACCCACGGAATCGTGTTGAAGTTGACATGACCATGCTGCCCGGCAATTCGCTCGGCCACCGCCACGCCCTCTTCCTCGGCCTTGTGCGCGAGCATCGGGCCGCGAACCACGTCGCCCACAGCCCACACGTTGGGCAGGTTGGTCTTGCAGTCGTCGTCGACAACGATCATGCCTCGCTCGTCGAGCTTCAATCCAACGGCCTCATGGTTCAAACCGATGGTGTTGGGCACTCGACCGATCGAGACGATGAGTTTGTCGACGTCGAGCGTCTTGGCCTCACCCTTGGCGGAGGTGTATGACACCGACACGCCTGGCTCGGTGGCTTTCACCTCACCCACCTGCACGCCCAGTTCGACCTTGAGGCCTTGCTTGGTAAAGGCCTTCTGCGCTTCCTTGGCGATCTGCTCATCCACCGCGCCAAGGAAAGTCGGCAGCGCTTCGAGCACGGTCACGTCGGATCCGAGGCGGCGCCACACCGACCCCATCTCCAGGCCAATCACTCCCGAGCCGATGAGCCCCAGCTTCTTCGGCACAGTCGGAATGCGCAGTGCGCCGTCGTTGGAGAGAATGCTCTCCTCGTCGAAGGCCGCACCCGGCAATGCACGCGGATTGGACCCCGTCGCGATGATGATGTGCTGGCCCGTGATCGACTCTTCGGTGTCACCTGACACCTTGATCTCATAGCCCCGTCCTGAGCCGGTGGAAGCGGCGCCCTCAGCCGCTTCTACGAAGGAACCGCGGCCATGGAAGAACGTGACCTTGTTCTTCTTGAAAAGATACAGGATGCCGTCGTTGTTCTGCTTCACGACCTGGCCCTTGCGGCCCAGCATCTTCGCCACGTCAATGCTCAGGTCATTGAGGCCGATGCCGTGCTCAGCGAAGTGATGGCCGGCATGCTCGAAGTGTTCGCTTGATTGAAGCAGGGCCTTCGACGGAATGCACCCGACGTTGGTGCAGGTGCCGCCCAGTGCCGGGCCGCCCTTGCCGTTTTTCCACTCGTCAATGCATGCAGTCTTGAAGCCGAGTTGCGCGGCGCGAATGGCCGCAATGTAGCCGCCGGGGCCACCACCGATGACGATGACGTCGAATTGTTTGGACATGATGTGGTGAAAGTCGCTTGGGTGGATCGTTGCCTTCAGTCGGTCGGCACGAAGATCCACAACAGGAGATAGAGCAACACGCCGGTGCCGCCCAGGAAGAGGAGCACCGCGAAGACCAGACGCAAGACCCAGCTTTCAACCCCCAGGCTCTTCGCCAAGCCGCCGCACACTCCGCCGATCCAGCGATCGGTGGTGCTGCGTCGCAGACTGTTGACGGCAGATGCGGGTCCGGGCGCGGCAGGTTGCGCGTCGAGCAAGCGGGCCTTCGCATGTTCAAACTCTTCGGCCGAGATCACGCCCCGCCTACGCAGGTCGTCAAGCTTTTGCAGTTCGTCGGCGACGCTCATGCTGCCCTTAGTGGGTGGTGTCGGATCAGATGTCGAACAGCAGGCGCGCCGGGTCTTCCAGTGCCTCCTTCATCGCCACCAGACCAAGCACGGCTTCACGGCCGTCGATGATGCGGTGGTCGTAAGACATTGCCAAGTAGTTGATCGGACGGATGACGACCTGGCCGTTCTCCACCACTGCGCGGTCCTTGGTTGCGTGTACGCCCAGGATGGCTGACTGCGGAGGATTGATGATCGGCGTCGACAGCATCGAGCCGAAGACGCCGCCGTTGGAGATTGAGAAGGTGCCGCCCGTCAGGTCGTCGAGCGACAGCTTGCCGTCCTTGGCCTTCTGGCCGTACTCGGCGATCTTCTTTTCGATGTCAGCGAAGCTCATCTGGTCTGCATTGCGCAAGATGGGAACCACCAGACCTCGAGGCGAACCGACCGCGATGCCGATGTCGAAAAAGCCGTGATAAACGATGTCGTTGCCGTCGACCGAGGCGTTGAGTACCGGATACTTCTTGAGTGCTGCGACCGCTGCCTTCACGAAGAAGCTCATGAAGCCGATTTTGACGCCATGCTCTTTCTCGAACTTCTCCTGGAACCGCTTGCGCATGTCCATCACCGGAGCCATGTTCACTTCGTTGAACGTCGTGAGAATGGCGTTGGTGGATTGCGACTGAAGCAGACGCTCGGCCACGCGTGCGCGCAGGCGGCTCATTGGCACGCGCTGCTCCGGGCGATCGCCGAGGTTTTGCATCACGGGCGCCGCCACGGGCGGCAGCGGCTTGGCGACGACGGGGGCCGCAGACGCCTTGACCGGCGCAACGACTGCGGCCGGCTTGGCCGCGCCTTCGAGAGCGCCCAGCACATCGCCCTTGGTGACGCGACCGTCCCTGCCGGTGCCCACCACAGAACCCGCGGCGAGTTGATTGTCGGCCATCAGCTTTGCCGCTGCGGGCATGGCCACGTCGCTCTTCGAACCAGAGGCGCCAGCAGGCGCGGCCGCAGCAGTGGCGGGTGGAACAACCGGAGCCGCAGAAGCAGCAGGCGCACCAGCTTTGGCCGTGCCTTCGGTATCGATGCGCGCAATGACTTCATCGCTTACGCAGCTCGCCCCGTCGCCCTTGACGAGTTCGGCCAACACGCCGGCACCCGGCGCAGGCACTTCAAGCACAACCTTATCGGTCTCGATCTCGACCAGGATTTCATCTTGCGCCACGGCTTCGCCGGGCTTCTTCTTCCACTGCAACAGCGTGGCTTCGGCCACCGACTCTGACAGTTGCGGAACTTTGACTTCTACGATTGCCATTTTTTATCCGTGATTTGAAGAGTGAAAAGTGAAACGTGTTCGTGAAGGGCAAAAGGCGGCGTGGCACAAGCCACTGTCACCGTTCACCTTCCGTTTCACAACTCACTTCGTGAGCACAAAGCCCTTGAGTTTGCCGAACGCCTGGTCGAGCAGCGCCTTCTGCTGCTCCTGATGCAGGTGGGCGTACCCGACAGCCGGCGACGCGGACGCGGGGCGGCCTGCGTAGCCGAGCTTCTGCCCTTCGTCCATGTTTTCGTGGATGTAGTGCTGCACGAAGAACCATGCGCCTTGGTTCTGCGGTTCGTCTTGACACCACATGATCTCGCTTGCGTTCGAGAACTTCTTTAGCTCTGCAGCGAAAGCTTTGTGCGGGAACGGATAGAGCTGTTCCACGCGCAGGATCACAGTGTCGAAGGCCTTCTTCTCGTCGCGGCGCTTCATCAAGTCATAGGCAACTTTGCCCGAGCAGGCGATGATCCGCTTGACCTTTACCGGGTCGATGTCTGGATGATTGGGGCCGATCACCGTGCGGAATTCACCCTTGGTGAACTCCGACAGCGGCGACGCCGCATCCTTGGCTCGCAGAAGCGACTTCGGCGTCATGATGACGAGCGGCTTGCGGAACATGCGCACCATCTGCCGGCGCAGAAGGTGGAAGATCTGGCTCGCCGACGTCGGCTGCACAACCTGCATGTTGTTGTCGGCAGCGAGCTGCATGAAGCGCTCGAGCCGCGCCGAGGAGTGCTCCGGACCCTGCCCTTCATAGCCGTGCGGCAGCATCATCGTGAGACCGTTTGCACGGCCCCATTTGACTTCACCGGACGCGATGAACTGGTCGATCACGACCTGCGCTCCGTTCACGAAGTCGCCGAACTGCGCTTCCCAGATCACGAGCGTGTTGGGATCAGCCGATGCGTAGCCATATTCGAATCCGAGCACGGCTTCTTCGGACAGCAGTGAATCGATGACAACGAAGGGTGCCTGGTTTTCTGCAACGTGCTGCAGCGGCGTATAGGTGCCTTCGTCCCACTTCTCGCGCTTCTGGTCGTGCAGAACGGCGTGGCGATGGGTGAAGGTACCGCGTCCGCAGTCCTCGCCGGACAGGCGCACGGCATAGCCGCTTGCGACAAGCGACGCATAGGCGAGGTGCTCACCCATGCCCCAGTCGACATTCAACTCGCCACGGCCCATCGCGGCACGGTCGGCAATGACTTTTTCGACCAGCGGGTGGGCCTTGAAGTTGGGCGGAATGGTCGTGATGCGCTCGGCCAAGCGCTTCACTTCGGCCAGCGGCAGCGCGGTGTCGGCCGCATCCGTCCACTTCTTGCCGAGGAAAGGCGACCAGTCGACGGCGTACTTGCTCTTGTAGTTGGTAAGCACCGGGTCGCGCGCATGCTTGCCGGTATCCATGGCAGCACGAAAGGCCTTGACCATTTCCTCAGGACCTTCAGCCAGCAGCACGCCTTGCGCAATCAGCTTGTCGGCGTACAACTTGCGTGTACCAGGGTGCTGGGCGATCTTCTTGTACATGAGCGGCTGCGTGAGTGCCGGTGTGTCCTGCTCGTTGTGACCGAGCTTGCGGAAGCACACGATGTCGACGACGACATCCTTTTTGAACTCCTGGCGGTAGTCGAGTGCAAGCTGGGTGCATAGCACGACCGCTTCTGGGTCGTCGCCGTTCACGTGCAGTACCGGTGCTTCGATCATCTTGACCACGTCGGTGCAATACAGCGTGGAGCGCGTGTCGCGCGGATCGCTGGTGGTGAAACCGATCTGGTTGTTGATGACGAGGTGGACTGTGCCGCCGGTGTAGTAGCCGCGTGTCTGTGCGAGCGCCAGGGTTTCCATCACGACGCCCTGGCCGGCGAAGGCCGCATCGCCATGCACGAGGATCGGCAGCACGGAGTCGCCTTCCTTGTCCGAGCGACGGTCGAGCCGGGCTTTGACCGAGCCTTCCACGACAGGGTTCACGATCTCGAGATGCGACGGGTTGAATGCCAGGCTCAGGTGGACGGGGCCGCCCGGTGTAGTCATGTCGCTCGAGAACCCCTGGTGGTACTTCACATCGCCGGAGGGCAGGTTCTCAGGCGCGGTGTGGTCAAACTCGGAGAACAATTCCGACGGTGCCTTGCCCAGCGTATTGACCAGCACGTTCAAGCGTCCGCGGTGGGCCATGCCGATGACGATTTCCTGCACGCCGGCGCTGCCGCTGCGCTGCACAAGCTCATCCATCGAGGCAATGAAGCTCTCGCCACCTTCCAGCGAGAAGCGCTTCTGGCCTACGTACTTGGTGTGCAGGTAACGCTCGAGGCCTTCGGCTGCGGTCAAGCGGTCGAGGATGTGGATCTTCTGCTCGGCGGTGTAGGTGGGCTTGGAGCGGATGGACTCAAGGCGCTGCTGCCACCATCTCTTCTCTATGGGCTCGGTGACGTGCATGTACTCGGCACCGATGCTGCCGCAGTAGGTTTCACGCAAAGCCTGGAGAATTTCGCGCAGAGTCATGTTCTCTGCAGTGGTGAAGTAGGTGTTCGTCGCGCTGAACGAGATGTCCATATCGGACTCGGTCAGGTCGTAGAACGCCGGTTCTAATTCGGGAATCTTGGGGCGCTCCTGGCGCTTGAGCGGATCGAGGTCTGCCCAGCGCGAGCCGAGGAATCGATAGGCTGCGATCAGAGACTGGACGTGGACCTGCTTGCGGGCGACGGCGAGGTCGGCACTGGACGCTTTGTTGCCGAAAGCATTGGCCTTGGCACGCTGCGCAAACGATTCGATGACGGGCGCATGCGGCACGTCACGGCTTTCGGTGCCGTCTACAGCGGGGACGTTTTGAAGCGCGTCGAAATAAGCGCGCCAGTTGTCCGGTACGGAGCCCGGGTTGTCGAGATACTGTTCGTACATTTCCTCGACATAGGGTGCATTGCCCCCGAACAGGTACGAGTTCGACCTGTATTCCTGCATCATCTTCGCTCACCTCTTGCACCGGTTTCCAGTGCGATAGTGGGTTAATCAACCTTCCGCGGCTCGGCTTGACCGGTTGGCGGATTGCGACCCGCCTTAACTGTTGCCAGAAAAGGGGACGGGAAGGACCTTGTGGTAAGGCCGGGACTGTAACACCGTTGTAGCCGGTCGATGTTGCGGTTTACACGACCATCAAACAAACGTGCGTTCGAGACTGTGTTCGTAGCCAAGATGCTGGTTCGCACACAGCTCCGTGTCATGCTGCTGACAGTCACTGCTTTTACGCATGAGTCGGTAGCCAATAGAGTCGACGAAAGCCGCCTTGCACTGCTCAATCACGAGCTTGGGTGGGTAATGATGAAAAGTGGCGAGCCGATGATGGACAGCGGCAGATTCGGTTGGCATCGGCACCGTCGAACTCCGCACAAATTAATCTCCACCCGATGTGCTCAGCGCACCCGGCGGACATGATCATGCTGATCAAAAAGATTCGAGGGCCAAAGCAATGACGCTCTCGCCACCTGCCAGGATCACATCCCGCGTCGCGGGGGCCTTGCTCAGAAGGTGGTCGGCGTAGAAGCGGGCCGTTGCGACCTTGGCGTTGAGGAAGGCCGCGTCGCCCAACCCGTCCGCAAGTTGATCTTCGGCAACCAGCAACGCACGGGCCATCTGCCAGCCAGCCATCAGGTTGCCGGCGAGCATCAGATAAGGCACCGAACCTGCAAACACTGCGTTGGGGCTGGCTCTTGTATTGCCGGCGACGAAATCGACGACTTCCACGAAGGCTTCGCGTGCCGCAGACAGACGCTTGAGCATTGCACGTGACGCGGCAGTTTCGCGTTTAGCCAGCGCCGCTTCAGTCGCTTCGATCTGCTTGGCAATTGCCTTTGCCGTCTGCCCTCCGTCGCGCGCCGTCTTGCGTCCAACGAGGTCATTGGCCTGAATTGCCGTCGTGCCTTCGTAAATCGTCAGAATCCTCGCGTCACGATAGTACTGCGCCGCCCCCGTTTCTTCGATGAACCCCATGCCGCCATGCACCTGCAGGCCGAGGCTTGTGACTTCAATGCTCATCTCGGTGCTGTAGCCCTTCACAAGCGGCACCATGAACTCATAGAACGCCTGGTTCTGCTTGCGCAACTCCGAGTCTGGATGGTGGTGCGCGGCGTCATACGCAGCACCGGCCACGATGGCCATTGCGCGGCAGCCTTCGGTGTAGGCGCGCATCGTCATCAGCATGCGCTTCACGTCGGGGTGATGAATGATTGCAGCACTAACCGGTTGCGAGCCATCGACCGGCCGCGACTGGATGCGCTCGCGTGCGTATTTCACGGCCAGTTGATACGAACGCTCCGCCACGCCGATGCCTTGGATGCCCACAGCATACCGGGCAGCATTCATCATGATGAACATGTACTCGAGGCCGCGGTTCTCCTGGCCGACCAGCGTGCCGATTGCGCCACGGTGGTCGCCGAACTGAAGAACGGCGGTCGGACTCGCCTTGATGCCGAGCTTGTGCTCGATGGAGACGCAATGCACGTCGTTGCGAGCGCCCAGCGACCCGTCCGGGTTGATGAGGAACTTCGGCACCACGAAGAGGCTGATGCCCTTTATGCCCTCCGGCGCACCGACCACGCGCGCGAGTACGAGGTGGACGATGTTTTCGGCCATGTCGTGTTCGCCATACGTGATGAAGATCTTCGTGCCGAAGATTTTGTACGTTCCGTCGGGCTGCGCTTCGGCACGCGTGCGCACCAGCGCGAGATCCGATCCGGCTTGCGGCTCGGTGAGATTCATTGTGCCAGTCCACTTGCCCGAGATCATGTTGGGCAGATACATGGACTGCTGCTGAGCGCTGCCGGCGGTGAGCAGCGCTTCGATCGCGCCGTCCGTCAGCAGGGGGCACAGGGCAAAGCTCAGGTTGGCGCTGTTGAGCATTTCGATACAAGCCGCGCCGATGGTCTTAGGCAGCCCTTGCCCGCCGAAGTCCGCCGGATGCTGCAGGCCCTGCCAGCCGCCTTCTCCGAACTGCCTGAAGGCATCCTTGAAGCCGGAGGTCGTGAAGACGTTTCCATCCTTCCAGTACGACGGCTGACGGTCGCCCTCGACATTCAGCGGCGCGATCACCTGCTCATTCAGCTTGGCCGATTCTTCAAGCACGGCTTGGGCGGTTTCGATGCCTGCATCTTCAAAGCTTGGCAGCGTGGCCACTTGATTCAAGCCCGCCAGCTCCTGCATACAAAAGAGCATTTCCCTCACGGGCGCGCGGTAGGTCATCTTTTGCGTCTCCACATGGAATGAGGGCGCAACAACGAACGTTGTGCACCCTCCCGATCATTGCATTGAGGTGGGGGGAAGGATCAGCCGAGGGCCTCGACGAGCTCGGGCACGGCGGTGAACAGATCAGCCTCGAGGCCGTAGTCGGCCACGCTGAAGATCGGTGCTTCCGGATCCTTGTTGATTGCGACGATTACCTTGGAGTCCTTCATTCCGGCCAAGTGCTGGATCGCACCCGAGATGCCGGCTGCGATATAAAGCTGCGGCGCGACAATCTTTCCAGTCTGGCCGACCTGCCAATCGTTGGGGGCATAGCCCGCGTCCACCGCTGCACGGCTTGCCCCAAGTGCAGCCCCAAGCTTGTCGGCCAGCGGGGTCAGCACTTCAGTGAACTTGTCGTTCGAGCCGAGGGCTCGGCCACCGGAGACGATGATCTTTGCGGCGGTGAGTTCTGGGCGATCGGTTTTTGCGATTTCTGAACCAAGGAAGCTCGACGAACCGTTGTCGGCGACGGCGTTGATGGCCTCGATCGCGGCGCTGCCGCCGGTGGCCGCCGCAGGATCGAAGCCGGTCGTACGCACGGTCAGCACCTTGACCTCGTCGAGGCTTTGCACTGTGGCGATGGCATTGCCGGCGTAGATCGGACGCTCGAAGGTGTCGGAGCTCACGACCCGGGTTACGTCGGAGACTTGCGCAACGTCGAGCAGCGCGGCCACACGCGGCGCGACGTTCTTGCCGGCAGCCGTGGCCGGGAAGACGAGGTGGCTGTAACTGCCGGCGATGGTGATCACCTGCGAGGCCAGATTCTCCGCCAGTCCATGCTCGAAGCCGGGCGCGTCGGCGTACAGCACCTTGGTGACACCGGCGATCTTAGTTGCAGCTTCGGCCGCGCTGGAAGCGTTGTGGCCCGCAACTAGGACGTGCACCTCACCGCCTGCAGCAGCGGCGGCCGTCACGGCGTTCAGGGTTGCGCCTTTGATTGATTGGTTGTCGTGTTCGGCAATAACAAGCGAAGTCATGTTTATTCTCCGGTTTCCCTCTCCGTCTGGAGAGGGAGTCAATCAAATTACCTTGGCGTCGTTCTTCAGCTTCAACACCAGCGTGGCCACATCCGGCACCTTGGTGCCCGCGCTTCGCTTGGGCGGCTCGCTCACCTTAAGCGTCTTGATGCGCGATGTCACGTCTACGCCAAGATCGGCCGGCTTGATCGTCTCCATCGGCTTCTTCTTTGCCTTCATGATGTTGGGTAGCGTCACATATCGCGGCTCATTCAGGCGCAAATCGGTAGTCACCACCGCTGGCAGCTTGATCTTGACGGTCTCGAGGCCGCCATCGACTTCACGCGTCACGTTGGCCGAATCGCCCGACACATCGACCTTTGACGCGAAGGTGGCTTGCGGCAGGTTGGCGAGTGCGGCCAGCATCTGTCCAGTCTGGTTGCAGTCGTCATCAATGGCTTGCTTGCCGAGAATGACAAGATCAGGCTGCTCCTTGTCGACCAACGCCTTGAGAACTTTGGCCACCGCCAGCGGCTGCAAATCTTCGCTTGTCTCGACAAGGATGGCACGGTCAGCACCGATTGCCATCGCGGTGCGCAACGTTTCCTGGCACTGCGTGACTCCGCACGACACGGCGATCACCTCCGTGACCACGCCCTTCTCCTTCAAACGCACAGCTTCTTCCACCGCGATTTCGTCGAACGGATTCATGCTCATCTTCACGTTCGCGATGTCCACGCCGGTGCCGTCGGCCTTCACGCGCACTTTCACGTTGTAGTCGACGACCCGTTTGACTGCTACCAGCACCTTCATTCGACGTTCTCCAGTGGAATTGACGTTTACGTAAATCGAAATTTTAGTGGCTGGGCGATGTCCCGCTGTCAGCGTTCACCCATAAAACGAACGATCGTACTATTTCTCGAAGGGTCGCAGTTAGACTTCATGCGCAATGGACGCTCCAATCCAATCCCCCGAACCAAATTCACAATCAAAGACGCTCTGCATCGGCGTCTCCGACTCGGGCGTAGGCGGCTTGTCTGTTCTGCGATCCCTCCGAGCACAACTCCCTAATGCGCCCTTGCTGTACGTAGCGGATTCCGGTTATGCGCCCTACGGTGAACGCAGCAATGAATACGTCATCGACCGGTCTCGACGCATCCTGGACCATTTGGTGGCCGAAGGGGCGGTTGGCGTTGTCATCGCATGCAATACGGCCACTGCCATCGCGGCGCGGGAATTGCGCTTGAGCCGACCAGAAATTCCAATTGTCGGCGTCGAACCAGGATTGAAACCTGCAGCGATCACAACACGGAACGGCCGGATTGGAGTGATGGCAACTCCTGCGACGATTGCCAGCGAGAAATTTCGAGTTTTGATGCAGGCGCAAGGCAGTGGCGTAACGATCACACCGCGGTCCTGTCCCGGCTTGGCGCGATTGATCGAAGAAGGCGACCTGAACTCGTCACAACTTCGCGAAGCAATCGACGGGCATACCACGCACCTGCGAGCCGCCGGCGTCGATACCGTTGTGCTGGGCTGCACTCATTACGCATTCGTGCGGCATCACATCGAAGCCGCGATGGGCCACGGCGTGCAGATCATCGACACCGCCGACGCAGTGGCCCGGCATGCTGTCAATACCTTAGGGCCGTTGCTGCCGGCCGCAGAGGCCACAGACACCATGCGCCTTCAAACCACGGGCGACGCGGACCGACTACGCGCAATCGCCTCAGCATGGCTTCCGTTTTTGTGTTCTGTCGAGAGCATTTCCACGGCCGCCGAAACACTGCCGTGACACCGCCGCAATCGTCGCGGCTGGTGTGGCGGGCGGCCACCATCCCCACTCGCATCCCTCCCCTGCAACGCGTCATGCGAGTGGTGCCCCGAACCGGACTCGAACCGGTACGCTGCCATTCGGCTAAGCGGCGGATTTTAAGTCCGATGCGTCTACCAATTTCGCCACCGGGGCACGTGGCGCAGTGTATGCGAGCAAGTACACAAAAACGCGTCCTTGGGTGAGCGCAAATTCGATGGAGGCGCGGGCCGGAGTCGAACCGACCTACACGGATTTGCAATCCGGTGCATAACCGCTTTGCTACCGCGCCTCGAAACCTGAGATATTGACGAGAAAGTTGCGCATTCTTGCAAAAAAGGGAAGCGTTAGCTTCCCTTTTTGGCTTTCGAAAATTGGAGCGGGAGACGAGGCTCGAACTCGCGACCTCAACCTTGGCAAGGTTGCGCTCTACCAACTGAGCTACTCCCGCAATGCCTTCGATTTCTGTTCAGCCTACTGATGACCACCGAAGCTCTCATTCTATGACGGAAATTCGATTCTTGTAAAGTCCCCCAAAAAAAATTTGGGTCAATTTAGGAAAGGGCCACCTCCGAAAGGCCGCCCCTATCCGACAAACTCAATGCTTAATTGAATCCAGCGCCGCTGCTGGTGCTGCCGCACCCGCCTCTGGCTTAGCTTCGACCTTGGCCGATTCGTCATCGGGAAGCGGTTGCGGGGCCGTTTCCAATGCGATCTCAAGCACGCGATCGATCCATTTCACAGGAAGAACTTCGAGATGGTTCTTGACATTCTCGGGGATGTCCTGAAGGTCCTTCAGGTTCTCTTCAGGAATCAAAACTGTCTTGATCCCACCGCGGTGCGCAGCGAGCAACTTTTCCTTTAAACCACCGATCGCAGTCACCTCGCCACGCAGCGTGATTTCGCCGGTCATCGCCACATCTGCACGAACCGGAATGCCGGTGAGTGCCGAAACGAAGGCCGTAGTCATTGCAATGCCTGCGCTCGGACCGTCTTTCGGGGTCGCGCCATCTGGCACGTGGATGTGGATGTCGCGCTTTTCGAAGAGCTCGTCCTTGATGCCCAACCGGCGAGCGCGTGAACGCACGACCGAGCGAGCGGCCTCGACGGACTCTTTCATTACGTCGCCCAGCGAACCAGTGCGAATGATGTTGCCTTTACCTGGCATCATTGCCGACTCGATGGTCAGCAGATCGCCACCCACTTCGGTCCACGCCAAGCCCACGACCTGCCCCACTTCGTTCTTCTTTGTGGCCTGTCCATAGTCGAACTTCCGCACGCCGAGGAAGTCGTTGAGGTTCTCGTCGGTAACGATGACCTTGCCTTCATACTTCTTGAGTTGGACGCCCTTCACCACTTTGCGGCAGATCTTGGAGACCTCGCGCTCCAGCGAGCGCACACCGGCTTCACGCGTGTAGTAGCGGATGATCCCCCGCACAGCCGACTCGGTAACTTCCATCTCATCTTCTTTTACGCCGTTGTTCTTTGCCTGCTTGGGAAGCAGGTAACGCTGCGCGATGTTGACTTTCTCGTCTTCGGTGTAGCCCGACAGGCGGATCACTTCCATCCGATCCAGGAGGGCCGGTGGAATATTCATCGAGTTCGATGTTGCGATGAACATCGTGTCGGAAAGATCGAAGTCGACTTCGACATAGTGATCGCTGAAGGTGTGGTTCTGCTCCGGGTCTAGGACCTCGAGCAAAGCCGACGATGGATCGCCGCGGAAGTCCATGCCCAGCTTGTCGATCTCGTCGAGCAGGAAGAGCGGATTTCGCGTACCGACCTTGGACAGGCTCTGGAGCACCTTGCCCGGCATCGAGCCGATGTAGGTTCGACGGTGACCGCGAATCTCAGCCTCGTCACGTACGCCCCCCAGGGCCATGCGAACGAACTTACGGCCCGTAGCGCGAGCCACCGACTGACCCAGCGATGTCTTGCCGACCCCCGGAGGTCCAACCAGGCACAAGATCGGCGCCTTGACCTTGTCGACACGTTGTTGCACCGCGAGATATTCAAGGATGCGATCCTTGACCTTCTCGAGACCGTAGTGGTCTTCGTTCAGCACTTCTTCCGCATGCAGCAGATCATGCTTGATCTTAGTTTTCTTGCTCCAGGGCAAATTAATCAGCGTGTCGATGTAGTTGCGAACCACCGTCGCTTCGGCCGACATGGGGGACATGAGCTTCAACTTCTTGAGCTCTGCGTCGACTTTCTTTCGAGCCTCCTTGGGCATCTTCGCGGCGGTGATCTTCTTTTCCAGCTCCTCCATGTCGGCGCCTTCTTCGCCGTCACCGAGTTCCTTCTGAATCGCCTTGACCTGTTCGTTCAAGTAGTACTCGCGCTGGCTCTTCTCCATCTGGCGCTTGACGCGGCCACGGATTCGCTTTTCGACCTGCAGAATATCGACTTCGTGTTCTAGCTGCTCAAGCAGCTTTTCGAGCCGCTTGTCGACTGCAAACAAATCAAGAACCGACTGCTTGTTTTCCAACTTCAAAGGCAGATGCGCCGCAATGGTGTCAGCCAGACGGCCGGCATCGTCGATACCAGCGATGGACGTGAGAATTTCCGGCGGAATCTTCTTGTTTAGCTTGACGTATTGATCAAACTGCTGCGTCACCGCACGACGCAACGCCTCGATTTCAGGCTTGGTTTCCGTCTCGGGTGGGACCGGCGTGACATCGGCGACGAAGTGTTCTGCGTTATCGGAAATGCTATGCGTATTGGCTCGTTGAATGCCTTCGACCAGCACCTTCACAGTACCGTCGGGCAACTTCAGCATCTGCAATATGCTCGAGACGCAGCCAACTTCAAACATGTCGTCGGGCTTGGGCTCGTCCTTGCCAGCAGCCTTCTGCGCGACCAACATGATCTGCCGACCGGCTTCCATGGCAGCTTCTAATGCCTTTATGGATTTTGGGCGCCCCACGAACAGCGGTATAACCATGTGGGGGAAGACCACCACATCACGCAGCGGCAGCAGCGGCAGGGTGATCTGTTCGGCGGGCAGGATGGGATGTCCGGACATTGAGACCTCTCTTTCTCGAACCTATTTAAGGCCCGAGCATTCGATTGCAAGAAGCCGGCCCTGCTCACATGCGAGGACCGGCACCGGACTTCAAGCGCTGGCCTTGCTTTGCTCGCGATAAACGAGCAATGGCTTCGCGTCATCTTCAATCGTGTGTTCATCCAACACGACCTTGGCAACACCGTCCAACGTGGGTAGGTCAAACATCGTGTCGATCAGTGACTGCTCCATGATGGACCGCAATCCTCGCGCTCCGGTCTTTCGGGCTAGTGCCTTGCGCGCAATGGCCTGGAGCGCCGAAGGGCGAATCTCGAGGTCCACGCCGTCCATGCCAAAGAGCTTCTGGTACTGCTTGACGAGCGCGTTCTTTGGCTCGGTAAGGATTTGCACCAGCGCGTCTTCGGTCAGTTCCCCAAGAGTGGCCACTACTGGAAGACGGCCAACCAGTTCGGGAATGAGGCCGAACTTGATCAAGTCTTCAGGCTCGACCTCACGGAACACCTCCGAGACCCGGCGCTCAGTCTTGGTGTGTACCGTGGCACCGAAACCGATGCCCGACTTCTCGGAACGGTTTTGAATGACCTTTTCCAGTCCGTCGAATGCGCCGCCGCAAATGAACAAAATATTCGTGGTGTCGATCTGCAGGAAGTCCTGGTTCGGATGCTTACGGCCCCCTTGAGGAGGAACCGAGGCCATCGTGCCCTCGACAAGCTTCAGCAAGGCTTGCTGAACGCCCTCGCCTGATACGTCGCGCGTGATCGAGGGGTTGTCGGCCTTGCGCGAGATCTTGTCGATTTCATCTATATAAACGATGCCGCGCTGCGCCTTCTCGACGTCATAGTTGCAGTTCTGCAGCAGCTTCTGGATGATGTTTTCGACGTCCTCGCCGACGTAGCCAGCCTCCGTCAGTGTCGTCGCATCGGCGATCACGAAAGGCACGTTCAGCAAGCGCGCTAACGTCTGGGCCAGGAGCGTCTTGCCCGAGCCTGTCGGGCCAATCAGCAGGATGTTGCTCTTGGAGAGCTCGACATCTTCCTTGTTGCGGCTCATATGCTTGAGCCGCTTATAGTGGTTGTACACCGCAACAGAGAGCGTGCGTTTGGCAGGCTCCTGCCCGATCACGTATTGATCGAGGATAGATTTGATTTCCGTCGGGATCGGCAAGTCGGAACGAGCGGTCTTCGGATCGGAGCCTTCGGCGGGCACCTCGTCGCGAATGATGTCATTGCATAGCTCTATGCATTCGTCGCAGATGAAGACGGAAGGACCGGCGATCAGTTTCTTAACCTCATGCTGGCTTTTACCGCAGAAGGAGCAGTAGAGAACTTTCTCGCTGGAGGAGCCCTTTTTGTCGGCCATGGGTGGTCAGTCGCAGTGCAGGTAAAGCTGCTTCAATGATAGTGGAAAAGAAAACGGGGCCTTGATGAAAAAAAAGACCCCGTTTCCTGCCCAAATTCTTGTCAAAACGAAGTTCAGGATCGTTTTTCGAGAACCTGATCAATCAGGCCATAGGCCTTGGCCTCCGAGCCGGACATGAAAAAATCACGTTCGGAGTCAAGCCTGATTTTTTCAAGGGGTTGTCCGGTGCGCTCCGCCAGAATTTGATTGAGGCTTTCGCGAAGTTTCAAGATTTCTCGCGCCTGGATTTCTATGTCCGTGGCCTGGCCTTGCGCGCCACCTGAAGGCTGGTGAATCATCACGCGTGAATTGGGCAATGCGTAACGCTTGCCCTTGGCACCAGCCGCCAGAAGAAACGCGCCCATACTTGCCGCGATCCCCATGCACAGTGTGGACACATCCGGCTTGATGAACTGCATCGTGTCAAAAACCGACATGCCCGCGCTCACCGAACCACCCGGCGAGTTGATGTAGAGCGAAATGTCCTTGTCAGGGTTTTCGCTCTCGAGAAATAGCAACTGCGCGACGACCAGATTCGCCGTCACGTCGTTCACCGGCCCGACGAGAAAAATCACGCGCTCGCGCAGCAGTCGCGAGTAGATGTCGTAGGCGCGCTCACCGCGGCCCGACTGTTCGATGACGATGGGCACCATGCCCAGGCTTTGAGTCTCCAGCGCGCTCATGTGAGTCCTTGGAAAGTAAGAACGAAACAAAGAATGTTGGGCTTGATTATCTCGCGACAAGAGATCGCTTGCTGAATCGGGATAGGGGCCGATCATCGCAGACCGGACCCCTCCCACACCACCCGGCATGCGGGTCCGCACCGGGCGGTTCGAGAAGTTGAGGTCATGAGAATCTCAAGCGGTCAAAATAGGCGATCGTTAGTCCGAACTTTGACACCTGCTCAAACGTAAGTCCGCGCCCCGTCTGAACTTTTTGTTTAGGGGGCAGGCGGCTACTGGGTACAAGCGGGGTTCAATCCGA
>Ga0207678_10000919_pt1 | contig 26942 bp, 28 predicted proteins | sample KBSC63metaG_FD_184319 | JGI IMG/M metagenome (GOLD analysis project Ga0207678, IMG submission 184319) | Corn rhizosphere microbial communities from Kellogg Biological Station, Michigan, USA - KBS C6-3 metaG (SPAdes) (version 2) | ecosystem: Host-associated > Plants > Roots > Rhizosphere > Soil ... | reverse complement strand
CCTCGGCTTCGGCCTCCAGGTAGCGGTGCGGCCAGTCGACGACGACCTCGTGCGCGTCCGGGAAGCGGCTGCTCGTGGCGAACACCGGTCGCGCGTCGCAGACCGTGACCTGGTACCCGAGGTAGGCGCCCATGCGGGCCATCGCGGCGGCGAAGTCGATCGCGCCGAACACGAGCAGCCGCGGCGGCGGCTCGAAGGAGTTGACGAACACCGCCATGCCTTCGCCGCGGCGCTGCCCGTCGGGACCGTAGTGCAGGGTGCCGGTGCGTCCGCTGGCCAGCAGGCCGCGCGCGTCGTCGGCCACGGCGTCGTCCATCCGCGACGATCCCAGCGAGCCCTCGGTGCGGTCCGGCCACACGATCATGTGCTCGCCGACCAGGCCCTCGCGCTCGTGCTCGATGATCGTGACGACCGCGACCGGCTCGCCGGAGCGCACGGACGCGACGACGTCGCCGAGCTCCGGCATCGACTCGCGGTCGACGTGCTCGACGTAGATGTCGATGATCCCGCCGCAGGTCAGGCCGACCGCGAAGGCGTCGTCGTCGGTGACGCCGTAGCGCTGCAGCACCGGCCTGCGCTCGGCGACGACCTCCTGCGCCAGCTCGTAGACTGCGCCTTCGACGCAGCCGCCGGACACGCTGCCGGCGACGGTCCCGTCACCGGCGACGACCATCGCGGCCCCGGGCGCGCGCGGCGCCGACGAGAAGGTGGCGACCACGGTGCCGAGGCCGACCGTCTCGCCGTCGGACCAGCGGCGGAACACGTCGTCGAGTACGTCACGCATCGGAAATCTCCCCGAGCAGTCGTTCCAAGGTGGCCAGGGTGTGCCCGGCCAGGAGCCGGTCGATGTGGGGCAGCGCGGCGACGATGCCCGACTGGACCGGAGCGTAGCCCGCACGGCCGGCGTGCGGATTCACCCAGAATACGGCGTGCGCGAGCCGGCGCAGCAGCGCGAGCTGCTCGCCGAGCAGACCGGTGTCGCCGCGTTCCCAGCCGTCGGAGAACACGGTGACCACCGCGCGGCGGGCCGCCCCGCGCCGGCCCCAGCGGTCGAGGAACGCCTGGAGCGTCTCGCCGAGCCGGGTCCCGCCGGCGAAGTCCGGCACCGCCGAGCCCGCCGCGAGCATCGCGCGTTCCGGGTCGCGCTGCCGCAGCTGGCGCGACACGCGGGTCAGCCGCGTGCCGAGCGTGAACACCTCGACCGACTGCGGCGCGGACCGCGTCAGGACGTGGGCGAACCGCAGCAGGGCGTCGGCGTACGGGCTCATCGAGCCGGAGACGTCGATGAGCAGCACCACCCGGCGCGGCCGCTCGCCGCGGCGGGCGTGGACGAGCTTGAGGGGTTCACCGCCGCCGGCGAGCATCGCGCGCAGCGTGCGCGACGGGTCGAGCCGGCCGCGCCGGGACGGCGTCCGCCGGGCGGCCGGGCGGTTCGGGAGCGCGGGTTTCAGGGTGGCCAGGAGTTCGCGGAGGTGTTCGCGCTCGGCGGTGGTCAGCTCGGCGAGGTCGCGGTGGCGCAGGACTTCGTGGGCGCTCGCGGCGACTTTCAGCTGGTCGGCGTCTTCACCGCCCTCGGCGTCCCCGCCTTCGGCTTCGCCCAGCGGGGCGATCCGGGCCTTCTTGGGCGCGGCGGAGGTCGCTCGCTTCGGCGTGGTCGTCTCGATCGAAAACCACTGGCTGAAGGCTTCTTCGTAGCACGGGAGGTCGTCGGGGGTCGAACAGAGCGTCAGCCGCCCGGCCCAGTACAGCTGGGTGGGTTCGGCGACGTCGATCTCGGCGACGGCGGTGAGGTAGGCCTGCACGCGACGCGCATCGCAGGCGACACCGGCTTCGCGCAACGCGGCGGCGAACCCGGCGTACCCGGCGACGGGATCGGCGGCGGTGGTCATGGTTCCATTGTGCGCTTTTCTGGCGTCCCGGCGAGGATTCGAACCTCGGACCTCGGCGTTCGTAGCGCCGCGCTCTGTCCTGCTGAGCTACCGGGACGGGGCGGCCTGCGCAAGCCCCTCCCCGGGCAGGCGCAGACCGCGCTCTTCGCCGCGGCCGACCCAAGGTAGCGGCGGGTGGGCGCGAAGAGCTTTCGGAAAGAAAAGGGAATTCAGCGAACGGCGCGGGAGATCGCGCCGCATCGGTTCCGGTGTTGCCGTCGGATCACGATCTCCTCCTCTCGGTGGTCTCGTCTGCTGTGCTGGGAAAAGAATGCCCGACGCCGCCGGGGCGGGCAACGCAATTAACGGGCTCTCGCGTTCAGGCGAACAGGGCGTCGAGTTTTGCCCGGACGCGGTCGAGGTCCTCGCTGTATTTCAGGACCGCGCCGAGGGTCCGGGCCGCCGTTGCGGCGTCCAGTTCGTCCCGGTGCAGCGTCAAAAGAGCCCGTGCCCAATCGAGCGACTCCGCCACCCCCGGCGGTTTCAGCAGGTCCATTTCCCGGAGCCGGTGCACCGCTTCGGCGATCTGCCGGGCCAGCACTTCGCCGATTTGCGGGATCCTGCGGTGCAGGATGGCGATCTCCCGGACCAGGTCCGGGTGTTCGAGCCAGTGGTACAGGCAACGGCGCTTGAGCGCGTCGTGCACTTCGCGGGTCCGGTTGGAGGTCAGCACCACCAGCGGGGGGTGCGCGGCCCGGACCTCGCCGTACTCGGGGATCGTCACGGCGTGTTCGTCGAGCAGCTGCAGGAGGAAGGCTTCGAACTCGTCGTCGGCGCGGTCGATCTCGTCGACGAGCAGCACGCACGGCGCGCTGATCAGGGCCTGCAGCAGCGGCCGGGCCAGGAGGAACCGCTCGGTGTAGAGCGAGCGTTCCGCGGCCTCGACGTCGATCGCGCCGTTCCCGGCCGCCTCGAGCGCGCGCAGGTGCAGGAGCTGGCGCGGGAAGTCCCACTCGTAGAGGGCTTGGGCGGCGTCGATGCCTTCGTGGCACTGGAGGCGGACGAGCGGCCGCTCCAGCGCGGCGGCCAGCGCCAGGGCGAGTGAGGTCTTGCCGGTGCCGGGTTCGCCCTCGCAGAACAGCGGCCGGCCCATCCGCAGGGCGAGGAAGCCGGCGGTCGCGAGCCCGTCGTCGGCGAGGTAACCGGTCGCGTCGAGCGCGGCGGCGAGATCTTCGGGCGAGTCCGTCACGCTGCCGATCGTAGGCGGCCGGCCGGGCTCACGCCGGGCCCGGCAGGTCGCCGGGGCGGTCGACGTCCCGGCCGCTGCCGAGGTCACCGCATTCGATCAGCGTCAGGTCGGCGCGGCCGGCGAGCCAGTCGCGGGCGCCCCGGTCGCCTCGGGCGGTTTCGGCGACTTCTCCCCACCACCGCCGGCCGAGCACCACGGGGTGCCCGGGAACCCCGTCGTAGGCGGCGCGGGCGACGGTGCCGGCGCCGGCGTGGGCGGCGACGCGGGCGACGATGCCGGGCCCCACCCAGGGAAGGTCGACGAGGTGGACGAGCGCGGCGGGGTGCTCGGTTTCTCCGAGGGCGGCAAGGCCGGCGCGCAGGGAGGCGCCCATGCCGGTGGCCCAGTCTTCGGCCAGGACGGCTCGGGCCGGGTCGGGCAGGAGCGCGCGGACCTGGCCGGCGGCCGCCCCGACGACGACGAAGACGGGAGCGCACCCGGCGGCGGTCAGCGTGCGCAGGGCGCGGAGGACGAGGGGTTCGCCGTCGACCTCGGCGAGCGCTTTCGGGCCGCCGAACCGGCGCCCGGCCCCGGCGGCGAGCAGCAGCCCCGCGACCGGCGGCGCTTCAGCCACGGGCGCGGTCCGGGGCGGCGATCGCCAGGTCCGCTTCGATCGCCCGGGCCGTCTCCAGCAGCGGCGGGACCAGGTCCTGGTGCACCGATTCCGCCGTCGTGCGGCTGGCGTGCGTCGACAGGTTGACCGCGGCCACCACCCGGCCCGCGCGGTCGCGGATCGGGGCCGCCACCGAGCGGAGGCCTTCCTCGAGTTCCTGGTCCACCATCGCCCAGCCCTGGCCGGACACCTTGGCCAGCTCCGCACGCAGGTGGCCGGGGGCCGTCACGGTGTGCTCCGTCAGGCGGTCGAGGCTCGCCACCACGAAGTACTCCTCCAGTTCCGCCGCGTCGAGCCCGGCGAGCAGCACGTGGCCCATCGACGTCGCATACGCCGGGAACCGGGTGCCCACGTTGATGCTGACCGTCATGATGCGCGAGACCGCCACCCGTGCCACGTACACGATGTCGGTGCCCTCCAGCACCGAGACCGAACTCGACTCGCGCACCCGCGCGGACAGCTGCTCCAGGTGCGGCTGCGCCACCTCCGGCAGCGTCATGCTCGACAGGTACGAGTACCCCAGCTCCAGCACCCGGGCGGTCAGCGAGAAGTACTTGCCGTCCGTGCGGACGTAGCCGAGGTCGGCCAGGGTCAGGAGGAACCGCCGCGCCGCCGCGCGGGTGAGGCCCGTCGCGCGGGCGACGTCGCTGAGGGTCAGTTCCGACGCGCCGGCGTGGAACGCCTTGATCACGGCCAGCCCGCGCTCCAGCGACTGCACGTGGTGGGCACCACGGTGCGCCGGTCCGCTGTCCAGCCGGACATCGAGCGGCGGCCTCGTCACGTCCATGCCCGGCACCCTATCCGGCGTCGGCGGGGCGGGCGCTCGGCTCGCCGAGCTCGGCCAGGGTGCGCTGCGCGATGGCGAACGCCGCGTTCGCCGCCGGCGCCCCGGCGTAGACCGCCGTGTGCAGCAGGACTTCGCCGATTTCCGCTGCGGTCAGTCCGTTGCGGACGGCGGCGCGGACGTGCATCGCCAGCTCGTTGTGCGCGTGCAGCGCGGTGAGCGCCGCCAGCGTGACGCAGCTGCGCGTGCGGCGGTCCAGGCCGTCGCGAGCCCACACCGATCCCCACGCGCCCTCGGTGATGTACTCCTGGAACGGGCGGCTGAAGTCCGTCGTGCCCGCGACCGCGCTGTCGACGTGCTCGTCGCCGAGCACCTCGCGCCGCACCTTCATGCCCTGTTCGTGGCGGTCCGTCACGCTCGCTCCAAGTGGTCCAGGATCAGCCGGGTGAACTCCCCCGGCCGCTCGTAGCTGCCGAGGTGCGCGGCGTCCGCCACGACCTCCAGCCGCGCGCCGGGGATGCCCTCGGCGATCGGCCGCGCGTGCTCGCCCGGCGAGGTCGCCGGGTCGTCCGCGCCCGCGACGACCAGGGTCGGCGCGGTGATCTTCGGCAGCAGGTCCAGCAGGTCCATCCGCTCGATCGCCCCGCAGCAGGCCGCGTAGCCCTCGGCCGGGACGGCCGCGATCATCGCCCGGAGGAACCCGGCCCGGTCCGGATGACGTTCGCGGTACCCCGGCGTCAGCCAGCGGCTCACGCCCGCCTCGGCCACCGCCGCGGTGCCTTCGGCGCGGACCGTGCGGGCCCGCTCCGCCCACATCGACGGCGGCCCGAGCTTCGCGGAGGTGCAGCACAGCACCAGGCTCGCGATCCGGTCCGGCGCGTGGATTCCCAGCCACATCCCGGTCATGCCGCCGAGCGACAGGCCCACGTGGTGCACCCGTTCGACGCCGAGCTCGTCGAGCAGCGCCAGCACGTCGGCGCCCAGGTCGTCGAGTTCGTACGGACCGGGCGGGACCGGCGACGCACCGTGCCCGCGCGTGTCGTACCGGACCACCCGGAACCCGCGCTCCACCAGCGGCGCGACCTGGGGTTCCCACATCCGCAGGTCGCTGCCGAGCGACCCGCCGAACACGACCACCGGCCCGTCGTCCGGGCCGGCCACGACCCGGTGCAGCTTCACGGCGCTCACCGGCGTCACACCCGGAAGAAGACGGTCTCGCCGTCTCCTTGCAGCCGCACGTCGAAGCGGTAGCCATCACCGGTTTTCGCCGCGATCAGCGTGCTGCGCCGCTCTTCGGGCACCGTCGCCAGCACCGCGTCACCCGCGTTGTCCTGGTCCTCGAAGTAGATCCGCGTGACGACCCGGTGCAGCAGCCCGCGCGCGAACACCGAGACGTCGATGTGCCGGGCCTGCGTGGCACCGCCTTCGCCGGGCACCGCGCCCGGCAGCAGGGTGAGGATGCCGTAGGTGCCGTCGGTCTCCGTCGGGCAGCGGCCGAAGCCGCGGAACTCGCCCTTCGCCGCGCCACGAGGGTCGTCCGGGTGGCGGAACCCGCCGTCCGGGTCGGCCTGCCAGGTCTCGATCATGGCGTCCGGGACCGGGTCGCCGTTGCCGTCGCGGACGGTGCCGCGGATCCAGAACGCGCCGGGCGTGCCCTCGGGCACGACGTGCGGGCCGTCGGGCCAGGGCAGCCCGATCGACAGGTACGGGCCGACGGTCTGCGAGGGGGTGGGCAGCAGCCTGGTCATTCGTCCTCGTCCTCTTCCTCTTCGAACACCGACGCGTCGCGCCCGCGCAGCACGATGTCGAACTGGAAGCCGAGTGCCCACTCGGCCTGCGTGACGTCGTGGTCGTAGCGCGAGACCATCCGCTGCCGGGCCTTCTCGTCCGGGATCGAGTTGAAGATCGGGTCCTGGGAGAACAGCGGGTCGTCCGGGAAGTACATCTGGGTGACCAGCCGCTGGGTGAACGCCGAGCCGAACACCGAGAAGTGGATGTGCGCCGGGCGCCAGGCGTTGTCGTGGTTCTTCCACGGGTAGGCGCCGGGCTTGATGGTGGTGAAGGTGTACCGGCCGTCGCTGTCGGTCAGGGTGCGGCCGACGCCGTCGAAGTTCGGGTCGAGCGGCGACGGCCAGCGGTCGCCGGTGTGCCGGTAGCGGCCGCCCGCGTTCGCCTGCCAGATCTCGACGAGCGAGTCGCGCACCGGGCGGCCTTCGCCGTCGAGCAGCCGCCCGGTGACGATGATGCGCTGGCCCTGCGGTTCGCCGGCGTGCTGCCGGGTGAGGTCGTTGTCGTGCTCGCCGAGGCGGCCGGGCCCGAGCAGCGGGCCGGTGACCTCGGTCAGCATCTGCGGGAGCAGGACGAGGTCCTGCTTCGGGTGCCGCAGCGCCGTGGAGCGGTAGCCGCCGGAGTCCAGCGGCGGGTGGGTGCCGTCGGGGTCTTCCCCGTAGCGCGGCAGCCTGAATTCGGTCGGAGTGGCCACGTTGTTCTCCTTACCGGCCTTCGAGGACGACGGCCAGGCCCTGGCCGACGCCGATGCAGATGGCGGCGAGTCCCCAGCCCCCGCCGCGGCGGTGCAGGTCGTGCGCCAGGGTGCCGAGGATCCGGCCGCCGGACGCGCCGAGCGGGTGCCCGATGGCGATGGCGCCGCCGTGGGTGTTGACGATTTCCGGGTCGAGGTCCTTCCAGTCGCGCAGGCACGCCAGCGACTGCGCGGCGAAGGCCTCGTTGAGCTCGACGGCGGCCAGGTCGTCCCAGCCGATGCCGGCCCGTTCGAGGGCGATCTCGGCGGCGCGCACCGGCCCGATGCCGAACACGTCCGGGTCGACCCCGGCCGCCCCGCGGCCGGCGATCCGGGCGAGCGGCGCTTTGGCCAGGCGGCTCGCGGCTTTTTCGTCGCCGAGGAGGAGCGCGGAGGCGCCGTCGTTGAGCGGGGAGGCGTTGCCCGCGGTGACGGTGCCGTTTTCCTTGCGGAAGACGGGCTTGAGCTTGGCGAGTTTCCCGGGGCTGGAGTCCGGGCGGATGCCTTCGTCGCGGGCGAGGTCGACGCCCTCGACCGGGACGACCAGGTCGTCGTAGAAGCCCTCGTCCCAGGCCTTGGCGGCGTTGACGTGGCTGCGCGCGGCGAAGGCGTCCTGCTCGTCGCGGCCGATGCCGTAGCGCTCGGCGAGCTGCTCGGTGGACTCGCCGAGGGAAATCGTCCACTGCGACGGCATCGCCGGGTTGACCATGCGCCAGCCGAGTGCGGTGTTGTAGAGGGTCTGGTTGCCCGTGGGGAAGGCCTTCTCGGGCTTCGGCATGACCAGCGGCGAGCGGGTCATGGACTCGACGCCGCCCGCGACGACGAGGGAGGCGTCGCCGGTCTGGATCGCACGGCTGGCCTGGATGGCGGCGTCGAGGCCGGAGCCGCAGAGACGGTTGACCGTGCTGCCGGGGACGGTGGTGGGCCAGCCGGCGAGGAGGGCGGCCATGCGGGCGACGTTGCGGTTGTCCTCGCCTGCGCCGTTGGCGTCGCCGAGGGTGACTTCGTCCACTGTGGACGGGTCGAGGTCGGTGCGGTCCTGGAGCGCTTTGAGAACCGTGGCGGCGAGGTCGTCGGGGCGGACGCCGGCCAGCGCGCCGCCGTAGCGGCCGAACGGGGTGCGGATCGCGTCGAGGATGTAGACGTCGGTCATGCGCGCGCCTTCCGGGTGGGTGGCGGGAGGGTGATCGGGTGGGTCGAGCGTGCCACGGGCGGGGCGCTGGGCCGCGGTGGCGGGGTTGTTCGGGGCGCGCGGGAGGTGGTGCCGCGGGGTGGGGTTGCCGGGTGGCGGGGAGGTGCCGGGGGCGGGGCGCTTCGCCGCGACGGCGGGGCCGGGTGGGACGCGCGCGACGCGCGCGGGGCGGTGCCGCGCGGTGGGGTTGCCGGGTGGCGGGGAGGTGCTGGCGGCGGGGCGCTTCGCCGCGACGGCAGGGCCGGGCGGGACGCGCGCGAGGTAGTGCCGCCCGGTGGGATTGCCGCGCGGCCGGCAGGCACCGGAGAGAGAGCGCTTCGCCGCCGCGGCAGGGTCAGGCGAGTCGCGCGCGAGATGGTGCCGCACGGCGGGATTACCGGGCGGACGGCAGGCGCCGACGGCGAGGCAGGGAAGGTCGCGCGCAAGGTTGTGCCGCACCGCGGGGTTGCCCGGTGGCCGGCAGGCGCCGGGGGTGGGGCGGGCCGCCGGGTGGTGGTCATCGGCTCACCCTGTCATGGCTCCGTGCGGGAGGGGCTGGCGTGGTCATGCGCTTGCCTTCTCCAGGTCTCGGAGCACCGTCAGCTCCTGCTCCGTGGGAGCCGGGGTGGTCTTGAGGTCGCCCGCCACCTTCAGTTTCCAGCCGGTGGCCGCGGTGGCGCGGTCGAGGTCCACGCCCGGGTGGAGCTCGGTCAGCGTCAGCTCCGCCGTCTCCGGGTCGGGGCGGAGGAGGCCGAGGTCCGTCACCACCAGGGTCGGGCCGCGGCCGGGGAGGCCGAGCTTTTCGCGGTCGCCCTTGCCTGTTCCGTGGCCGAACGATGTCACGAAGTCCACCTTCTCCACGAAGGCCCTGGGGTTCTGGCGGAGCACGATGAACACCTCGCCGCACGAGGCCGCTATCTCCGGGGCGCCGCCTGCGCCGGGCAACCTGACTTTCGGGTCGTGGTAGTCCGAGCCGATCACCGTGGTGTTGATGTTGCCGAACTTGTCCAGCTGGGCCGCTCCCAGGAAGCCCACGTCGATGCGGCCGGGCTGGAGCCAGTAGTTGAACACCTCCGGCACGCTGATCACCGCGTCCGCCGTGTCGGCCAGTTCGCCGTCGCCGATGGACAACGGCAGCCTCGACGGCTTGGCGCCCAGGCAGCCGGATTCGTAGATCAGCGTCAGGTTCGGCGCGTGTGCGCGGCGGGCGAGGTTCGCCGCCTTGCTCGGGAGGCCGATCCCGACGAAACACGACATGCCGTCGCCGAGGGCGCGGGCGGCCGCGACGCTCATCATCTCGTCGGCGGTGTACTCCGCGCTCATGCCTTCACCCCGGTCAGCTCGTTCAGCCACTTCGTGAACTCTTCGCGGTCGCGGCCCACCTCGTCCCACGCCTGGTACGCCGCGTTGTCCCGCTCGTAGTAACCGGCCGCGTACGACGGCTTCGCGCCGCCCGGGACCTCGGCCACCGCCGTGACCACCCACGCCGGGAGCACGACCGCGCCCGGGCGGGGCTCCAGCTCGTCGACGACCTCTTCGACCGTCACCAAAGACCGCTTCGCCGCCAGCACCGCTTCCTTCTGCACGCCGGTGATGCCCCACATCTGGACGTTGCCGGAGCGGTCGGCGCGCTGGGCGTGGACGATCGTGACATCCGGGTTCAGCGCCGGCACCGCAGTCAGCTTCTCGCCGGTGAACGGGCACGTGATCGGTTTGATCGTGGCGGTCTGCGCCGGGAGATCGGTGCCGGTGTAGCCGCGCAGCACCGCGAACGGCAGGCCGGACGCACCGGCGACGTACCGGTTCGCCATGCCGGCGTGGCTGTGTTCCTCGATCTCCAGCGGCACCGGCCAGTCGTGCTGGACGGCATCGCGGAAACGGTGCAGCGAGCCGACTCCCGGGTTGCCGCCCCACGAAAAGATCAGCTTGCGCGCGCAGCCCGCGCCGATGAGCTGGTCGTAGACGATGTCCGGGGTCATCCGCACCAGCGTGAGATCCCGGCGGCGTTGCCGGATGATCTCCTGCCCGGCTGCGACCGGGATGAGATGTGTGAAGCCCTCGAGCGCGACGGTGTCGCCGTCGTGCACCAGCCGGCCCACGGCCTCCTCCAGCGACAGCAGCTCCGCCATCACACCCTCCGAACTGTTCGCATGACGCACACTCGTTCTGTCACCGAACATAGCATGGTGACCGGCGGCCCGACCAGACGTCTTCCACCCAATGGATGACGCGCGCACGTCAAAGGGGCTTTCCCACCGGACGAGCCGGGGGCGGCACGGCGGACGCCGGCCGCGTAACAGGGAGTCCTTAGACGCTCTCGGCGACGAAAAGACTTTGGATGGCGACGGCGGCCGCACCCCGCGCCCACTCCTCGAACGGCAGCGGCCGGATCACCAGGCCGCACCGGGCGGCGCTGCCGAACGCCTGGACCGCGAAGGTCCGGCGGATCTGCTCCTCGAACAGGTCGTAGGCGGCGACACCTTCCCCGGAGACGACCACCCGCTCCGGGCCGAACAGGTTGACCAGCGCGGCCAGCCCCAGCCCGATCGCGTGCCCGGCTCCGGCGAACACCCCGCGCAGTGGTTCGTCGCCGCCGCGAGCGCGCGTCACGGCGTCTTCCATGGTCAGGGCGGGCTCTCCGGAGACGTCGCGAGCGAGGGTCAGGATCGCCTCGGTGGACGCGATCGCCTCGACGCAGCCCCGGCCACCGCAGTGGCACGGCGGCCCGCCGTCGGCGACCGGGACGTGCCCGATTTCGCCCGCGACGCCGTGGGCGCCGCGGACCAGGTCGCCGTTGACGACCAGCGCGCTGCCGATGCCGGTGCCCACGGTGACCAGCGCGAACGACGATGCGCCGACCCCTTCGCCGAACCACTGCTCGGCGACGGCGAGGGCCTTGACGTCGTTCTCCAGCGTCGCCGTGAGCCCGGTGGCCTCCTCCAAGAGGGAGGCCAGAGGGACGTCCCGCCAGCCGAGGAACGGGGAGTACCGGACGACGCCGGACGCCCGGTCGACGTCGCCGGACACCGCGACACCCAGGCAGTAGGCCCGCTCGCGGAGATCGCCGGACAGCAACTCGCCGACGAGGTCGGCCAGAGCCTGCACGACGTGGTCGACGTCATGGCTCGTCAGGGCGTGGCGGGCGCCGGCCCGGACGTCGGCGCGCAGGTCGGTGACCACGCCGATCAGGTCGTCGCCGGTGATCTTCACGCCGACGAAGTACTCGCGGTCCGGCCGGATGGCGAGGGGGTTCGCCGGGCGGCCGGCCCCGGGGGCCGTACGGCCTCCGGAAGCGAGTTCTTCGAGGTAGCCGGCTTCGATGAAGGGCCGGGCCGCCTTGGTGACCGCGGCCGAGGACAGCCCGGTGCGGCGAGCGACGTCGACGCGGGAAACCGGCCCCTCGGTCAGGACCGTGGTGAACACGGTCGCGGCCGCGGGGCTGGTGATCGGTGCCCTTGCCGGTGCACTGCGAGGCATGGCCGGAAGGGTAGGGGGATTTAATTAACTTCGTCAAGAATTTATTTCTGCGCTGGTCAGCTCTAGGCTGTCGGTCATGTCGCTCGTCGAACACGACCCCGCGCACCGGCTCTGGCTGCTGCGCACCCCCGAGAGCTCGTACGCCTTCCGGCTGGACGCCGACGACCGCCCGCGGCACGTCCACTGGGGCCCGCCGCTGACCCTGGACCAGGCCACACAGGTCGCCGCGCGCCGCAACCCGGCCGACAGCAGCTTCGACGAGCCCGGCGACGAGCGGCAGGAACTCCCGGCCGAGGGCGGCGCGTTCTTCGGCGTCCCGGCGCTGGCCGTGCGGTACGCCGACGGCACTTCGGCGCTCGAGTGGCGCTACGACGGCTTCGCACTCGAAGACGACGCACTCGTCGTACGGCTCGCCGACCGGCACTACCCCCTCGAACTGTCCCTGCGCTACCGCGTCCGCGGCGACGTCGTCGAGCGCTGGACGTCGCTGCGGCACACCGGTTCCGCAGAGCCGATCTCCCTGCTGCGCACGGATTCCGCGTCCTGGACGATGCCCCGGCGCGAGGGCGCGCGGCTGAGCCGGACGTCCGGGGCGTGGAGCGCCGAGTACGGCGTGCTGCGCGAGCCGCTGCCGGTCGGCGAAACCACGCTGACCAGCCGCCGCGGCGCCTCCAGCCACCAGGTCAACCCGTGGGTGATGCTCGACGCGGGAGACGCGACCGAGACCGCCGGCGAGGTCTGGAGCAGTGCGCTGGCGTGGAGCGGCAGCTGGCGGATCACCGTGGAGCGCACGCACACCGGCCGCGTCACGTGGATCGGCGGGTTCGGCCACGAGCACGTCGCCTGGCGGCTGCACCCCGGCGAAACGTGGGAGACGCCGGTGTTCGCGGGGCTCTACGCGGCCGACGGCTTCGGCGGGACCAGCCGTCGGTGGCACGCGTACGTCCGCGAGTTCGTCCAGCCGCACGCGAGCGAACTGCGGCCGATCGTCTACAACTCCTGGGAGGCGACCGGCTGGGACGTCGACGAGCGGACCGAAACCGAACTCGCCGCCGCGGCCGCCCGCCTGGGCGCGGAACTGTTCGTCATGGACGACGGCTGGTTCGGCGCCCGCAGCGGCGACACCGCCGGGCTCGGCGACTGGATCGCCAACGAACAGCGCTTCCCGGCCGGGCTGCGGCCGCTGGTCGACGCCGTCCACGCGCACGGGATGCAGTTCGGGCTGTGGGTCGAGCCGGAGATGGTCAACCCGGACAGCGACCTCTACCGCGCGCACCCGGACTGGGTGCTGCACATGGCCCATCGCGAACGTACGACGTTGCGCAACCAGCTGGTGCTGAACTTCGCGCGGCCGGAAGTCGCGGACTGGGCCCACAAGTGGCTCGACGGCCTGGTCGGCGAGCACGGCATCGACTACCTCAAGTGGGACATGAACCGCGCGTTCACCGAGGCCGGCTGGCCCGAAGCCGGTCCGGACGCGCAGCGGCTGTGGGTCGGGCACATCCGGGCGGTGTACGCGATCCTGGACCGGCTGCGCGCCGACCACCCGAACCTGCGGATCCAGGGCTGCGCGGGCGGCGGCGGACGCACCGACCTGGGGATCCTCGCGCGCACCGACGAGATCTGGGCGTCGGACAACACCGACGCCGCCGACCGGATCACCATCCAGCACGGCTACGGCCAGATCTACCCGGTGGGCACGATGTCGGCCTGGGTGACCGACAGCCCGAACCCGGCCACGCGGCGGGAAGCGCCGCTCAGCTTCCGGTTCCACGTGGCAATGGCCGGCGTGCTCGGCCTCGGTGGCGACCTGCCGCGCTGGACGCCGGCCGAACTCGCCGAAGCGACCTCGCTCGTGGCGCTGTACAAGGAGATCCGGCCCGTCGTGCAGCACGGCACGCTGTACCGGTTGGCGGATCCGGCGGTCTCGGCGCTGACGGCGGTGCAGTACGTGCTCGGCGATGAAGCTGTCGTCTTCTTCTGGCGGCGGCCCACGGAGTTCGCGCGGCCGTTCACGCCGCCGCGGCTCGCGGGGCTGGATCCGGCCGGGATGTACCGCGATCAGGACGGCGTCGTGCACCACGGCGCTGTGCTGCTGAGCCACGGGCTGGACGTCTCGTTGCCGGGAAGCGGGTACGCGAGCGCGGTGGTGCGGCTGACGCGGGTGGGCTGAATTGTCGGTGGCTTGGCCTAGGCTGTCGTCGTGGCCAAGATCGCGGTGACCCGCTGGATACCCGACGACGCGGTGAAGCTCCTCGCCGAGGCAGGCGAAGTGGAGGTCTCCCCCGCCGATCGTCCGCTGACGCCTGCGGAACTGCACGAGTTCGTCGGCGGTGCGTCGGCCGTGGTCGGGATGCTGCACGACCGGCTCGACGGCGCGCTGGCCGACGCCGCCGGGCCCGGGCTGAAGGTGGTCGCGAACGTCGCCGTCGGATACGACAACGTCGACGTCCCGGCGCTGGCTTCCCGCGGGGTCGTCGTCACGAACACGCCGGGCGTGCTCACCGATGCGACCGCCGACCTCGCGTTCGGCCTGCTGCTCGCCGTCACGCGGCGGATCGGCGAGGGCGAACGGCTGCTGCGGTCGCGCACGCCGTGGTCGTTCCACCTCGGCTTCCTGCTCGGCTCCGGGCTGCAGGGGAAGACGCTGGGCATCGTCGGGTTCGGCCAGATCGGCCGGGCGGTGGCGAACCGGGCAGCGGCGTTCGGGATGTCGGTCGTCTACTCCGGACGGTCCAAAAAGGACATCGACGCCGAGTACGTGTCGTTCGAGGAGCTGCTGGCGCGCTCGGACGTCGTTTCGCTGCACTGCCCGCTGACGCCCGAGACGCGGCACCTTATCGACGCCGCCGCGTTGCGGGCCATGAAACGCAGTGCGTACCTGGTGAACACCACGCGCGGCCCGGTCGTCGACGAAGCGGCACTGGCCGATGCACTGGAGGCCGGGGAGATCGCCGGCGCCGCGCTCGACGTGTTCGAGAAGGAACCCGAGGTCGAGCCGCGGCTGCTCGGCCGGGACGACGTCGTGCTCAGCCCGCACCTGGGCTCGGCGACGGTCGAGACCCGCACCGAGATGGCCGTCCTGGCCGCCCGCAACGTCGCGGCGGTGCTCGCCGGGCGTCCCCCGCTGACGGAGGTGAAGCCGTGACCCGTGTCGTCATCGCGCCCGACAAGTTCAAGGGCAGTCTCACCGCGGTCGAAGCCGCGGAAGCGATCGCGCTCGGCGTGCGCGATGCCTTGCCGGACGCGGAAATCGTCACCTGCCCGGTCGCCGACGGCGGCGAGGGCACCCTGGACGTCCTGGAAGCGGCGGGTGCGCGGATCGTACGGATGACGGTTCGCGGACCTCTGGACGAGCCGGTCCAGGCGCGCTATGCCGTGCTGGACGGCACCGCGTACATCGAGTCGGCGCGAGCGTGCGGGATCGAATTCGTCGACCCCTCGCCCACGACGGCGCTGGCCGCGCACACCTGGGGCGTCGGCGAGCTCTTGGCGGACGCGCTGGTGCACGGCGCGAAACGGCTCGTGCTCACGGTCGGCGGCACGGCCAGCACCGACGGCGGCGCCGGGATGCTGGGCGCGCTGGGCGCCGGCGTGCTCGACGCGTTCGGTGCGCCGGTCGGCCTGGGCGGAGGAACGCTGACGCGGGTGGCGTCGACGGAGCTGGCACCGGTGCGGGAACGGCTGGACGGCGTGCGCGTGGCGGTCGCGACCGACGTGACGAACCCGTTGCTGGGCCCGGAAGGCGCGGCGGCGGTGTTCGGGCCGCAGAAGGGGGCGGGGCCGTCGGAGGTGGCGTTGCTCGACGAGGGTCTGGGCCGGTGGGCGCACGCGCTGCAGGTGGGCGGCGCGCCGGACGTCTCGCGGGTGCCGGGGTCCGGCGCCGGCGGCGGGGTGGCGGCGGCCGCGATCGCGCTCGGCGCGAGCGTCGAGTCCGGGTTCGATCTGATCGCCGGGTTGACCGGGGTCGATGCGGCACTGGAAGGCGCGGACCTGGTGATCACCGGCGAGGGGTCGCTGGACGAGCAGAGTCTCAACGGCAAGGCGCCGGCGGGAATCGCCGACCGGGCGCGGCCGCGCGGAGTGCCGTTGCTGGCGTTGGCGGGCCGGATCCAGCTCGACGCGGCGGGATTGGCGCGGTTGGGGGTGGTGGGGAGCAGCGCGTTGATCGATCACGCGCCTTCGCTGGACCACGCTCGCAGTCATGCCGCGGAGTTGCTGCGGGAGCGGGCGGCGGAGCTGGTCCGCGCGTGGCGGGAGGGGTGAGCGAAGGGCTTGGTGGGGCGGTCAAAGCTCGGCTGGCGGCAGGGGAGACGTCATACGCCTACTTCACCCAAAGACGAAGTATTGCGGCGAAGATCGTCACGAGGATGCCGGTGGCCGGCGCTCCGGTGACCAAAGATCGCAGTCGCCGCACGGCTCGGTCTCGCGGAGATTTGATCCGGTACCGTCCTGCCGGGGTGAAGTCTGTCTCGCGGATCGGCACGTTGCCTGCAACATCGTTGATGAACTCGGCCAGGTAAGTGGCCACGATCGGACGACGTCGCGGGTCAGCGGGATTCTCGGCGAACCGTCGAAGCACCCAGCGAGCTGGTCAACGGACAGCGCGTCCTGATCACCAGAGGGAGCAGGCTCCTCGCCGAGGGTCGCCGGACCGGCTCACGAGCAGCCTGATCGGCAGCGGGTCGGGCCTCTCGCTGTTCCGCCTCCGGCACCCGTAGGTACGGCCCACGTCGGCAGCCGCTCACCGGCTGGTGTCAGCAGAGGTTGCGGAGCACGGGCGGGCCGGAAAGGCGGCCGGGAACACCTCCGCGGCGATGGCACGCCGCCCAGCGCGCCCACCGGGCCGAAGCACGATTCGCCGGGGGGCGAAGCGAGCGGTAGAGACCCGAACGCGCCCGCCGGCGAACGGACCTTCCGCACCCGAGAAGCGAAAGGCCCGTTCGCCGCGGTCAGCTCGTGTGCTGGGGCAGCACGGCGAACGCGACGCCGCCCGCTTCGTCCTCCTGGACGTCCAGCACCTTGTCGTCGAGCAGCGCGGCCGCTTGAGGCTCGAGGAACACCTTCGGTCCCTGCTCCTCCCCCAGCACGCTGTCACCCTCTGCCGGTTCGGGAGCCACCGACAGCGCCAGCTGGGCGCTTTCGCCGTCGGCGTTCTGGACCGCCAGGCGGAGCCCGGCTTCACCCTCGCCCTGGCTGGTCAGCGCGGTGATCGCCTCGGCGGCGGCTTCGGTCACGGTCAGCATTTTTCGGCCTTCCCTTCGTCGCGGTCGGATGTTTTCCCCACGCTAGGGGCGTCCGAACGGGCGTGCAGTCTGAGCGGATCAGCCCTGCCGCGCCGCGCGAATGGCGTCCGCCACCGATTCGCCCGCGTAGTCCGTCGTCTCGCGCCTGCCCTGGTTCGAATGGCGGCGGGGCACGGTGTCCTCCGGCACCACCGGCTCGAAGTCCGGGGGTGCGTCCTCGATCGTCTCGTCGAGCTCCGCCGCCGGCGTCGCCGCGAGCGGGCGCTCCGGGACCGGCTCCGGCTCGGCGTCCGGTAGTTCTTCGGCCAGGCGCTGGTCCATCGGCTCGCCTTCGCGGATCTCCCGCGGCGTGGTGCCGTACCGGTCGGCAGCGCTCCAATGCTCGGGCGGGTCGATGCCCTCCTCGAGCGAATCCACGCGCAGCTCGTCTTCGTCCAGCGCCTCGCTGGGGCTCAAGCTCTGCGGTTCGGCCGAGTCACGGTCACTCACTGGCCCTCCAGGCGCGTCGGAAACATCTCGTCGCCGGTGACCTACCCCGGGCGGCGGGGCGGCGAAACCTCACGGTGTCGCAGGGATCACATGGTTTAACACATTCACAAGTTTGTGAACGCGAGGTAGGTTGGGATCATGGCCACCACCAGGTGCGCACCGGAACGCCGGCTGCTCGCCACCGACCCGGATCGCCACCACGAGCTCGGCGCACACGCGGCGTGGTACGTCGTGGCCGGCGTGGTGACCACCGGCGTCCAGGCCGTTCTGTTCCTCCTGCTGCGCGACGAGCTCGGCTCCCAGGTGGCGAACCTGGCCGCGATCGCGGTCACCACGGTCGGCAACACCGAGTTCCACCGCCGCGTCACCTTCGCCGGACGGCCCAGCAACCCCGGGAAGCGGCACCTGCAGGACCTGCTCACCTTCGCCTTCTACGCCGGGTACGGCTCGGCCGTGCTCGCGCTCCTCGACGCCGTCGTCGACCGGCCGACGTCGTGGGAGGAGACCGGCACGTTGCTGCTGGCCAGCCTGGTCGGCGGGTTCGTGCGGTTCGCCGTGCTGCGCTGGTGGGTCTTCGCGCACCGCACCGGACCGGCCGCGGCCGCCCACACCGGCTAGCGTCTGCGGACGTGGCCCCGCACGACACCGACCCGGACGACATCAAGCCCCACGCGGGCGGCACCGAACCGGACTACCGCTTCACGCTGGCCAACGAACGCACCTTCCTCGCCTGGCTCCGCACCGCCCTCGGCCTCCTCGCCGGCGGTGTGGCGGTGCACCAGCTGGTGCCGGCACCGGCCGCGGCGAGCGCGGTGCTCGCCGGCCTGTGCGTCGTGCTGGCCGCGGTCCTCGCCGCGACGGCGTACCCGCGGTGGCGGCGCGTGCAGATCGCCATGCGGGCCGGCGAACCGCTGCCCCGGAGCCGGATGATCCTGGCGCTCACCGGAGGCCTGCTGGCCCTCACCGTCGCCGCGGCCGTGCTGCTGGTGCTCTCGTGAGTGACACCGGAAGGCTGCGGACGGTAACGGCCGGGAAAAACAGCCCGGCCACCCGGGATTCCCGGCGAACCGGCGAGACCGGCGCGGGCGAACGGCGCCGTCGGACGCGAATACCGGCGGTCCGCGATTATCGTGACGTCAAAAATGCCGTCAGCCCGGTTCGGAACCGGCCGTGACCACCCCGGACGGCGCTCAGGCCGAGCGCACCGGGCTCGCCTGGCGGCGGACCGCACTGGCGTCGGCCGCCTGCACGGTACTGCTCCTGCACTCCGCCGCCCAGCGCCATTGGGGTGGCACCCTGATCCCCGCTCTGCTCGCCGCCGGGACATCTGCCCTGCTCGCAGCCATCGGGATGCGCCGCGAGCGAGCCCTGCGCACCGCCGAACCGGCGCCGCCGAGCCGCTCACTGCCCGCAATCGCGTCGCTCGCCGTGACAGTGACCGCCGCTTCCGTGGTCGTCTTCCACTGACGAGTGAACTCGGCACATCCTGAAACCGATTAATCGCAATGTGCGGGGGCGGGTCGCGGGAACATCACGGTCGATACTGCTAACGGGGTATTGGTCGTTGAAATCTGGACTGACCCGCCTGGAGGTGCTTACGATTACCCTGCGTCGCACGGACCGCAGATCAGCCCCGATCCACCGGAGCATCTGCGATGGATCAGTTACGGAGTGTTGAACCCCCGGCAGCGACGGTCGAGGGTCGGCCGGGGAGACGACCATGACAGCACCGCCGAGGACCACCGAAGAATCCGCTTCCAGCCTTCGCGATTATCGCACCCCCGAGTCGATGCCCCGCCCGGGCGGACGGCTCACCAAGGAGGATCTCGACCCCCTCGTCAAGGACGCGGGCGAGGGCAACCCGGCGGCGATCCACTCGCTGCTGCAGATGATCGAGCCGGTGGTGGTCCGCTACTGCCGGGCCCGCATGGGCGGCCGCGACCTCTCGTACCTGTCGGCCGACGACGTCGCCCAGGAAGTCTGCCTCGCCGTGCTCAAGGCCCTGCCGGACTACCAGGACCGCGGCGGCTCCTTCCTGTACCTGGTCCACGCGATCGCGGCCAACAAGGTCGCCGACGCCTACCGCGCCGTCGCCCGTGACCGCTCCGAGCCCGTCCCCGAGCTCCCGGAGCGCCCGCTGATCGCCGGCAACGAGCCCGAGTCGCACGCGCTGCACCTCGACCTCGGTGCCCGCCTCGGCCGCCTGCTCGCCTCCCTGCCCCGCGTGCAGCAGGAGATCCTGACCCTGCGCATCGCCGTCGGCTTCTCGGCGACCGAAACCGCCGAAGCGCTCGGGATCTCCGCGGGCAACGTCCGCGTGACGCAGCACCGCGCCCTCACCCGGCTGCGCGGCATGATCCGCGACGAAGAGTTCTGAGGAGACCACACCGGCGGGCGGGCGGGGTGACCTTTTTTACCCCCTGGAGGAGGTGACCCCGCCCGCGTCCAGCTTGTAGGCCGTGCGGGCGTTGTGCTCGAAGACGGCCAGGCGCTCGGCGTCCGACAACGAGCCCGTCAGCGCGACGGCCGCGTCGAGGACCACTTCGTAGGACGCCGCCAGTTCGCAGACCGGCCAGTCCGAGCCGAACAGCACGCGCGCCGGGCCGAACACGTCGAGGACGTGGTCGACGTACCGGCGCAGGTGCCCGACCTCCCACCCCGTCCAATCCGCTTCGGTGACCAGGCCGGACAGCTTGCACACGACGTTCTCGCGCACCGCCAGCGCGGCCACGCCGGACGCCCACGGCTCCCACTCGCCCGCCGCGATCGGGGGCTTCCCCGCGTGGTCCAGGACCAGCCGCAGCTGCGGCAGGCGCAACGCCACCTCGGTCGCCGCGGGCAGCTGCGAGGGTCGGATCAGCAGGTCGAAGGCCAGATCCGCGGCCGCCACGGCACTCAGCCCGGCCACCACTTCCGGACGCAGCAGCCAGTCGTCGTCCGGCTCGTTCTCCACCTGGTGCCGGACGCCGGCCAGGGGGCCGTCGAGGGCGGCCAGCCGGTCGGCGACGTCCGGAGCGGTCAGGTCCACCCAGCCGACCACGCCCGCGATCACCGGCTCCGCGGCCGCCGTCGCGAGGAACTCCGCCGTCTCCTCCTCCGAGGACACCGTCTGCACCAGGACGGTGGCGTGCACGCCCGCCGCCTTCGTCACCGCGCGCAGGTCGTCGACCGTGTACGGCCGGCGGATCGGGTCCATGGCGGCCCCCGTCATCCACGGGTATTCGCGCCGCGAGGGGTCCCACAGGTGGTGGTGCGCGTCGATCATGAGACTCCCTCGGCGATGACGACGTCGGCGCGCAGCAGTCCCGCGTCGATCAGGTCGGTCCACAGGGCGGGCGGCACGAGCGCCCGTGCCCGCCGCGCGTTCACGCTGACCTGGTCCGGATCGTGCGCACCGACGACCACGGACGCCACCGCGGGGTGTGCCATCGGCAGGGCCAGCGCGGCTTCCGGCAGCTCGACGCCGTGCCGCGCGCAGATCTCCGCGATCCGGCCGGCCCGCTCGACCAGCTCCGGCGGCGCTTCGGCGTAGTCGTAGACCCGGCCCGGTTCGGCGGTCGCCAGGATCCCGCCGTTGAACGCGCCCCCGGCCACCACCTGGACGTCCCTCGCGGCGCACAGCGGGAACAGCTCGTCCAGCGCGGGCTGGTCGAGCAGCGTGTAGCGGCCGGCCACCAGCAGGACGTCCAGATCGGTGCGACGCACGAACTCGGCCAGCATGGGCGTCTGGTTCATCCCGGCGCCGAACGCGCGGATCACGCCCTGCTCCCGCAGCTCCCGCAACGCCGGGAACGCCCCCGAAACCGCCTCCTCGAAGTGCTCGTCGGGGTCGTGGACGTAAACGATGTCGACGCGGTCGAGCCCGAGCCGCGTGAGGCTGTCGTCCAGGGACCGCAGGATGCCGTCGCGACTGAAGTCCCATCGGCGCCGGTACGCGGCCGGCACGGCGAAGCCCTGGTCGTCGCGGGCGCCGGCGCCGTCGGGGTTCGGCTCCAGCACGCGGCCGACCTTCGTCGAGAGCACGTACTCGTCCCGCGGGTACGCGCGCAGCGCCGCGCCGAGCCGGGTCTCGGACAGGCCGAGGCCGTAGTGGGGTGCGGTGTCGAAGTAGCGGACGCCCTCGTCCCACGCGCGCCGGACGGTCGCGGCCGCCGTCTCGTCGCTGATCGCGTGGTAGAGGTTGCCCAGCTGCGCGCAGCCGAGCCCCAGCGGGGACAGGGGGAGTTCCAACGCCGTCACTCCTTCACCGGCAGTTCCCACACCAGCCCGATGCCGGTGTCGTCGCCGGAGTAGTCGTCTTCGACGGCCAGCAGCTCGGCCATCCTGGCCTGCCACGGGACGTTGGCGGGGTGGTCCCGCAACGCCGCGCGCATCGCTTCGTAGTCGTCGACTTCGAGGACGTGGAAGAGGTCGAGTCCGTTACGCCAGATCCGCCAGGAGTGGACACCGGCTTCGCGCAGCGCGGTGTCCAGTTCCGGCGGGACGACCGCGTGGACGGACTCGTACTCGGCTTCCTTGCCGGGCTTGAGCCGGGTGTGCAGAGCCACTCGTTGTGGTGTGCCCTGGTGGGTCATCGCCCCTCCTTCGCCGGGACATGGCACGCTGGGGAGTAACACCGAAACATCCGAGGTCTGTTGCAGGGGAAGGCGGACGCGATGCCCGTCACCGATGTCGCGATCGACAAGATCAAGGAGATGATCATCTCCGGCGAGCTGGCACCGGGCGACCGGCTGCCGAAGGAAGCCGAGCTGGCCCAGCGGCTGGGGCTTTCGCGCAGCTCCCTGCGCGAGGCCGTCAAGGCGTTGTGCCTGATCAGGGTCCTCGACGTCCGCCAGGGCGACGGCACGTACGTCACCAGCCTCGAGCCCAACCTGCTGCTCGACGCCATGACGTTCGTGGTCGACTTCCACCGCGACGACACCGTACTCGACTTCCTGGCCGTGCGCCGGATCCTGGAACCCGCCGCGACCGCGCTGGCCGCGCTGAACATGAGCGACGACGGCATCGCCGAGCTGGGCCGGCTGCTCGGCGAGCTGGAGGACTCGCCGACCGTCGAAGCGCTGGTCGCCAACGACCTGCAGTTCCACCGCAAGATCGCCGACGGCTCCGGCAACCCCGTGCTCTGTTCCCTGCTCGACAGCCTCTCCGGGCCGACCGCCCGCGCCCGGATCTGGCGCGGGCTCACCCAGGAGGGCGCGGTCGCGAAGACCCGCGAACAGCACACGGCGATCTACGAGGCCATCGCCGCGCGCGAGCCGGAACTGGCCCGCTCGTGGGCGACCGTGCACGTCGCGGGCGTGGAGCAGTGGCTGCGCAACGCGCTGGGCACCGCGGACGACCCGACCGTGCCCGATTCGGACGCCGAGCCGGCCGCGGAAGCCTCTTAGCACGCCTACCTCCGGAACACGTCGGATCTTCACGCGGCAGGTGTCAGGTTTGGGGCTTTCCGCCCGCGTACCGGGCGATGATCAGCGCGACCAGGATGATGGCGCCGTAGATCGCCCCCTGCCACTCCGCCGTGACGTGCGCGTAGTTGAGCAGGCTGGACACCGACGACAGCAGCAGGACGCCGGTGAGGGCGCCGACCAGGGTGCCCTTGCCGCCGTCGAGCGAGACGCCGCCGATCACCGCCGCCGCGAAGACCTGCAGGATCATCCCGGACCCCTGGTTCGCGCCCAGCGCACCGACGTAACCCGTGTACGCGAGCCCGCCGATCGCCGCCAGGATCCCGGCGACGACGAACACCGCCCACGCGATCCGGTCGACGCGCACGCCCGCCGCCCGCGCGGCTTCGCGGTTGCCGCCGATCGCGTACAGCGCGCGGCCGACGCGGTGGTAGCGCAGCACCCAGCCGGCGACGGCGAACAGCAAAGCCGCCAGCCACACCGACATCGGCAGGCCGAGGAACGTCGTCGTCGCCAGGTTGGTGAACGAGTCGGGCAGGTTGAACAGCGTCTTGCCCTTGGTCGAGCCGACCTGGACACCGCGCAGCACGGTGAGCATGGCGAGGGTGACGATGAAGGCGTTCAGCTTCAGCTTCACGATCAGGAAGCCGTTGACGAACCCGACCAGCGCGCCGCACAGCGGGATGACCAGCAGCCCGATCGCGGCGGGCAGCTCCATGCCGAAGCCCGCCGACGCCGCCGGGATCACGACCATCGCGCCGAGCGCCGGTGCCAAGCCCATCGTCGATTCCAGCGACAGGTCGAACTTCCCGGTGATCAGCACCAGCGACTCGCCGAGCACGACCAGCGACAGCGCGGCCGACGCGGTCAGGATGCTGACGATGTTGCTCCAGCCGACGAAGGTGTCGTCGACCAGGCCGCCGATGAGGAACACGACGACCAGGGCGGGCAGGAGCGCGAGTTCGCGCAGCCAGACGGCCTTGCGGCGCCGGGGTGGAGCCGGCAGCGAAGTCTGGGGAGAGGTCATCACGTCGGTCACGAAAGCTCGACTCCTTCGATGTCGGCCACGAGGTCGCCGTCGGACCACCCGGCCTGGTGTTCGGCGACGACGGCCCCGGCACGCAGCACCAGGACCCGGTCGCTGAGGCGCAGGTCGTCGAGCTCGTCGCTGACGATCAGCACCGCCTTGCCCTCGGCGCGCACCCGGTCGACGACCGCGAGCAGCGCCTCCTTCGACTTCACGTCCACGCCCGCGGTCGGGTTGATCAGCACGACCACCCGCGGATCGCTCAGCAGCGCCCGGGCCAGCACGACTTTCTGCTGGTTGCCGCCGGAGAGGTCGGAGACCGGCTGCTCGGCCCCCGCGGCGACGATGTCGTAGTCCTTCAGGGCCTGCGACGCCTTCGCGTACCGCGTGGCCGGGGACGCGATCCCGCCACGGCCCAGTTTGTCCAAAATGGACATCGTGGCGTTGTCGGCGATCGAGTGGCCCAGGACCAGGCCTTCGTGGTGCCGGTCGCGCGGTACGCACCCGACACCCGCCCGGATCGCCGCCGGGATGTCCCCGGGCCGCAGCGGCGAGCCGTCGACGCGGACGGTGCCCGCGGACGGCGTCCGCAGCCCGTAGACCGTCTCGGCGACCTGGTGCTTGCCGCTGGCGTTGCTGCCCGCCAGCCCCACGACCTCGCCGCGGCGCAGCCGGAAGGAGACGTCCCGGAAGCCGTCGCCGAAGAGTCCGTCCACCGCGAGGATCTCCGCGGCGTCCGCTTCCAGGGACTCCCGGGAAGCGGCGTCACGGACCGAGAGGCCGCCCGGCTCGCCGGTCATCGCGTCGACCAGCTCGGCCTTGCCGACCTCGGCGACCGGCGCGGTGAGCACGTGCTTCGCGTCGCGCAGCACGGTCACCGCCTGGCAGACCTCGTAGACCTCGTGCAGGTGGTGCGAGATGAACAGGAACGTCACCCCGCCCGCCTGCATCTGGCGCATCCGCTCGAAGAGCCGTTCGATGGCCTGGCTGTCCAGCTGCGCGGTCGGTTCGTCCAGGACGATGAACCGGGCGCCGTAGGACAGCGCGCGGGCGATCTCGACGAACTGCCGGTCCTCGACCGAGAGGTCCCCGGCCGGGGTGTCGACGTCGACGTGCACGTCCCACGAGTCGAGCAGCTCGCGGGCCTTGCGCCGCAACGACTTCCAGCCGATCGAGAACCCGCCGCCCGCCTGCCGGTTGAGGAACAGGTTCTCGGCCACGGTGAGCTGCGGGACGACCATCGCGTGCTGGTACACGCAGGCGACGCGCGCCTTCCAGTCGTCCTGCTTGGACAGTGGCGGTGCCGTCTCGCCGCCGAACTCTACGTGCCCGGTGTCCGTGGCGGACAGGCCGGTGAGGATGGAGACGAGCGTCGACTTGCCGGCCCCGTTGCGCCCGACGAGCGCGTGCGACTCGCCGGGGTGCACGGTGAGGCTGACGTCGTGCAGCGCCACGGTCGGGCCGTAGCGCTTTCCGACACCTACGGCGCTGACCACCGGGACGGCGGGTTCGCCGGCGGGCAGCGCGGTCACAGGTTGTTCCCCCAGAGGGCCTTGTCGTCCACGTTGTCCTTGGTGATGACGGGCGCGGGCAGCTGGTCCTCGAGGATGCCGGGGCTGATTTCGACGATGGTGCTGTCGTGGTCGGTCGGCCCGGCCTTGAACGTCTCGCCGGCCATGGCCTTCTTCAGCCAGTACAGGCCGTACTTCGCGTAGGCGTCGGCCGGCTGGGACACGGTGGCGTCGAGCTCGCCGGCGCGGATCGCGGCCAGCTCCTGCGGGATGCCGTCGTTGGACACGAGCACGATGTGCTTCGGGTCCCCGACCGGGAAGAACAGGTTCTTGCGCTTGAGCGCCTGCTCGGTCGGGGCCAGGTAGACGCCACCGGCCTGCATGTAGACGCCCTTGATGTCCGGGTTCGCGGTCAGCATGCTGTCCAGGCCGGAGGACGCCTTGTCGGCCTTCCACTCGGCCGGGATCTCCAGCACCTGGATGCCGGGGTACTTGGACTTCATGCAGTCGCGGAAGGCTTCCGAGCGGTCGCGGCCGTTGACCGAGGCCAGGTCGCCCATGATCTGCACGACCTTGCCGGTCTTGACCTTCTCGCCGATCGCTTCGCAGGCCTTGGTGCCGTAGGCCTTGTTGTCGGCCCGCACCACCATGGCGACCTTGCCGCCTTCGGGAGCGACGTCGACCGCGACCACCGGGACGCCCTTGTTCTCCGCCTGCTTCAGCCCGGCGACGATGGCGGCCGAGTCCAGCGGCGTCACGACCAGGCCCTTGACGCCCTGGTTGAGGAAGGTGCCGATGTCGGTGATCAGCTTCGCGGGGTCGCTGTCGGCGTTGACCGTCGGGAGGACGTCGACGCCCTCCTCCTTGGCCATCTTCGGGACGTAGTTGTTGTAGGCCTGCCAGAACGGCGAGGTCAGCAGGGGCAGCGTCGCGCCGACCTTGCCACCCGCGCCGCCACCTGCCGCCGGAGCGGCCGCATTGTCCTTCGTGGACCCGCAGGCGGCCAGTACCAGGCCGCAGACGGCGGCCGTGGCGGCCACCTGGATCACCCTCGTGCGCACAACATCCTCCTTGATGACGGCGGGAATCAAGTTCTACTGGTGGGAAACCGGGCCGCGAGGACGCAGGCCGTACATGCCGCCGTCGACCGCGAGGGCGGTGCCGGTGGTCGAGGCGGAGAGGGGGCTGGCGAGGTAGACGATGGCGTTCGCGACCTCGTCGGCGGTGACCAGCCTGCCCATCGGCTGGCGGGCCGCGAGGGCCGCGCGTTCGGCCGCCGGGTCTTCGGCGGCGTCGAGGAGCCGGCCCACCCACGGGGTGTCCGCCGTGCCCGGGCACACGCAGTTGACGCGGATCCGGTCGGGCAGGTGGTCGGTCGCCATGGCCAGGGTCAGCGAGAGCACCGCGCCCTTGCTGGCCGAGTAGAGCGCACGGTTGGGCAGACCGGCCCAGGCCGCGATGGAGCAGGTGTTGACGATCGCCGCGGACGGCGAGTTCCTGAGGTGCGGCAGCGCGGCGCGCGCGAGCCGGACCATGCCGACG
>Ga0207678_10000918_pt1 | contig 26949 bp, 32 predicted proteins | sample KBSC63metaG_FD_184319 | JGI IMG/M metagenome (GOLD analysis project Ga0207678, IMG submission 184319) | Corn rhizosphere microbial communities from Kellogg Biological Station, Michigan, USA - KBS C6-3 metaG (SPAdes) (version 2) | ecosystem: Host-associated > Plants > Roots > Rhizosphere > Soil ... | reverse complement strand
ATCTGATGGACTATCCGATCGAGCGCTTCTGGCGCGACCTCCGCGTCCACTCGATCCTCGAGGGCACCAACCAGATCATGCGCGTCATCGTCAGCCGCGACCTGCTGCGGCAATGACACCTCCTTTCGTCATTCCCGCGAAAGCGGGAACCCAGTTTTTCTTGTTCGGCTGGGTCCCCGCTTTCGCGGGGATGACGAGGGTTGTTCGATGACCGACGACGTCCTGATCAGCGTCGAAGGCGGGGTCGGCCGGATCCGGCTCAACCGCCCGAAGGCGATCCACGCGCTGACCACCGCGATGTGCGAGGCGATGAGCCGCGCGCTGCTGCAGTGGCGCTCCGATCCGAGCATCGAAGCCGTGATCATCGACCATGCCGAGGGCCGCGGCTTTTGCGCCGGCGGCGACGTGGTCATGCTGTGGCGCAGCGGCAGCGAGGACGGGGCGGAAGCCAAGCGCTTCTTCTTCGCCGAATATCGCCTCAACCATCTGCTGTTCACCTACCCCAAGCCGACCGTCGCGATCATGGACGGGATCACCATGGGCGGCGGCGTCGGCATTTCCCTCCCGTGCAAGTTCCGCCTCGCGACCGAGAACACGCGGTTCGCGATGCCCGAGACCGGGATCGGCCTGTTCCCCGATGTCGGCGGCGGCTGGTATCTGCCGCGCGTCCCCGGCCGGGTCGGCGAGTTCATGGCCCTGACCGGCGCCCGGCTCGACGGCGCCGAATGCCATTACCTCAGCCTCGCCACCCATTACGTGCCGCAGGCGTCGCTCGAGGAGCTGGTCGACCGGGTCACCAACGCTCCATCGCGGCTCGCGGGCGCGATCGGCGGCTTCGCGGCGACCCCGCCCGACGCCCGGATCGCCGAGAGCCTGCCGGCGATCACCCGCTGCTTCGCCAGCGACCGGCTCGAGGACATCGTCGCGGCGCTCGAAGGCGACGAGAGCGAATGGGCGAAAACCGAGCTCGGCACGCTGCGGACCAAGAGCCCGCTGTCGTGCAAGGTCTCGCTGCGGCTGATGACCGAGGGCGCGGCGCGGACCAGCTTTGAGGACGAGATGCGCGCCGAATATGCGCTCGCCAGCCGGGTCGTGCGCACCCACGACTTTCGCGAGGGCGTCCGCGCGCTGCTGATCGACAAGGACAACAGCCCGCAATGGGACCCGGCGGCGCCGGAGGAGGTCACCGACGAAATGCTCGACGTCCTCTTCGCGCCGCTCCACGGGCACGAGGCATGGACGCCGTTTCCGGAGACTCAGGCATGAGCGAGTACAATACGATCCTGGTCGAGCAGCGCGGCGCGGTGACCCTGGTCACCTTGAACCGCCCGCAGGCGCTGAACGCACTCAACAGCGAAGTCCTGCAGGAGCTGATCGCTGCCTTCGCCGCTTACGATTCCGACCCCGAGCAGCGCTGCCTCGTCCTCACCGGCTCGGAAAAAGCGTTCGCCGCCGGCGCCGACATCAAGGAGATGTCGAGCCAGGTCTTCGCCGACATGTATTCGGCCGATTTCTTCGCCGGCTGGGAAAAGGTTACCGCAACGCGCAAGCCGTGGATCGCTGCGGTCGCCGGCTATGCGCTTGGCGGCGGCTGCGAGGTCGCGATGATGGCCGACTTCATCATCGCCGCCGACAGCGCGAAATTCGGCCAGCCCGAAATCAAGCTCGGAGTCACGCCCGGAATGGGCGGCTCGCAGCGCATCGCGCACGCAATTGGCAAGGCCAAGGCGATGGAAATGTGCCTGACCGGGCGGATGATGGACGCCGAGGAGGCGGAACGCTCCGGCCTCGTCGCCAAGGTCGTTCCGGCGAACGAGCTGATGACCGAGACGATGAAGACCGCCGAGGCGATCGCGGCAATGCCGCCGCTCGCCGCAATCGCAGTCAAGGAAATGGTCAACGCCTCGTTCGAAATCCCGCTGTCGCAGGGCATAAGGTTCGAACGGCGGCTGTTTCACGGCCTGTTCGGGACCGAGGACCAGAAGGAAGGCATGGCCGCCTTCGTCGAGAAGCGGCCGGGGAATTGGAAGGGCAGATAGACTGTTCCCCGGCGAAGGCCGGGGTCCAGGCGGCGCTTCGCGCCGGTTCTTGTTTTTGGCTGGACCCCGGCCTTCGCCGGGGTACGGGAGAGCATAATGGCAAAGATCGCATTCATCGGCCTGGGCCACATGGGCGGCGGGATGGCGCCGAACCTCGCCAAGGCGGGGCATGAGGTCCGGGCGTTCGACCTGGTGCCCGAAGCCGTTCAGCACGCGACCGAAGGCGGCTGCACCGCGGCCGGCTCCGCTGCCGAGGCGGTGAAGGACGCCGACGTCGTCATCACCATGCTTCCGGCTGCGCAGCACGTGAAGGCAGTATTCGAAAACGACGTCGCCCCCAACGCGACCAAGGGCGCCCTGCTGATCGATTGCTCGACGATCGACGTCGCCAGCGCCCGCTCGGTCGGCGAAGCGATGATCGCGCAGGGCTTCGAGTTCGTCGACGCCCCGGTGTCGGGCGGAATCGCCGCCGCTGCCGGCGGGACGCTGACGCTCATGGTCGGCGGCACCGACGCGGCCTTCGCCAAGGCGCAGCCGTTCCTCGATCCGATGGCCAAGGCCGTGATTCACGCGGGCCAGCTCGGCGCTGGCCAGGCGGCGAAGATCTGCAACAACATGATCCTCGGCGCGACCATGGCCGCGACCTGCGAAGCGTTCGCGCTGGCGAAGAAGCTCGGCCTCGACCTCCAGACCTTCTACGACATCTCGTCCAAGGCGTCGGGCCAGAGCTGGTCGATGACCAGCTACTGCCCGGTCCCCGGAGTCGGCCCGGAAACGCCGGCCGACCACGATTACGAAGGCGGGTTCGCCGCCGCGCTGATGCTCAAGGACCTCAAGCTCGCGATGGACGCCGCGAAATCGGCCGGCGCCTACACCCCGATGGGCGGCGAAGCCGAGGAGCTGTACCAGCGCTTCGTCGACCGCGGCGGCGGTTCGAAGGATTTTTCTGGAATCATCAAGATGATCGACGACAGTTGGACAGTCCCGGAGGAACAGAAATGACCATGCGAGTTCATGTGATTGCCGCGGCAGCGGCCATTTCCTTCGCGGCCGCGGGCCTGGCCGCCACGACCCTGCCCAGGGACAAGGCGCTGGCCGTGATGCACGACCGGCACGAGGGCATGGAGACGATCGGCAAGACCAACAAGGTCCTCCACCGCGAGCTCGATTCCGCCACGCCCAACCTCGGCGTCGTCCGGCAGTCGGCGGCGCAGCTGCAGCAGCTGTCGCGCAAGGCCTCGGGCTGGTTCGCGGCCGGCACCGGCCCGGAGCTCGGCAAGACCGGCGCCAAGCCCGAAATCTGGCAGGACCCGAAGGACTTTTCGGCCAAGCTCGCCGCCTTCCAGAAGGCCGCGCAAATGTTCAACGACGCCGCCCGGCGCGGTGACCTCGCCGCGATCAAGGCGCGCTACGGCGACCTCGGCGGCACGTGCAAGGCGTGCCACGACAAGTATCGCATGGACATGCACCACTGAGCGGGAAGCAGCCGGTCTGGGACCTGCCCGTCCGGCTGGTCCACTGGACCCTCGCAGCGCTCGTCGCCTTCAGCTGGTGGTCGGCGCACTACGATCATACCGACTGGCACATCTGGTCGGGCATCGCGATTCTGACGCTGCTGCTGTTCCGGCTGCTGTGGGGGTTCGTCGGCAGCTCGACGGCGCGCTGGAGCGGGTTCATCCGCGGCCCGTCCGCGATCCTCAATTACTTGCGCGGCAGCTGGTACGGCATCGGCCATAACCCGCTCGGCGCGCTCAGCGTCATCGCCATGTTCCTCGCGCTTGCGGTGCAGGTCGGGCTCGGCCTGATCTCCGAGGACGAGGACGGCCTTTACGCCGGGCCGCTTGCGCCGCTGGTCAGCATCGAGCGGTCGGACTGGGCACACGAGCTCCACCACTTATGGTTCAACGTCATCCTCGCGCTGATTGTGCTGCATCTCGCGACGATCCTGTTCTACCGGCTGCGCGGGAAGAAGCTCACCGGGCCGATGGTCACCGGCAAGGCCGCGGTCCCTTCGCGCGCCCAGCCGATGCGGCCCGCGAAATGGTGGGTCGCGGTGATCTGCCTGGCGATCGCGCTCGCAGTTTCGCGCTGGGTCGTCGCCGGCGCGCCGCCCTTTGGTTCTTGATTGCAACGGACCGCCGGCCCACATCGCGTCCATGCAGATCCGCACCGAGCAGACGCCGAACCCGGCGACCCGCAAGTTCCTTCCCGGACAGACTGTCATGGAAGCGGGCACCCGCGACTTCGCCGATGCAGAGAGCGCCGAAGCGTCGCCGCTCGCCTCGGCCCTGTTCGCCAGCGGACTGGTCGAGGGCGTGTTCTACGGCAGTGATTTCATCTCGGTCACCGCCCAACCGGGCGTGTCCTGGACCGACCTCGAACCAGTCGTAATCGAGACGCTGCTCGACCATTTCCTCGGCGCCGCCCCGCTGTTCGTCCAGGGGACGGCCGCGGGGATCCACGTCGCTGCCGAGTCCGACTTCGAGGAAGACCCGGCCGACTCCGAGATCATCGACCAGATCAAGGAACTGATCGAGACACGGGTGCGGCCCGCGGTCGCCCAGGACGGCGGCGACATCGCCTACAAGGGCTATCGTGACGGCCGTCTGTTCCTGTCGATGCACGGCGCCTGCTCCGGCTGCCCATCGTCCACCGTGACCCTCAAGCGCGGCATCGAAAGCCTCATCCGTCACTACGTCCCCGAGGTCGAATCGGTCGAAGCGGTCTGACGGGGTTGCGGCTTGGTGCCGCTTGTGACCACTATCCCACTGATGATTCTCGCCTTCGACACGTCGAGTGCAGCCTGCACCGCCGCTTTGTTCGACGGGACCGGTGCCTGCATCGCGCGCGCCGACGAGGTCATCGGCCGCGGCCACGCCGAGCGGCTGGTGCCGATGCTCGATGAGATGCTCGCCGGACGCAAAGCCGAGGAGATCCTCGTCGGAGTAGGGCCGGGAAGCTTCACCGGTCTGCGGGTCGCGATTGCCGCGGCGCATGGGCTGGCGATCGGCTGGGACGCGAAGATCTCGGGCATGATGTCGCTCGCGCTGATTGCGGCCGGAGCGCCGGAGGACACCGACCTCGCGGTTGCAGTGACCGGCGGGCACGGCGAGCTGTTCTGCTGCGAATTCGCGTCCGGCGGGAAGGTGACGAGCGACGTGCGCAACGTTCCTCCAGCTGAAGCCGCGGCCGCGATCAAGGCTGATTTGGTCATCGGATCTGGCGCCAGTCTGCTGGTCGACGCTCGTGGCTGGGGCGAAGCGCGCGATGCGCTGCCCTCGGCCGCCGACGCGTTGAAGATCGCACCGGCTCTGCGCGCCCTCGCGCCAAAGCCGATCTACGCCCGTGCGCCGGACGCCAGGGCGAAAGCCGCGTGATGGCGACCATCGACAGCCCGGTGCGTCTGTCCGCCGGCACCTCCGGCGACCTCGACGCAGTGATGCCGATCATGGAAGCCGCCTTCGGCAACCGCTACGGCGAGGCGTGGACCCGCTCGCAATGCGCTGGAATCCTGCCGATGGCTGGAGTCGCGCTGACCGTCGCCCATGACCGCGACAGTGGAGCGGTGGTCGGTTTCTCGCTCGTGCGCAGCGTCGCCGACGAATCCGAGCTGCTGCTGATTGCGGTCGCGCCCGGCCACCGCCGCCGCGGCGTCGGACGCGGCCTGCTCAACCACTTCCTCGAAAGTGCGCGCGCCGGCGGAATCACCCGCGCGCATCTCGAGGTGCGCGATGGCAATCCCGCAATTCACATGTATCGCCACGCGGGGTTCGCGCCGATAGGCAGACGGCGCAACTATTACCGCGGCGAGGACGGCCGGCAATTCGACGCGCTCACTTTTGCGCTCGACCTTTAATCTTCGCTTCGTCTGACGCGCTATTGCGCGACTCCCACAGCGCTTCTATTGCGCGCACGTCCAGTCGACGTGACTGGGACTCGATTTGCTCGGACCAGGACCACGACAATGGCAGATATTGACTCGATGGAAGACACGCTCCTGACCCTGACCGCCGACATCGTCGCGGCCCACGTCAGCAACAACAGCGTCGCCGTGAATGACTTGCCGAATCTTATCCAGAACGTCCACTCGGCGCTCAATAGCATCTCGGGCAAGCCCGCAGCGGTCGAGCCTAAGCCCGAACCCAAGGTCCCCATCCGCTCGTCGGTGAAGCCGGACTTCATCGTCTGCCTCGAGGATGGCAAGCGGCTGAAGATGCTGAAGCGCCACCTGATGACGCACTACAACATGACGCCCGACCAGTATCGGCAGAAGTGGGGCCTGGCCGCCGACTACCCGATGGTCGCGCCCAATTACGCCGAGCAGCGGCGCACGCTGGCGAAGTCGATCGGGCTCGGGACCAAGCGGCGGAAGACCCGCGGCGCGAAATAGCCGAGCGTCGCTGGACGATCGGCTCGCGCGCACCTAATTTGAGGCCATGACGCGAACGATCGACATCGAGGCGCTGTGCGCTGACAAGGGGCTCCGGATCACCGAGCAGCGCAAGGTCATCGCGCGCGTGCTCGGGGAGAGCGAGGACCATCCCGACGTCGAGACTCTGCACGCCCGCGCCGCCGCGGTCGATCCCAACATCTCGATCGCGACGGTCTATCGGACGGTCCGGCTGTTCGAAGAGGCGGGCATTCTCGAGCGGCACGAGTTCGGCGACGGCCGCTCGCGCTACGAGGCTGCGTCGGAGACCCACCACGATCATCTGATCGACGTCGAGACCGGCAACGTCATCGAATTCGTCGACGAGGAGCTCGAGGAATTGCAGAAGCGGATCGCGCAGCGGCTCGGCTTCCGCCTCGTCGACCATCGCATGGAGCTGTACGGCGTCTCCCTCGACCGCGACCGCTGAAGCGAAGCCGAATGCGCGGGCGATCGCCCGCCTCGCTGCGGCGGTGGCCCTGTTCGTCGCCGTCGCTCCGCTCCATTTGCTGACCAAGGCGCTGCTGGGGCGCTCGCCATGGCCGCGCCGGTTCCTCGCCCGAGTCTGCTGGATCTTCGGAGCGCGGCCGCGAGTCGCGGGAGCGCGCCTCCTTCCCCACACTCTGCTCGTCGCCAATCACGTCAGCTGGTTCGACATCGTCGTGCTCGGCGGCGCGACCGGCTGCACGTTCATCGCCAAGGATGAGCTCGGCCACCCGTTCATCCACTGGCTCGCCGACCAGAACCACACGGTCTACGTCAAGCGCACCCAGCGCGGAGCGGCGAAGGATCAGGCGATCGCCGTCGCCCGCGCGCTCCAGGGCGATCAGCCGGTGACGCTGTTCGCCGAAGGGACGACGGGGCCGGGGACGCACTTGCTGCCGTTCCGCTCGACCCTTCTCGAAGCCGCCAACTATGCATCCAACGAGGTCGTCATCCGCCCGGTCGCAGTCGATTATGGGGCTGCTGCGACCGAGGTCAGCTGGTTCGACCAGCCGGCGATGCACAACGTCTGGACGCTGCTCGGCCGGCGCGGGACCATCCCGGTCACCATCCGCCTGCTCGACCCCCTCGACCGCGCGCTCGACCGCAAGCAGCTCGCCCGGCAGGCCCGCGAACAAATCGCCGAGGCGCTCGGCTTCAAGTCCGACGCCCACTCGCCTATAGACGGGAGCGAATGACCCCCAAGACTTTCAAAATCAAAAGTTTCGGCTGCCAGATGAACGTCTATGACGGCGAGCGGATGGCCGAGCTGCTCGGTGCCCAGGGCATGACCGCGGCTGCCGAGACCGCCGACGCCGACCTGGTCGTGCTCAACACCTGCCACATCCGCGAAAAGGCGGCCGAGAAGGCCTACTCGGACGTCGGCCGCCTCCGCCGCGAGGACGGCTCCAAGCCGCTGGTCGCGCTCGCCGGCTGCGTCGCTCAGGCCGAGGGCGCGGAGGCGAAGCGGCGGTCGTCGCTGATCGACATCGTGGTCGGCCCGCAGGCCTATCACCGCCTGCCCGAGATGGTCGCGCAAGCCTCGCGCGGCGGCCGCCCGGTCGATACCGACATGCCGGCGATCAGCAAGTTCGACGCCTTCCCTGCCCGCCGCCGCGCCAACCCCAGCGCCTTCCTCACCGTCCAGGAGGGCTGCGACAAGTTCTGCACCTATTGCGTCGTCCCCTACACCCGGGGCGCAGAGATTTCGCGGCCATGGGGCGATATCGTCGCCGAAGCCCAGGTGCTGGTCGACGCCGGCGCGCGCGAGATCGTGCTCCTCGGCCAGAACGTGAATGCGTGGAGCGACGGCAACCGCGGCCTCGCCGAGCTCATCCGCCACCTCGCCACGATCGATGGCCTTGAGCGCCTCCGCTACACCACCAGCCATCCGGCCGACATGACCGACGCGCTGATCGCCGCGCATGGCGAGGTCGAGAAGCTGATGCCCTACCTCCATTTGCCGGTGCAGTCGGGCAGCAACCGCATCCTCAAGGCGATGAACCGCAGCCACACCGCCGACACCTATCTCGCGACACTGGGGAAGATGCGTACCGCACGGCCCGACATCGCTCTCTCCGGCGACTTCATCGTCGGCTTCCCCGGCGAGACCGAGGCGGACTTCGAAGCGACGCTGCAAATCGTCGACGAGGTGCGTTACGCATCGGCCTACACGTTCAAATACAGCCCGCGCCCCGGCACCCCCGCGGCCAACATGGAGGATCAGATCCCCGTCGCAATCATGGAAGAGCGCCTGCAGCGCTTAAACGAGCGTATCAACACGCACCGGCTCGCGTTCAACCGCTCGACGGTCGGGATCGAGACGCAGGTACTGATCGAGCGTCCGGGCAAATTGCCCGGCCAGATGATCGGCCGGTCGCCGTGGCTGCAGTCGGTCCACGTCGAGACCGATGCCCGCCCGGGCGACATCGTCGATGTGACCCTCGTGGCGGCGGGTCCGAACAGCATGACCGGCGCAGCGCGCGCAAGGGCCGCAGCCTGATGCCCCGCCGCGACCTCGCCGCAGTGCCCGACCGCGCCCGCCTCGAGCTCGAGTTCGAGCAGCCGTACCTGCTCGGCCCGCTGTTCGGCGATTACGACCGCCACCTGATCACCATCGAGAACCGGCTCGGCGTGCACATCGCGGCGCGCGGCAACCGGGTGCAGATCGAGGGCGAGCCCGACGCCGCAGCCCGCGCCCGCGACGTCCTCATCGGCCTCTACAACCGCCTCGACAGCGGCCACGACGTCGATGCCGAAGCGGTCGAGGCCGTGCTTGGAATGGCCGCCCAGCCGCATCTCGACGGGATCATCCAGGAGGAGGTCACCTCGGCGCCGAAGGTGATGATCCGCACCCGCAAGAAGACCATCGTGCCGCGTTCGGCGATGCAGACTCCGTACATGGAGGCGCTCGCCCGCGATGACATGATCTTCGGCCTCGGCCCGGCGGGTACCGGCAAGACCTACCTCGCGGTCGCCCAGGCGGTGTCGCAGCTGATCAGCGGCAGCGTCGACCGGCTGATCCTGTCGCGCCCTGCGGTCGAGGCCGGTGAGCGCCTCGGCTTCCTCCCCGGCGACATGAAGGAGAAGGTCGACCCCTATCTCCGCCCGCTCTACGACGCGCTTTACGACATGCTCCCGACCGAGCAGGTTGAGCGCCGGATCGCGTCGGGCGAGATCGAGATCGCGCCGCTCGCCTTCATGCGCGGCCGCACGCTCAACGACGCCTTCATCATCCTCGACGAGGCGCAGAACACCACGCCGCTGCAGATGAAGATGTTCCTCACCCGCTTCGGCATGCGCAGCCGGATGGTGATCTGCGGCGACCCCTATCAGGTCGACCTGCCCGATCCGACCAAGTCGGGCCTCGCCGATGCCGTCAACCGGCTGCACGGGATCAAGAGCATATCGGTGATCCGCTTCACCGCCGCTGACGTCGTGCGCCACCCGCTGGTCGGCCGCATCGTCGACGCCTATGAAGGCCCGGGAGCCTGAGGCCCGAATGATGCTCGAAATTGCGCTCGACGCCGACGAAGAATGGGACAGTAGCCGCTCCTGGCCGCTGCTCGCCCGCAAGGCCGCCGAAGCGGCCATCGCGGAAAGCGCATTCCCCGACCTCATCGAGTCCGACCGGGCGGTCGAGCTTTCGGTCACCCTGACCAGCGACGAGCATGTCCGTGAGCTCAATGCCAAGTGGCGCAACAAGGACAAGCCGACGAATGTCCTGTCCTTCCCAATGGCCGACGAGCTTGATTTAGGTCGGGCAAATGTTTCCGGTATGGAATTGTTGCTTGGCGATATTGTGCTCGCCCATGGCGTCTGTGAGGCCGAAGCGGCGGAAAAAGGCGTGCCTTTGGAGCAGCACGCGACCCACCTCATGGTTCACGGCACGCTCCACCTCCTCGGCTACGACCATCACAAGGATTCGGAAGCCGCCGACATGGAAGCGCGCGAAGTTCGCGCGCTCGAGCGCCTCGGCATCGCCAATCCCTATGAGGTGACCGCCTGATGGCGACCCGTCACGAACAAGAGGGCGGATCGCGTCTGTGGCGCGGCATGCGCGCGCTCATCTTCGGCGACGACAGCGAGCCGACCCTGCGCGAGGAGATCGAGGAAGCGATCGACGAAGCGGAGGAGAGCCAGCGCAGCCATCCGATCGCCGGCGACCTCTCGCCCGCCGAGCGCCAGATGCTGCGCAACCTGCTCCACTTCGGCGAGCGCACCGCGGGCGAGATCGCGGTCACCCGCGGGGACATCATGGCGGTGCCGTCCAACATCAGCTTCGACGACCTGGTGCGCGCCTTCGCCGATGCCGGCCACAGCCGCCTGCCCGTCTATGGCGAAAGCCTCGACGAGGTGCTGGGCATGATCCACATCAAGGACGTATTCGTCGCCAACCACGACCCAAGCCGCGACCGTTCGATATCCGCGCTGATGCGCAATCCTTTGTTCGTCCCCGAATCGATGGGCGTGATCGAGCTCCTCGCGCGGATGCGCGGCGAGCGCATGCATCTTGCGATCATCGTCGACGAGTTCGGCGGCACGGAAGGGCTCGTCACCATCGAGGACGTGGTCGAGGAGATCGTCGGCGACATCGAGGACGAGCATGACGAGGCCGAGGCCGGGCTGCTGACCCTGCTCGACGACGGGCTGTGGGAAGCCGACGCGCGGATCGAGCTCGAGGAAATCCAGAAGGCCGTCGACCCGCGGCTCACCGCCGAGGACGATGAGGTCGACACGCTCGGCGGACTCGTGTTCCTGATGGCCGGCCGCATCCCCGCTAACGGCGAATGCGTCACCCACCCGTCGGGCTGGAAGTTCGAAGCGGTCGACTCCGACCCCCGCAAGATCCTCCGCGTCCGCCTCCACGCGCCGGAAGGCCAGGCTCCGCCGCGAGACTGACCACTGCCGCTCATCCTGAGTAGCCGTTGAGCCTGGCGAAACGGCGTGTCGAGGGACGTCCTTAGGTACACGCCCTCCAGTTCAATTCGTCGCGAACAGTTTCGCCGGGTCCGCCATCGCCTTGAATTCTAACGCATTGCCCGCCGGATCGAGCAGGAACATCGTCGCCTGCTCGCCCGGCTCGCCCTTGAATCGCACCGTTGGCGGGATCACGAACTCCACGCCCGCGCCCTGGAGCCGCTCGGCTAGCGCCGTCCACGCGTCCATTGGCAGGACCACGCCGAAATGCGGCACCGGCACGTCCTCGCCGTCGACCGGATTGGTCGCGCGGCGCCGCACCGCCTCAGGCGCGAGATGGGCCACGAGCTGGTGGCCGTGGAGATCGAAATCGACCCAGTGATCCGCGCTTCGGCCCTCCGGACAGCCGAGCAGAGCGCCGTAGAACCGCCGCGCCGCGGCGAGGTCATCGACCGGGAAAGCGAGATGGAACGGCGGCAAGCTCATCGCTCCCTCACTCGCCGGAACGCGAGGGCGCCGCAACAAAATCTTCTGTCCTACAGCCCGCCTGTTGGGGCATGGGGCCGGTCGATGCTGGCTCGCCAAAAATCTTCAGGCTGTGACAACCGGTCGCGCTTGGCCTGCCCGCCTGCGCGCGGGCGCGCGTAGGACCGGGACCTTTGGGACCTTTCGCATCGAACCCGCGGCTGCGCGCCATTGCCGCTTTGGCCGTCGGAGCCGTGTCGGCGTTCGCGTTCCAGCCGGTTGGCCTGTGGCCGCTGATGCCGCTCGCGCTCGCCGTGCTTTGCGAGCTCGTCTGGCAGGCGAAATCCCTGCGCGGCGCATTGCTGGTCGGCTGGCTGTTCGGGCTCGGCCAGTTCGTCATCGGCCTGAATTGGATCGCGACCGCCTTCACCTACCAGGCGGCGATGCCGGCGTGGCTCGGCTGGATCGCGGTCGTGCTGCTATCGCTTTATCTCGCACTTTATCCAGCGCTCGCGACCGGGCTTGCCTGGCGGTTCAAGGCTACTCGGCCGGCTGCACTGGTGATCACGCTCGCCGGTGCCTGGCCGGTCACCGAATGGCTGCGCGGCACGATCTTCACCGGCTTCCCGTGGAATCCGCTCGGGGTGACGCTCGCCGACACGCCGTGGCTCAAGGTGTCGACGCTCATCGGGACCTACGGGCTCGGCGCGCTCGTGGTCCTCGCCGCCGGCGCGGCGTGGCTCGCACTCCGCCGCCGGTGGCAAGGCGCTGCAGTCATCGCCGCGGTGCTCGGCCTGTCGCTGTTGTGGCCGCAGCCCATGGTCCCGCCGCCGGAGAGCCGCAACCTGACGACCCTGCCGAATCCCCTGCCCAAACGCCCGTTTCGCGGGGACTATGTCCGCGTCGTTCAGCCGAACATCGGCCAGGACGTTCGCTGGCAGAGCAGCTTCGCGGACGAAGGCCTCCGCCGGCTTCTGGCGCTCTCGATGAAGCCGGGCGGTCAGCGGCCGCGGCTGCTGCTGTGGCCCGAAAGCGCGGTCACCGAGCCGCTGGAAGACTCGCGGCCGGCAGCTGCGCCCTATGCCCAGGCGGTCCGGACGCAAGCCGCCGCCTTGATCGGTCCAGATGAATATCTGCTCGCCGGTGGCCTAGCGGTCTTTTCGCAAGACGACCGCACGATCTCAGGCGCAGCCAACAGCATCTTCGTGCTCGGCCAGGGCGGCCGGGAGCTCGGCCGCTACGACAAGGCCCATCTGGTACCCTACGGCGAGTATCTGCCGATGCGGCCGCTGCTGTCGGCAATCGGGCTGTCGCGCCTCGCGCCGGGCGATATGGACTTCGCGTCCGGGCCAGGTCCGCGTACGATCGCGCTGCCCGGCTGGGGCAAGGTCGGGTTCCAGCTGTGCTACGAGATGATCTTCTCGGGCGAAGTGGTGGATCGCCGCAACCGCCCAGATTTCATCTTCAACCCCTCGAACGATTCCTGGTTCGGGCGCTGGGGTCCCCCGCAGCATCTCGCCCAGGCGCAACTCCGCGCGGCGGAGGAAGGGCTCCCGGTCATCCGCTCGACCCCGACTGGGATCAGTGCGGTGATCGACGCGCACGGCCGCATCGTTCAGGCGCTGCCGTGGCACACCGCCGGCGTGATCGACACGGTCATGCCGAATGCCGCGGCCAGCCCGACGCTGTTCGCCCGCTTCGGCAACCTGATCCCGCTGCTGCTCGCATTCGCCCTGCTGCTGACCGGCATTGTGCTCGGCAGGACTCGCCGCTAGGGCGGCGAACCACATATAAAGACATCCTTATATCCTGATATTCGAGGCCACGCTTCCGACCATGCGCAGCTCCTATCTGTTCACCTCCGAATCCGTTTCCGAAGGCCACCCCGACAAGGTCGCCGACCAGATTTCCGACGCGATCGTCGACCTGTTCCTGTCCAAGGACCCCGAGGCACGAGTCGCCTGCGAGACGATGACCACGACCAACACCGTCGTGCTCGCCGGCGAGATCCGCGGCGAAGGCATCATGGACCGCGAGGGCAATTGGGCCCCGGGCGTCCCCGAGGAGATCGAACGCGCGGTCCGCGAGACGGTGAAGCGCATCGGCTATGAGCAGGACGGCTTCCATTGGAAGACCTTCCGGTTCGAGAACAACCTCCACCCGCAGTCGGCACACATCGCGCAGGGCGTCGACGCCGCCGGCGACAAGGACGAGGGCGCCGGCGACCAGGGCATCATGTTCGGCTTTGCCTGCGACGAGACGCCCGACCTCATGCCGGCGACGCTCGACTACAGCCACAAGATCCTGATGGAGATGGCCACCGACCGCCACGCCGGAAAGGCGCCCTTCCTGGAGCCTGACGCCAAGAGCCAGGTCACGCTGCGGTTCGAGAACGGCAAGCCGGCCAAGGCCACGGCGATCGTCGTCTCGACCCAGCACAAGCCCGGCTACGACAAGGGCACGCCGCAAGCCGAGCTCCACGCCTACGTGAAGTCGGTCGTCGCCCGGGTGATGCCCCCCGAGCTGCTCGGCAACGAGACCGTCTACCACATCAACCCGACCGGCAGCTTCGAGATCGGCGGGCCGGACGGCGACGCCGGGCTAACCGGGCGCAAGATCATCGTCGACACCTACGGCGGCGCTGCTCCGCACGGCGGGGGCGCCTTCTCGGGCAAGGACCCGACCAAGGTCGACCGCTCGGCGGCCTACGCCGCGCGCTACCTCGCCAAGAACATCGTCGGCGCAGGGCTGGCGAAGCGCTGCACGATCCAGCTCGCCTATGCGATCGGAGTGTCGAAGCCGCTGTCGCTCTACGTCGACACGCACGGCACGGGTATGGTCGACGATTCCAAGCTCGAGGACGCGATCTCGGGGATCGGGAAGCTCGGCGGCCTCACGCCGCGCGGCATCCGCACCCTGCTCGGCCTCAACCGCCCGATCTACGAGGCAACCGCCGCCTACGGCCATTTCGGGCGCAAGGCGGAGGGCGACTTCTTCCCGTGGGAGCGGCTCGACCTGGTCGAGGACCTCAAGGCCGCGGTCGGAGTCGAGGCTCAGCCGGTCGAGGCCTGAGCCTAGAGGTTGGAGCTGTCGTGCACGCCGATGCCGTGCCGATAGACGAGGTCCCCGCCCTTCCAGCCGCTGTAGAGCAGGATCAGCACGACCACGCCTGAGATGTAGACCCCGGTCGAGTCGATGAAATCGGGCTTGTTGAGGCGCAGCACCAGGTTGACCAGCTCCAGCACCACCGCGGTGACGTTCGCGAGCATGTGCTTGAGTGCGTCGCCGAGCCGGCGGATGCGCTCGTCCCCGAGATAGTCGGTCAGGCCCGCGACCGCTGCGAGCGCGGCCATCACCAGGCCGACGATCAGCAGCCAGTGCGAGGCGGTCGCCCAGCCGGCGTCGTGGTTGCGGGTGTAGACCAGGTCGGTGATGAAGGTCCCGACGAAGCAGACGATCGGGAACGGGATCAGCATCGGGTGGATCGGATGGGTCGCGATCTTCGCAGTGCTGTGCGGATGGCCTCCGCGCGGAGCATCGTTTCCGTTCATGCCTTCTCTCCTCCTCGCGGCTTCTACGTCCTGGCGGCTGCGGCGTTCCCGCCGCCGTAGGTGACCCGCCAGACGGTGTTGCCGGCGTCGTCGGCGACGATCAGCGCTCCGGTCCGGTCGACCGCCACCCCGACGGGCCGGCCGTGAACGCTGCCGCCAGTGGTCAGGAAACCGGCGACGAAGGTCATCGGCTTGCCGACCGGCTTGCCGTTGGCGAAGCGGATGAAGACGACGCGGTAGCCGTTGTGCTCCGTGCGGTTCCAGCTGCCATGCTCCCCGACGAACGCGCCGCCGCGGAACATCGCTGGGAAGCTCGAGCCGGTGTAGAAAGCGAGGCCGAGCGCAGCGACGTGCGAGCTCAGCGCGTAATCGGGCGGGATCGCGGCCTTGACCAGGTCCGGGCGCTGCGGGCGCACCCGCGCATCGACGTGCTGGCCGTAATAGCTGTACGGCCAGCCGTAGAACGCCCCGTCCCGCACCGAGGTCATGTAATCGGGGACGAGGTTCGGGCCGAGCTCGTCGCGTTCGTTGACCACGGTCCACAGAGTGTTGCTGCCGGGGTAGAAGGTCAGCCCGTTGGGATTGCGCAGCCCGCTTGCGAAGATCCGGTGCGCGCCGGTCTTGAGGTCGACTTCCCAGATCGCGGCGCGGTTGGTCTCGGCCTCGGGGCCGCGCTCGCCGCAATTGCTGTTGGAGCCGACGCCGGCATAGAGCTTCGACCCGTCGGGACTTGCGACGAGGCTCTTGGTCCAATGGTGGTCGATAAGGCCGCCGGGCAGGTCAAGCACCTTCTGGCCCGGCGCGGTGATCTTCGTCTGGCCCGGAGTGAACGGGTAGCGGACGATCGCGTCGGTGTTGGCGACGTAGAGGTCGCCCCCGACAATCGCGAGGCCGAACGGCGAGTTGAGGTGGTCGAGCAGCACCGTCCGGAGCTCGGGCTTGCCGTCGCCGTCGGCGTCGCGCAGCAAGGTGATGCGCTGCGGCTTGCCGCTGGTGCCCGCCGTCTCCTTCGCGCCGCCGCCGCCGTGGGCCATGGACATGATGAAGTCGCGGATCGGGTCCTTGGGCCGATCGACCGGCTCGGTCCCCTGGCGGTCGGATTCGACGACGAGCACGTCGCCGTTGGCCAGCGGCCACACCGTCCGCGGATTGGAAAGGCCGGTCGCCATCGCCTCGATCTTGAACCCGGGCGGGACCTGCGGGGTTTCGCCGGGCTTCCAGCCGATGACCTTGGGGACGCCGACGGCGGCGATCAGTTCCTCCGACGGCGCCGGGAGCACCGGATTGGGCCCGACCTGCTGCATCGGGTCGATGGTCTGGTCGTGGCCGCAACCTGCCACGCCGAGCGCGGTCGCGGAAACCAGGAGCAGGCGGCGGATCATGGCCACACCTCCACCGCCGACCGCCACATCCACCCGGCGAGAAGCACCAGAACGACTCCGACGATCGACAGCACGAGGCCGGCGCCGGCAACGGCCGTCCAGCCGTCGCGGGCATGGACGAAGCTGTTGATCAGCTCGAACACCCAGGCGGCCAGCAGCAGCACGAATCCCGACCAGCGCACGCCGCGAATCGCATCGATCAGCATGACGATGCCGGCGATGGCCCCGAACAAGAGCCCCGCAGCGAGCAGCCAGGCGGAGAAATTGACCCAGACCCGGTTGCCGTCGCTGCCGAGGTAGGCGAGGTCGGTCAGCAGCGCGCCGATGAAGCACACCACCGGCACCGGCAAGAATATCGCATACAAGGGATGCCGGACGATCGCGATCGGCCGTCGCGCGCCGGACATCGATGAGTCGGCCATGACTCCTCCATTCCCCGCACCAATTCGACGCAAAATGCGGCGGGAGGTTCCAACAGCAATAAGCTTTGCCTAGGGCGCCCGGCGATGACCGCGTTCAAGTCCGGCGATCCACTGACCCTCAACCGGCTCTACGGCCGGTCGAGCGGCCACAAGCTGCGCAAGGGGCAGCAGGAGCTGATCGATACGCTCCTGCCGCAGATCGAGGTGCCGGCGGAAGGGGAAATCACGGCCGCAACCCTGTTCGGCGAAGACCGCCCGCTGCATTTCGAAATCGGCTTCGGCTCGGGCGAGCATCTCGCCGACCGCGCCGACATGCTCCCCGATCACGGCTTCATCGGCGCCGAGCCCTTCCTCAACGGGGTCGCGACGGCGCTCGGCCACATCCGCGAGCGGCATCTCGCCAACGTCCGCGTCTGGCGCGGCGACGCACTCGAGGTGCTGCATCGGATTCCCGACGGCGCCTTAAGCTTCCTCTACCTGCTTCACCCCGACCCCTGGCCTAAGGCGCGCCACGCCAAGCGGCGCATGGTCAACGACCGTCCGGTCGAGCTGTTCGCGGCCAAGCTGAAGCCAGGCGGCGAGTTCCGGCTGGCGACCGACGATCCAACCTACCTCGCCTGGTCGCTGATGATCATGCAGCGCCACGCCGGCACGTTCGAATGGCTCGCCGAGCGCCCGAAGGACTTCCTCGAGCCGTCTGGCGGCTGGATCGAGACCCGCTACGGCGCCAAGTCGCGGCGCGAGGGCCGGCGGCCCTATTACCTGCGCTACCGCCGCGCCTGAGCCGGCTCCAGGCGAAGCAGGCGCGCGCCGTCACCGTCCTCCAGCAGATAAACCTCACCGCGCGGGCCCTGCTCGACCTCGCGGATGCGGTGGCCCATGTCCCATTGGTCCGCCTTGCTCGCCTGGTCGCCGCGAATTTTGACGTGGATGAAAGCCTCCCCGGACAAGGCGCCGAGCAAGGCGTCGCCCTTCCACTGCGGGAACAGGTCGCCGGTGTAGATGATCATTCCGGCCGGGCTGACCGACGGATCCCACCAGACCTTGGGCGCCTCATAGCCATCGCCGGCGCGATGATCGGGGATGTCGACGCCGTCGTAATTGGAACCGTTCGACACATTGGGCCAGCCGTAGTTGCGGCCGGGCAGGATGAGGTTGACCTCATCGCCGCCGCGCGGGCCCATCTCATGCTCCCACAAGCGCCCGTCGGGAGCGAAAGCGAGGCCGTAGGGGTTGCGGTGACCGGTCGACCAGGTCTCGGCCGGCGTGAGGTTCGGGCCGGGCCAGGTGAATTGGCGGCTAGCGGCCGTTTTCGCAGCCACCGTATCGCGCGGCGGATCGGTCACCGCCACGGTGGCCGCGCCGACCTTGCCAGCGAACGGGTTGCCCGGCGCCGGCTTGCCGTCGAGCGTCAGGTGCAGGATCTTGCCGAGCGGCTGGCTCGAGTCCTGCGCCGGTGTGAATCGCTGCCGCTCGCCCGAACTCAGGAACAGCGATTGGCCGTCGGGGGCGAAGGCGATCTTCGCTCCGAACTGACCGCCTTTGCCGCCCGCCGGATCGTGCCACAGCACGGTCAGGCCATCGAGCCGCGGGCCGGTCGCGAGATCGACCAGCCTGGCACGCGCCAGCGCAAGCCCGCTGCCGCCGTTCGCCGACGGCTCGGAGTAAGTGAGATAGACCGCCCGGTCGCCGGCGAAGCTCGGCGCTGCGGCGATATCGAGCAGGCCCCCCTGGCTCGAAACCACGACTCGGGGAGCGCCCGACACCGGCTTCTTCCGGCCCGTCGCGACATCGATCAGCCAGATCCGGCCGGGCTTCTCGGTGACCAGCGCTGCGTTGGTCAGCTTCACGCCCGAGCCAGGCAGGAAGGTCATCGCCCAGGGCGAGTCGAAGCTCGCGACCGTGGCGATGGTGAACGGCGGATCGGAGCTCGCGGCGACGGTCGGGGTCGAAGCTCCGCACGCCGCGAGCGCGAGGAAGAGGCCGGCCTGGAAAATCCGCATCATGACCGGCGGCCTACGCGCCGGCACCCGCGCAGTTCCAGTGCGGCCTCGACAGGCGTATTGTTACGCACGACGACCGAATGAACCTTTCCATGCCGTAACCGCACCCAAGTGCAGGCGGGAGGAACCGTAGGTGATTGTGAACGGGGCGGCCCGCCGCCCGCGGACCGACGCGAAGCGATCGAGCAGCCTCGAGGAGATGGCGCTGCTGGACCGCGTGCGCCGGAAGGATCTGCGCGCGTTCGAACGGCTCTACCGGATCTACCAGCCGCGCCTGGCCCGGTTCCTGTTCAACCTCGTGCAGCGGCCGCAGCTGGTGGAGGAGGTTCTGAACGACACGATGATGGTGGTGTGGGACACGGCCGGGCGCTTTCGCGGGAACAGCAAGCTGTCCACCTGGGTGTTCTCGATCGCCTATCGCAAGGCGATCAAGGCGAAGCTGCGCTGGCCCGACCCGGTCGAGGAGCCGGCGCTCGACACACGGGTCAGCAACGATCCCGCGCCGGACGAAGAGCTCGATCAGCGCCGGCTTCACGACGCGCTCATTGGCGCGATGAGCCAGCTGTCCGCGGATCATCGCGCGGTCGTCGACCTCACCTATTTCCACGGCCTCGGCTACCGCGAGATCGCCGAGATTATGAATTGCCCGGTGGACACCGTGAAAACGCGGATGTTCCACGCCCGGCGGCGGCTGCGGCAAGCCATGTCGGGCTCGCTGTTCGACTGGATCTGACGCATGGCCAAGACTTCCCACGACCAAGCCGACGAGCTGCTCCCCTGGTATGCGACCGGGCAGCTCGAGCCCGCCGACCGCGCTCTCGTCGAAGGGCATCTCGTGTCCTGCGCGCGGTGCCAGCGCCAGCTTGCCGCCGAACGCGCGCTGGTCGATCAATTCCAGGCGTTCTCGCCCGAGGTCGACAGCGGCTGGGCGGAGCTGCGCGGCCGGATCGAGTCGCGCCCGCCGGCGCGGCCTTCGATCGCCGACTCGCTTCGCGACTTCTGGCACGCCCTCACCCGCCCAGTGCTCGCCGCCTTCGCGGCTGCCCAGCTCACGCTCGTCGCGCTAGCGGCGCTGCTGTTCCAGTCGCTCAGCCAGCCGACCTACGTCGCGCTCGGCTCGGCGCCAGTCGCGGCGTCGGCCAACGTGATCGTCATGTTCCGGCCGGACGCTCGCGAGGCCGAACTGCGCCGCGCCATTCAGTCGACCGGAGCGACCCTGGTCGGAGGACCGACCCAAGCCGACGCCTACCTGCTCCACGTCGAACCCGGCGCGCGCCCGGCGGCCCTGCAGAAGCTTCAGCAGGATTCGCGGGTGACGCTGGCACAGCCGATCGACGGACCGGCGCAATGACCGTGCGAACCATCGTCCGCTCGCTCGTTGCAGCGTCACTGGCGCTGTTCGTGGCATCGGGGCCGTTGCCGGCAGCAACGGCCGCCTCGGTCCCGCCCGAGCAGCAAATCCTCGTCATGGTCCAGCATCCGCCGGGGGGCGACTACACCGACGGCGGCGATCGCGGGCGTCTCGCGCGGCGCATCGCAAAGGCTCATGGCCTCATCGTCGTCGATTCATGGCCGATGGCCATGATCGGACTCGATTGCTTTGTCATGGGTGTGCCGACGGGCCATTCGACCGCTGCGGCAGTCGCCGACGTATCGCGGGACGCCGATGTCCAGTGGGCCGAGCCGGTCGCGATGTTCGAGGCTCAAGGCGGATCGGCCTCGCATAACGACCCGCTGTTCGCCGCCCAGCCGGCCGCGCGGCAATGGGACCTGGCCGACTTGCACCAGGTCGCCACCGGCAAGGGCGTGAAGATCGCGGTGATCGACAGCGGGATCGAAGGCCAGCATCCCGACCTAGCGGGCCAGCTCGCGCTCAACCGCAATTTCGTTGCCGGGCGCCCGCCGGCGTTCGAGCAGCATGGCACCGGGGTTGCCGGGATCATCGCCGCCAAGGCCGACAATCGCCTTGGCATCGCCGGGGTCGCACCGCAGTCGCGTCTGCTGGGCCTTCGCGCCTGCTGGCAGACCAATGCGGCGAGCGGACGCACGGTTTGCGACAGCTTCAGCGTAATCAAGGCGCTTTATTTCGCGATCGGCCAGAGGGCCGACGTCATCAACATGAGCCTCAGCGGGCCCGACGACCGGCTTCTCCGCCAACTCGTCGACTTGGCGCTCGAGCGGGGCTCGGCGGTGGTCGCAGCGTTCGACGGGCGCCGGCCCGACGGCGGCTTCCCAGCCTCGGTGCTCGGAGTGACCGCAGTCTCCGACGGCCCGGTCGCGCAAGGCCATGTCTATACCGCGCCCGGGCGCGATATTCCGACGACCGAGCCGGGCGATCGCTGGTTCGTGGTCAGCGGCAGCTCCTTCGCGGCGGCGCATGTCAGCGGCCTTCTCGCCCTGATGCGAGAGAAGCGCCATTCCGCGTCGGCGGCGCTGGTCACCGCCGCGGCGGGCCGGATCGATGCCTGCGCCAGCCTGGTCCGCGTCGCGGGCGCCTGCCAATGCTCCTGCGGAGGCGCGGGGCGGTCGAACGCGCACAAATAGCCTTCCCGCGCGTTTGAACCCTTTCCCATTCCGGCCGCACTGACCCAATGTCCGATTCCGGGCTGTACCAGCGTGCACGAGGGGCGGGGGCAGACAGAGGAGCTTTGATCATGAAGCGCACGATTGCTCTTGTTGCCGCCAGCGCCATGGCGCTTTCGCCAGCGATGGCGATGGCCAAGCCGACGAGCGGAAGCATTTCTCCGGCGCACGACACCGGCCAGCCAGGCGTCGAATGCGAAGACGGCGGGATTGCGCCGGGCACTCAGTCCGGCAGAGACCCGGGACCGGGATCGCCGTTCCAGGAAGATAGCGTCTCCGGATCGCATTATGCCGGCGAGCAGGCGGGCATCAACGACAAGAACACGGCCTCCGTATCGCAATATGATATCGCCTGCTTCCGGGGCCCGGATCGGCCGGACGGCGAGTAAGCGACCAGGCTGGTCCGCCCCCCTGCGGATCGGCTGCGGGCTGGCCCGCTTGCCCCCGGGCGGGCCAGCCGCTTGTTGGAGCCTTCGGCCGGTTCGGCGTTTGTGAATTGAAACCAGTCTGAAGGCTCACATTCGATGGACCAATGCAGCCTCCTTTCGCTCGCCACGGCGGTTCCGCCGCATGTGGTCGAGCAGTCCGAAGCCAAGGCCCGGGCTCGCGAGGCGTTCGGTGGCAAGAAGGCCTTGTTCGATCGCTTGTCGGGCGTGTTCGACAATGCCGGAATCGCCAGCCGCCATATCGTCGCACCGCTCGACTGGTACATGACGACACACGGCTGGCACGACCGCAACGCAGTCTATCTCGAAGCCGCGGAGCGGCTGTTCATCGAGGCGGCGACAACCGCGATCGAGCGTGCAGGTCTGATGCCCGACCAGATCGACGGCATCGTCACCGTCTCCACCACCGGCATCGCGACGCCCAGCCTCGAAGCGCGGGCGTTGTCCAAGGTCGGATTCCGATCCGACGTCCGCCGCGTGCCCGTGTTCGGGCTCGGCTGTGCCGGCGGGGTCAACGGCCTGTCGATCGCGTCCAGGCTCGCGGCCGCGGAACCTGGGTCAATGTGGCTGTTCGTCACGGTCGAGACCTGCTCGATCTCGATCCGGCTCGACAGCGACGATCCCGCGGCGGTCGTTGCGACCGCCCTGTTCGGAGATGGCGCTGCTGCGGCGGTAGTGACCAGCGGGAAGCACAGCCTCGCGCGGATCAACGGCTCGGCCGAGAAGATTTGGCCCGACACGCTGCGGATCATGGGCTGGGATGTCGAGGATCCGGGTCTCGCCGTCGTCTTCGACCGGGCCATTCCGCCGTTCATCGCGGCCGAACTCGAGCAGGCGGTGGACGAAATGTGCGCCAAGCTCGGCACCACCCGCGCCGAGATCGACCGCTACTGCTGCCATCCCGGCGGGGTGAAGGTTATCGACGCGATCGAAAGCGCGCTTCACCTCAATCAGGGCGAGCTCAACCTCGAGCGCGAGGTGCTGCGCGATTATGGCAACATGAGCGCCCCGACGGTGCTGTTCGTGCTCGAACGCCTGCTCGAGCGCGGACTTCCGGACAAGGTGATGATGACCGCGTTTGGGCCCGGCTTCACCTGCGCCGGAATGCTGCTCGAGGCCGCTTGATTCTCAACGTCGTCATCCTCGCGCTGGTCACGCTGCAACGACTCGGCGAGCTGTGGCTGTCGCGGCGCAATACCAGTCGCCTGCTCGTCGGCGGCGCCGTTGAGCATTCGCCGGGACATTACCCGCTGATCGTTGCAGTCCACGCGCTGTGGCTCGCGACTTTGTGGTGGCTCGCGCTACCGCGGCCCGTCGACGCCTTCTGGCTCGCCATGTTCGTCGCAATCGAGGTGCTGCGTGTCTGGGTGCTGGTCACGCTCGGGCCGCGCTGGACCACGCGAATCATCGTGCTGCCGCAGGCGCCGCTCGTGCGCGCCGGCCCTTACCGCTTCATCAAGCACCCCAATTATCTCGTCGTCGTCGCCGAAATCGCGGTCCTGCCGCTGGTCTTCGGGCTGTGGCAGATCGCCCTGATCTTCACCGCGCTCAACGCCGCAGTGCTCGCGATCCGGATCCGGGCGGAGGACCGCGCGCTCGGCCGTTAACATTGCTTGCGCGGCAAGCGCGCCGCGCCTATATCGCTGCTCTCTCCTCGACATCGTCAGATGCCTGAGGCTGGGGCCACCCGGCTCCGGTCCCAAAGCTGTTTGACCTGACGAGGCGAGGTTTGGGCTTCTGCTGATAGGTGTCACGTGGCGGATATCGCCGGACTTGAGCGGTTGATCGGGCCCGAGGTGAAGCGCCTCGGCTACGACCTCGTGCGCGTGATGATGATCGGCGGCACGTCCGACCCGACGCTTCAGGTCATGGCTGAGCGGCCCGACACGCGCCAGCTCGACCTCGGCGACTGCGAGATCATTTCCCGCCGCCTGTCCGAGATGCTCGATCTCGCCGACCCGATCGAAGGCAGCTACCGACTCGAGGTCAGCTCGCCGGGCATCGACCGGCCGCTGACCCGCTTGAAGGACTTCGAGGACTGGAAAGGGTTCGACGCCCGCCTGACGCTGGCCGAGCCGCACAACGGCCGCAAGCAGTTCGCCGGCGAATTGCGCGGGCTCGAAGGCGATCTGGTGCTGATCCGGACCAAGAACGACGAGTCCCACGCCCTGCCCTTTTCGACCATCGCGTCGGCCAAGCTGGTCTTGACCGACAAGCTTATCAAAGCCACCGCGCCGCTCAGCACCGACGGCGCCGATACAATTCAGACGATAGAGGAATAACTTACATGGCCACCGCACCCGCTGCCGTCAGCGCCAACAAGGCCGAGCTGCTCGCGATCGCCGACGCAGTCGCGCGCGAGAAGCTGATCGACAAGGCGATCGTCATCGAGGCGATGGAGGACGCGATCCAGCGCGCCGCCCGCGCCCGCTATGGCGCCGAGAACGACATCAGGGCCAAGCTCGACGGCGAAACGGGCGACCTGCGCCTGTGGCGCGTGCTCGAGGTCGTCCCCGAGGTCGAGGATCACTTCAAGCAGATCGACGAGAAGAGCGCGCAGAAGCTGCAGAAGGGCGCCGCGGTCGGCGACTTCATCGTCGACCCGCTGCCGCCGATTGAGTTCGGCCGCATCGCCGCGCAGGCCGCCAAGCAGGTGATCTTCCAGAAGGTCCGCGATGCCGAGCGCGAACGCCAGTATGAAGAATTCAAGGATCGGGTGAGCGAGATCATCACCGGAGTGGTCAAGCGCGTCGAGTTCGGCCACGTCGTCGTCGACCTCGGCCGTGCCGAGGGCGTCATCCGCCGCGACCAGCAGATCCCGCGCGAGATGGTCCGCGTCGGCGATCGCATCCGCTCGCTGATCATGTCGGTGCGCCGCGAAGCCCGCGGCCCGCAGATCTTCCTGTCGCGCGCCCACCCCGACTTCATGAAGAAGCTGTTCGCGCAGGAGGTGCCCGAGATTTACGACGGCATCATCGAGATCAAGGCCGCCGCCCGCGACCCCGGCAGCCGCGCCAAGATCGGCGTGATCAGCCACGACAGCTCAATCGACCCGGTCGGCGCCTGCGTCGGAATGAAGGGCAGCCGCGTCCAGGCTGTGGTCCAGGAGCTCCAGGGTGAGAAGATCGACATCATCCCGTGGAGCGACGACCTAGCCACTTTCTCGGTCAACGCGCTGCAGCCGGCGACCGTCGCCCGAGTCATCATCGACGAGGAAGAAGACCGGATCGAAGTCGTCGTCCCCGACGATCAGCTGAGCCTCGCGATCGGCCGCCGTGGCCAGAACGTCCGGCTCGCCAGCCAGCTGACGGCCAAGCAAATCGACATCCTCACGGAGGCGGACGCAAGCGAGAAGCGCCAGCGCGAGTTCGTCGAACGCTCCTCGCTGTTCCAGGGCGAGCTCGACGTCGACGAAACGCTGTCGCAGCTGCTCGTCGCCGAAGGCTTCACCAGCCTCGAGGAAGTCGCTTACGTGCCGATCGACGAGATCGCATCGATCGAGGGCCTCGACGACGACATCGCCGCCGAGCTCCAAAGCCGTGCGACCGAAGCGCTCGAGCGCCGCGACGCCGCGGCCCGCGAGGAGCGCCGTGCGCTTGGAGTCGAGGATGCGCTGGCCGAAATGCCGCACCTCACCGAGCAGATGCTGGTCACTCTGGGCAAGGCGGGCATCAAGACGCTGGACGACCTCGCCGACCTCGCCACCGACGAGCTGATCCAGAAGAAGCGCCAGGAACCGCGCCGCCGCGCCGAGACGGCCACGCGCCGTCCGGAGGACAAGGGCGGCATCCTCGCCGATTATGGCCTCAGCGACGAACAGGGCAACGAGATCATCATGGCCGCCCGCGCCCACTGGTTCGAGGACGACACATCCGCGGCGGCGGCGAACGACGAGGCGGCGGCCCCTCCATCCGAGGAGGCCGCCGATGCGGGATCCTCGCAATGATCCGCTAGAGAAGCACGATCCCGAGCGGACCTGCATCCTCACTCGCCGGAAGGCGACAAAGGAGCAGCTGATCCGGCTCGCGCTGTCGCCCGACGGCGAAGTCGCGCCGGACGTCCGCGCCCGCGCTCCCGGTCGCGGGGCGTGGGTCGGCGTGACTCGTGCGGAGCTCGACGCCGCCAATGACAAGGGCAAGCTCAAGGGCGCGCTGCAGCGGGCGTTCAAGAGCAATGACGTGAAGATCCCCGCCGACCTCGGTGAGCGGACCGAGGCGGCACTGCGCCAGGCGGCTCTGGACCGCCTCGGCATGGAGGCGCGCGCCGGCAACCTCATCAACGGCTCGGAGAAGGTCGAGGCCGCGGCGCGGTCGGGCAAGGTTCACCTGCTGATCCACGCGGCGGACGCCGGCGCAGACGGTAACGGCAAGCTCGATCAGGCATGGCGGGTCGGCGGAGGCGCGCAGCGGGGGGTGATATTTCCGCTTCCGCGCACTATCTTGTCGTTGGCACTCGGGCGCGAAAATGTGGTACACGTCGCCCTGACCGATCCCGCCGCCGCTTCGCGTGTGTCGCACGCGCTCGAGCGTTGGCGGAATTTCACTGGCCCCGATCGAGGTCTTGAAGGCGGAGAACCCGCCTTGGGGACCGGCTCGGCTGCAGCAGATTTGACGAAGGGATAGAATGGCAGACCAGACCGAAAAACCGAAGCTTGGAACCCGGCCGCCGCTGGGCCTCAAGCGCACGGTCGAGACCGGCAAGGTCAAGCAGAGCTTCAGCCACGGCCG
>Ga0207678_10000909_pt1 | contig 27083 bp, 17 predicted proteins | sample KBSC63metaG_FD_184319 | JGI IMG/M metagenome (GOLD analysis project Ga0207678, IMG submission 184319) | Corn rhizosphere microbial communities from Kellogg Biological Station, Michigan, USA - KBS C6-3 metaG (SPAdes) (version 2) | ecosystem: Host-associated > Plants > Roots > Rhizosphere > Soil ... | reverse complement strand
GTCGCCGCCGTCGCGGCTACTCTCATAGGCGCGGCTCCCGCCAGCGCGCAGTCCGGCCAGGATAATCCCTCGGGCGATCCCGTCGTCCAGAAGATCTACGACGAAGGGATGCACCACTCCCAGCTCGAGCGCCTCGCACAACCGCTCATGGACTCCATCGGTCCCCGGCTCACAGGCTCGGCGGCGAACCGCGCGGCCAACGACTGGTTGCTCAAGACCTACAAGTCGTGGGGCATCGACGCACGGAACGAGAAGTATGGCACCTGGCGCGACTGGACCCGCGGCAAGAGCACGCTCGAACTGGTGTCGCCACGATATCGGGTTCTCGAAGCAACGATGCACGCATGGAGCGCAGCCACACCAGCAGCGGGAGTGACAGCCGATGTGGTCATCATTCCAACCGCGAGCCAGATCACTGACAGTGCAGGCTTCGCACGCTGGCTTGGCACCATCAAGGGCAAGCTCGTGCTGATCAGCGAGCCGCAAGTGACGTGTCGCCCCGACGCTGACATCCGCAGCTGGGCCGATTCGGCGACCTATCAGCACGCGGTGTTTCAGCGTGACAGTGCGGCCACGGAATGGCGCGCAAGATTCACCGCGGCGCACGTCGATGGTCGCACACTTCCCGCGTTGCTCGCGCGCGCTGGTGTTGCCGGTGTCCTATCCAATGGCTGGTCGCGCGGCTGGGGCGTCGACAAGATTCAATCGTCGCGCGCTGCGGACGTTCCGTCGTTCGACGTGTCGTGCGAGGACTACTCTCTGCTGGCCAGGCTTGCGTCGAACGGACAGAGTCCGCGCGTCCATGCAATGGCCAACGCCAAACTCGCACCCACCGAATCACCAGTGTTCAACACGATTGCGGAGATCAAGGGCAGCGAGAAGCCGGACGAATACGTCATGCTCTCGGCCCACCTCGATTCATGGGACTCAGGTAGTGGTGGAACCGACAACGGCACCGGCACGATCACGATGCTCGAGGCGATGCGCATTCTCAAGACAGCGTATCCGCATCCAAAGCGCACGATACTCGTCGGTCACTGGAGCGGCGAGGAGGAGGGCGAGATCGGCTCATCGGCGTTTGCCGCCGATCATCCGGAAGTACTGAAAGGGCTGCAGGCACTCTTCAATCAGGACAACGGCACCGGCGAGATCGACAGCGTTCAGACGAACGGGTTCATCGACGCCACACCGTCACTCGCGCGCTGGATGTCGCGCATGCCGGCTGACATGACGCGCAACGTCACGCTCATGTTCCCGGGAGTGGCACACAACGAGAGCACCGACAGCGACGCCTTCGACTGCTACGGTGCGCCTGGATTCTTTCTGACCTCGTCCGACTGGTCGTACACCGACTACACGTGGCACACCAATCGCGACACTTACGACAAGATCAACTTCGACAACGTGAAGCGGAACGCAACGCTCGTCGCGCTGTTCGCTTACGAAGCGTCGGAAGATCCGACTTTCGTCTCGCGCACCCGCCGAGTGCCGCCGATCGATCAGCGCACCAATCAGCCGATGCGCGTTCCTTCGTGCCGCGTGCCACCGCGGAGCTGGGAGGCGTCGCAGCGGCGCTGAGCGATACGCCGCTTACAACCGTTCATTGATCAGCCACGGCACTTCTGAGTGGCACGGATCCAGCAGTGTGGGACCGGATGCCGCCAAGCGGGCGACCAATTCACGGAGGAGAAGCCACCATGATCGGATCCACGCACAATCCATCGCACGAGGCCGCGTCCGGTAGTGGCGATAGCGTTGCCGCAACGCCGAGTCGAGCCAAGTTGCACGTGGATCTGCGAGAGCTGTCAAATGACGAGGCGCTCGAGCTGCTCGGCCGGCATCATGTGGGCCATGTTGGAATCAGTTTCCATGACCTCGTGCGGCTGAAATTGTGCAACTACATCTATTCCGCGGGATGGATATACATACGCACGGAACTTGGCGAAGATCTCATAATGGCCAGGCATCATCCGTGGGCAGCGTTCGAGGTGCATGAAGCCGAGAGCATCTATGACTGGCGTTCCGTGGAAGTCGTGGGAGCGGTCGAGTTCCTTTCCCCGGATATGCAATCGGCCGACTGGTTTCGATTCGAGACCGCGGTGCACCTGTTGAGAACGGCCGTTCCGCAGATCCTCACCGCCGACGATCCGATGCCTCAGCGCGTGCAACTTCTCCGTATACACGTCGACACGCTTCGGGGCCGCCACTCGAGCAGCGGCACGCCGCAAACGCTACCGGCTCCGTAGCGGTCCCGCTCAGTCCACCGTGCGGCCGATGCCGAGCGTTGAAGGCGGCGACGCGCGCGGGGTGCGACTGAGCTTCACTGTATCGTCTTCTTTCCACTCGCCGATGGAGTAGTTCCATCGAGTGCAGCAAGTATCTGATCCACGTGTCCGTCAACTTTCACCGGCGACCACACGCGCTCGATGCGTCCCTGAGGATCGATGAGGAACGTGGAACGGATCGTCCCCGTGACCTCCTTGCCGTACATCATCTTCTTTCCGAAGGCTCCGTAGGCCTTCGCCACGGTGTTGTCGGGATCCGACGCGAGTGCGAACGGAAGCCCGTACTTCTCGCGGAAACGGCGGTGCGAATCCATCGAGTCTCTGGAGACGCCGAGTATCGTGGCGCCGTGACCCTGGAGCCGGCTCATGCTGTCGCGGAACGAACACGCCTCGCGCGTGCAACCGGGCGTGTCGTCTTTTGGATAGAAGTAGAGCACCACTCGCGAACCACGCAGTCCGGCGAGTGACACGGTGCCCGCGGTACTTTCGAGCTCGAAATCCGGCGCCACAGCGCCTGCGGTCAGTTTCATACCTGTAACCTACGCTCGAACGCGCTCGTGCAGCAACACCCATGAGATGCGCGACCGCAGTGCACACGCAAAAACAGCTCCGGTGCCGACATGTCGACACCGGAGCTGTTCTTCTACAGATACTTACTGTCTGGCCGAAGCCTCTACTGCTGGCACCGCGCGAACGGACTGTCCGGCTTCGCCTTGTCGACAACCACACGGTGATCCAGATCCGCAACTTTGGTCGCGATGTCGAACACCAGCTTGTCGACGCGTGCCATGTGCTGGTACTGAATGTACTGCGGCTCGTCCGTCACCTGATGGTAATCCGCGTGGCCGCCAGTCGTGAAGAAGATGACGGGGATGCCGTACCGTGCGTAGTTGGCGTGATCGCTGCGGCAGTAGATGTTCTGCGGATGTCCGTTCGCATCCATCGAATAATCGAACGTGAACGGAACTGGCTGACTGCTGTTCACACTCTCGGCGATATCACCAAGCTCCGTTGACAGACGGCGCGATCCGACGAGCTGGAGATAATTGCTCGCACCCTTGAGCTCCTCGCCAGCCTTGTTCTTGCCAGTGATGTCGGTCGCGGCACCGCGCCCCACCATGTCGAGGTTCAGGTCCGCGACGATCGAATCGCGCGGAACTGTCGGGTGATTCGTGAACCACTCCGAGCCCCAGAGTCCCTTCTCCTCACCCATCTGCCAGATGAAGATCAACGACCGCTTCGGCTTGATCGGCCCCTGTGCAAACGCCTGCGCGATTTCGAGAATTGACACCGAGCCCGAGCCGTCGTCATCCGCACCGTTGCTGATCGAGTCTAGCCGCGGCGGATAGATCTTCCGCAGCGAATCCTTGATTGCGTTGATCCGCACCCACTGCTCTGCCGTAGGCTCGGGCGCGTTGCGAGTGTCGGCGCCTTCTACGCGCGCCACTTCATTGTACGCCTTGAGCGAATCGTGCTCGACGACGGGGCGCACGCCCGAAACGCCGATGTGATCGGCGTGCGCACCGATCACGATGTATTGCTTGCTCAGCTTGGGATCCGTCCCAGGCAGAATGGCGACGACACTGCGCGTCGGCGCAGCTGCAGTCTTGACATGAATGTCGATTGTTGCGGATGGTCCCGCGTCACCACGGGCGGCAGTCTCTACTGATTTTCCGAGCAGTGCGCTCGCGACCTGCGGCGTTACTGTGATGTTGAGACCACCGCCGCCGAACCCGCCGCGTCCACCGCGTGCGTTGGCTTCGTTTGGATGGCTGGCAGCATACGCCTCCCGACCCGAATTCTGCACCGTGTCATTGAGCACCGGCTGAAAGCGCGGCTTCGGGAGCGTCTCCGTGACCGTGACGATTGCCGCCGCGTCGGCCAGCGGGTTGGCGCTGCCGGGCGCGCGCCGGAAAAAGCCGCGGGCGCCGCCGGCCGGTGCCATCAGCACCACGATCTTCCCCTTGGCCTGATCGGCAGTGAGCTCGGCCGTCGTGTCACCGAACGTTCCGCCGAAGATGACCGGAGCCGACACCTTGTGATTGGCCGGCGGTGCAGCGAGGACGAAATCCCTGTCGGCGTGGAATGTCTTCCCACCGGCGCTGATCGTGGACGCCGGCGTTACGCTGCGCGCAGTTACCGGCATGTTCTGGAAGTAGGTGCCGTGATCGCCTGCGGGCTTGAGGCCCAGCTTCCGCACCTGACTTTCGATGTACGCGGTAGCGCGCATCGCATCCGGAGTTCCCGCTTCGCGGCCGCGGAGCGAATCATCGGCGTAGATGTACAGGCGCGTCATGAGGTCGCACGGAGTGATGGCTGCGACCGTCGGACCACCCTTGTACTTGAGAGGCATGGTAGCGCCCGGCTGGACCGCCGGACAGGTTTGCTGCGCCGAAAGCCCGGGCGCGGCGAGAGCGAGCGCCACGGACAGTGCCGCGACACTTCGAGAAATGGAGCGATGGCTCACTGAAGTCTCATGCAGAGGTGAAGGGTTGATGATTTCCCTGAAAAACATACGTGCCACAGGACCACGTCGTTCGAGCGTGGGGTCAGGCGTTGTGACCTCGAACTCACCCATGACCTTCCAGGGCAGGGTGAGCTCGGCACCTCCCTGCATGAGCGGGGAGGCGCGCGAACGGCGTCGTCGGCGTTTCTGTCTGGCGCGCACCACATTAAGCCGTAGATTCGTCTAAAGTTCGCCCCCCAAAATCCGCTGTCGCCACATGGCTGACATCTTCGACCGACTACAAACGACCCTCTCAGGCTCCTACGTCCTCGAACGCGAGCTCGGCGGCGGCGGGATGTCGAAAGTCTTCCTCGCCGACGAGCTTCGGCTTGGTCGAAAGGTCGTCGTCAAGGTGCTCTCGCCGGAACTCGCGGCAGGGATCAGCGCCGATCGATTCGAGCGGGAGATCAGGCTGGCTGCATCGCTGCAGCAAGCCAACATCGTACCGCTGCTCTCGACCGGGGATACGGACGGGCTCCCGTTCTACACGATGCCGTTCGTCGAAGGCGAATCGCTGCGCGCAAGGCTCGCGCATCAGCCTGCACTCCAGATCCTCGACATCGTACGAATCCTTGGCGACGTCTCCCGCGCGCTCCAGTACGCGCACGAGCGCGGAGTCGTGCACCGCGACATCAAGCCGGATAACGTTCTTCTGTCTGGCGGCACGGCTGTCGTCACCGATTTCGGAATCGCAAAGGCATTGAGTGCGTCGCGTACCGGCGGCGCGGGTGCGACGCTCACACAGCTCGGCACCTCGATGGGGACGCCGGCATACATGGCGCCGGAACAGGCGGTCGGCGACCCGGACACCGATGCGCGCGCGGACATCTACGCGCTCGGCTGCATGGCATACGAGCTTCTCGCGGGCCATCCGCCATTCCACGATCGCACACCGCAACGCGTGCTCGCAGCACAGATCAGCGAGACGCCGAAACCCATCGCGTCGCTCAGGCCAGATGCACCAGCGGCACTGTGCGACCTCGTGATGCGCTGCCTCGCGAAGGATGCCGACGACAGACCGCAGAGCGCGGCTGAAGTAATACTCGCGCTGAACGTGGTGACCAGCGGATGGGGCGTTCCATCGCTTCCACCGGTGCTGCTGCAAGGGCCGGGCGCGTTCCGGCGTGCGCTCATTGCGTACGCGGTCGCCGTGATCATCGTGACTGTCGTCGTGCGTGCCGCGATGATCACGATCGGTCTCCCCGACTGGGTCATGCCAGGCGCGCTCGCCGTGATGGCGCTGGGGCTCCCGGTGATCCTGTTCACGGGATACGTGCAGCGCGTGACGCGTCGCGCGCTCACGACGACGCCGGCGGTCACGCCTGGCGGCGGCCAGCAAGCGCACGGAACCATGGCGACGATCGCACTGCGCGCGAGCCCACACGTTTCGTGGCAGCGCACCACACGCGGCGGTGTGTACGCGCTCGGTACGTTTGCCGTGCTCGTCGTTGCGTTCATGGTGATGCGCGCGTTTGGAATCGGACCGGTCGGATCGCTCCTCGCCGAGGGCCGACTCACTCAACGCGATCCGATTCTCATTGCAGACTTCGCGACGAGCCACACCGATTCGAGCGTGGGACACGTCGTCGCCGAGGGCGTACGGCAGAATCTGAGTCAGTCGAATTCGATAACTCTCTTCAGTCCGGCGAGTGTCGCATCGGCGCTGGCGCGAATGCAGCTTCCGCCAACCGCGCCGCTCACAGCAACGCTGGCACGCCAGCTTGCGGCGCGCGAGGGTATCAAGGCGATCGTCACGGGCGACGTAACGGGACTCGGCAATGGATTCGTCATCGCGCTGCGCCTCGTTTCCGCGGATTCCGGCGACGTGCTCGCGTCGTATCAGACGACCGTCGACGGCCCGTCTCAGCTCGTCAGCGGCGTGGATGAAGTGACGCGCAAGCTGCGCGGAAAGATTGGCGAATCGCTGAAGAGCGTACAGAACAGCCCGCCGCTGGCTCAGGTGACGACTGCCTCGTACGACGCGCTCAAGGCATACACCGAGGGCGCACGTGTATTCGACGACCAACAGGACTATCAGAAGGCAATTCCTCTCCTGCGTCAAGCCGTGACCATCGATACAGGCTTCGCGATGGCGTGGCGGAAACTCGCCATGGCCTATCAGAACGGTGGATACCCCCCTTCGGCGACGTCCGCAGCGATGCTGAAGGCGTTCCAGTTGCGATCGCGCCTGACGGATCAGGAACGGTACATGGCTGAAGGCACGTACTATGGGTCCGGCGCAGGAATGGACAGGCCGAAGAGCATTACAGCGTACCTGGCTTTGCTTTCGACCGGAAATGATTCGGCGTACGCGTTGAACAATCTCGGTGTGAACTACAACAGCCTCCGCAAGTTTGCGCAGGCAGAACAGATGTTTCGCCTGTCCGTACACCAGCCGGGGGGCAATACGCTCGCATCGACGAACCTCGCGTTCGCGCTGGCCGCGGAGGGAAAGACCGCCGCCGCGGATTCCGCATTGGCCAGCGCGTTGCAGAAAAGCCAGGGGCCCGGAGTGCTCTCGGCAATCGTAATAACGAAGTACGCCGAGGGTAACGCCGTGGCCGCCGAGCGACTTGCCGACAGCGTTGACCGTGTTACGGCGAGTCCGGAGATGCGGCAGGCCATGCGTGTCAACCGAGCCACGTTTGCAATGATTCACGGCAGACTCGCCGAGGGACACCGATTGTACGACGAGTCCACTGCGATGCAACACGAGGCCGGTCTCTCCACCAACCCGCCACTCACGGACTCGATCGCGTTCACGATGTTGGACTGGTGGCTGCGCGGACAGCGCGATCGCGCGTTGAAGCGACTGGACGCGGTAACTGCTGCGCTACCCCTTGCATCACTGCCTGAGCTGGACCGTCCATACGGCGACCTGGGCGTCGCGTACGCTGCGCTGGGACGCACCGATCGCGCACGCGCCGTGCTTGCTCAGATCGCGCAGATTGCGGACACGGTTACGCGGCGTAATCGTCAACCGGACGCGCATCGGATCCAGGCCGAGATTGCGCTCACGGAGAATCGAGCGCGCGATGCAGTCACCGAATTCCGGAAGGCGGATAGCCTTCCCGATGGACCGGTGAACGAAGATCCGTCGGCTGTCCTGTACAACACGGGCCGCGCATTCGACAGGGCAAACATGCCCGATTCCGCCATAGCGATGTTCGAGCAATACCTTCATTGCCAGACCATCGACCGGCCCGCCAACGACATTGTGAATTTGCCCCTGGTACAGCGACGGCTGGGCGAGCTGTACGAGGCTAAGGGCGATCGCACGCGCGCCGCTGCACACTACGCAGCGTTCGTCGATCTCTGGAAGAATGCCGATCCCGATCTCCAGCCGCAGGTAGCGGATGTACGGAAGCGACTGGCGGAAGTTTCGACGAAATGAGCGGTGGGCTCACCCCCAACGCGACCATCGATGCGTATGTCGCATCGCTGCCTCCCGACTCGCGATTCATTATCGAAGAGATTCGACGGATCGTGAAAGCCCGCGTTCCGGCGGCGGTCGAAACGATCAGTTACAAATTGCCTGCATTCAAGCTGGACCGCGTATTCATCTACTTCGCCGCGTTCAAAACGCACATCGGCATTTACCCGCCCGTAAAGGGAGATAGCAAGCTTCAGAAAGCGCTGCTTCCCTATCGCGGTGAAAAGGGCAATCTCAGATTTCCCATGAATGAGCCCATCCCCTACGACCTTATCGGCGAGGTCGCAGTCGCTCTATCACGGGAACGCGGGCGACAATGACATCGAGCGCCGCCGACTGAATGACGATGCCGGACACCAGCGCGAGCGTAACGCAACGGCGACTCGTTATTTCGTCCGTGCCTTCTCGAGCCTGACACCGGCGGTTCCGTCGCGAACGGCAAGATAAACGAAGCCGCCCTTGCCGAACCCTGCGATCGTGCGACCTGGGGGAAGCTGCACGCGGTCGACCAGCTGCCCGCTGCTGCCAACCACATCGTAGACCTGCGCACCGTTGAACACGGTGGAAGTACGAATCCAGAGATTGCCATCCGCATCGGCGCGCACAGCGCCGGCGGAGAACGCGGGCCGGTAGTCCGGCATCTCCGACAGCGGCGCGAACTCGACTGGCGGAAGCTCGATCGAGGTTCCACCCGACCGCGTCGCAGGCGCACCCGCCGCAGGTGGCCCGCCTTCCACGCGCATCTGGAACACGACTCCTCCAGACGGCGCCGCACTGTTTGCTGATCCCGGTGTCGCCGACGCATTTCCCTGCATGATCGCAAGCTGACGCGTGCGTGCCTCTTCGACGATCTTTCGCGTGGAATCGACGATCGCCTGCTTGCTCGAGTCGTTCAACCGCTGCCATTCGAAGGGTATCTTCTCGCCCTTCACCACCGTACCGTCCGGCTTCAACAGGTCGACACGAAAGTCCGCACCACGAACGACGGCGATGTTACCGTCAGGCAGTAGTGCCCAGTCATCCGTCACGCTCAGCGGGTTCATCTGCATCGTTACCCGCATTCGCCCTTCGCTGGCGTTGATGCTCACCCGAGGTGCTGGAACCTTGATGTAACCGGCAGTGTCAGCGCGACGCTCGTTGAGATCGAAGCGAATTATCGGCGCGGAATCTATCGCAACAGGCGCGACGACCTTGCCGTCAGCGCCCGGCGGCGTGAAGTTGGGCCGCAGCAAAGTGCGATATACGAGACGCCCTGACGGGTCCATGCCGGGGTTGCCGAATGGTCCACCGATCAGGAATGTTGCATCCTGTGCCTTCGGTACGGACATCACTCTCGCGACCTTGCCAGCCGCGTCGAGCACCAGCATCGACATGGATTGTGGATCCACGAACAGCGTCGTGTCTCCGTGATACGCGATGATGCCGCCGAGTCGCGAGCTGTACGCCATCGACGTTGCACTCGTGGAATCCGCGATGACGGTGCTGTGTGCCAGCGTGGGATCGAGCAGGGTTACCTTGCGCCCGGTCAGATCGTTCACGAGCACGCTGCCATCCGATAACGCGCGCACCGACGAGATGCTCGCAAACTCCGACGGAGATGCGACGGTAATCTGTCCGAGCGGCCGTACTGGCGGCAGCGTAGTCTGAGCGACGAGAGGACCACCCGCGAGCGTCAGGATGATGAACAAGCGTGAATGGATCGACATGATCGAGCTCCAGTGAGCGATGACCGTACGCATCATCGCATGATGAAGGTCTGCTGACCACCGCCTGGTGGCGATGGAAAGAGACTGGCATTGCCACCAACTCCCATCGTCCCCGAGCGAATCGATGCGAGATACTGAGTGTCGAGATATGCGCGTATGTAGTCCGGCAGTAATCGCAGCTGAGCGGCCGTGAGCACGCCCCGCACCTTGGGAACCAGTGGAAGCAGCAGATCCACCGAAGCCTCGCGCGCGCGCCGATAATGCGCATAGGCCTCGCCCTGATCGTAGTGATCCGGCAGCGCTGCCAGATATGTCGAAACAGGATTCCATATCGAGTCGCGCTTTATGGAGTACCAGCGATTCAATGTCGCAAGGCTGTCCGCCTGGCGCCCTGAGAGGTGCAGCGTATCGGCCTGTTGAAGTATCGACGTCATTGGGTTGGGAATGTCGCCGCTTCCATGAGTGATCTTGAGGATCGTCTCACTCGCTTTCTGACCCGGCTGCGTTCGCCCCCGGTCGAGCTGCTGTGTAAGGAGTTGGCGCTCACGCGATGGACCTATGTCCACGCGTAGCATCGCCGTCAGCGTAACGGGCGCGCGAATCGCCGAGAATGCCGCGTTCGTCGCACCGAAGCGCTGATTCACATCGTACTTGTAACTAAGCGCTACGGGATCGAAGCCGCGTACGTAGAGCAACGTCTGATCAGGGATTGCCAGCTGCCCCCAACCGCGCAGGTTGTTCTCGCCGTGCAACAGCAGATCTGCGGCGCCAAGCGGATTCGAGACCGCGAACGATAGCTGCGCGCGCTGCGGAAGTCTCACTTTGAGCGGATTGAACGCGAACGAGAGCGATGCCGTCGATGTCCACGGCCCCTCGCAACTGTTCCTGCGCGCAATCTGACCCAGCTGCGAAACAAGACAGCGACGGGCCTCGCTCGATCCGTTCGTGATCAGCGAGTGTATCGCGGCCGCTGCAGGATCGGTACTCCGTGCGGCATCGAAGATGAACGCACGGTCGTTCGAGTATCCGTCGCCATTTATGTCTCCAGCTACCTGCGGAGTGAATGGCGTTCCTGAGCGAAGATTGCCGAACCAGGTCATGCGCACCCAGTCGAACGCATTGTAAACGAAACTGTACGTGATCTGATGCCGCGAGTCGAACGTGGATCGGGATTGCTCCACATCGCGCGGATCGCCCGACGCGCTTGTGAATCCGCGCGCCTGCTGGCGCACATCCGAGAGAACGTACGCGAGGCTCCAGGCAAAATGAGTATTGAAACCGACCGGCGACAACCGTACGGTGAACTGCCGGCTCTGTGACGTCAGATCGGAGCGAAGCGCTGTCACGTGTGAGAACAGTGGCGACACACGTCCGTCCGTTCCGCCGATCGACCCCGTGCTTGCGACGATGCTCGCGGGCGATACATACACCGGCCGGTTCGCCTCTCCAGGCAGCACGAACTGTCGTACGCCGTTGAAATTCAGATCCACGAAGCTCGGCTGCCGTTGATTGACCGACAGCACACCTTCGAAGCTCGTATTGAAGCGGTTGTTCAACACAGCGCCGTTCCACTGCAGATTCGATCGTACGCTGCGTGGCGCAGCATAGCTCCGGTCGAACAGAGTCACCGACGGCGCCGTGTTCGCGAACGGAGTGCCACTCGTACCGTCGGCGCATGCAGTGGGTATGCTGTTGACACTCGCAATGTACGCGGCCCAGTCAGGAACCGGCGTCGCAGGTCCCACGCAGAACACCTGCTGAATGCTGCCCGGCAGGCCGGTGTTGTCCAGCGCGCCACCGATGAGCGTCGCCTGTGGAACGCCCTGAAATACTCCGACGCCGCCGCGAACGACCGCGCGCGGGCCACGCGCTGCGCCGGCGAAAGCCGCCACCTGAGCGCCGGTCCCGTATGCCCACGAGAAGCCGAGCCGCGGACTCACGTACGCGTGACTCGGAACGTGATCGTTCGACGTTCCGAAAATTCGCGCGACATCCGGGTTCGCGACGGGCTGAGTGTTGAACTGATTCGCATCGAGACGCAATCCGTACTGCAGCTGCAACGTCGTGCTCGGCCTGTACGCGTCGCCCAGCGACAACGCTTCGATGTGATCGTTGCCGCTTCTCACGCGTCGCGACAACTGACGAGTGAACGACGCCGGCCGGTTCGCATTGACGTCGGCGAGCGAATTGAAGCTGAACGTACCCAGCGCGTTCGTCGTCTGGTCCTGCGAGTAGGCGTCGTTCCGAAGCTCACTCGTGAGCTTGATCCGGTGCTTGTTGTTCGTGCTGAACCACGACAGCTGATTCATCAGGCCGGCCGTCGTCGTGGACTGACGGGTACCCAGGAAAGAGTTCCCGCCAAATCCGATATTCCGCACCGCGCTCGTGCCGTCGCCGAACGTCGATCCCACGAGCACGCTCGCACTCGGCAATGCGGTGAAGGGGTCGCCATGATTGGCCGACGTCGAGACGCTAGCCTGCGTTTCCGATAGAATGCCCACGCCGAAATACGTGCTGTGTCCCACCTGTAGCGCGCCCTGCGCGGACTTGCGATCGCCGCCGTGCGCTGGAACCTCAGTATTCAGTGCGCCAGCAGGCGACAGACTCGTCACGTTGCCGCTCACCGTTACGTTGATGGCCGTCCCGCGCGTGGAGCTTGGAGGAGCGAAGTCGAAGGACCCGAAGAGAGAGGCCTGATCCGTTTCGCGGCTGGAGCCGATCCCGGCCGCGGTCAGCGGCACTCCGGCCCGATTCAACACGCTGACGAGGCGGGTCACCGAGTCGAGGCTCACACCCGCCGATTGCAATCCGAGCGCATCGGTGCTGATGAGTGAGCGCAGGTCGCTCGCTCTTCGTCCGGCCTGAAATGCAAGATTGTAGAACGCCTTGTCGAATACCAGCGGCCCCGACACTCGTCCGCCGAGTGACACGTTGTTGTACTGTTGTCCCAGCGCGCGGCCGGACGCGTCGGTCCACTGGAGCGCCGGTGCATCCACATTCGCACTGGTGTACCGCGTGATGTAGTTGGAGCCAGGCTGCGAGCGCACGTTCAGCTGTGCGCCTGCAAATCCGCCGCGCGACACATCGTACGGATTCGTCACGACCGAGGTGGAGATGCCAGCGTCGCGCGGAACGTTCGACCCGTTGTACGACATTCCGTTGAGCGTCGTGGCGTTCTGGTCGGGCGAGAGTCCGAGTACGGAGAAGCCGGAAGGGTCTCCGTCGGCGCCGGGGACGAGTGTCACACCCGGGATACTTGCTGCCATGGCCGCGAGATCGCCTTGCTGCGCGGGATCGACGTTCCGGACATCGACGTTATGTTCGGTCCCGCTGATGTCCGGTGTCGCAACGCCGCGCGGCGGTGGCTTGCGGCCGGCACCGACCTGCACAGTGTCGAGCTGCGTGACAGCCGTGTTCATCGTTGCGTCGGCGATGAGAATCTCTTCATCGGCCGATCGCTTGATTTCGAACCGTTTGGGAGCAAAGCCGAGTATGGCGAGACTCACGAAGTAGTCACCCTCGCCACCCGGAAAGATCACCGTGAAGCGCCCGCTGTTGTCCGTTCGAGCGGTGCGGCTCACGTTTCCGGAGACCGAAGTCACAGTCACTCGCACGCCGGCGATCGCGACACCGTCGCGCCCCGTAATGAGGCCGCGAATGACGTCGGCTTGCTGGGCTGCAGCGGATCTGGCTCCCAGAAGCAAGGGAACCGCCAGTGTCAGGGCCATCACAAATCGAAGCAGCGACGGATGGATTCGCATTCAGTCGTGCTTTACAGTGGTGATTGAGCCTCTGGACGGGTCTGTCAGCATCTACAGTACGACCCCGTACAGACAGTGTCAAGAAAAGAATGCGCTCGCCGCCTCCCCCTTGGCCCCGAATCGGGGGTCGGCCTCCAGCTCGGCCCCCGCCTTCAGGGGGTCTTGGACCAATCGCGCTCCCTGGTGTAATATGAACGAGGCGTTGGTCGTCATCCCCCTGACGGCAGCAGTTCCTGTTGCCCCGACATTCGGTCGCGGGCTCGATCGCGATTGTGGAATCAGCATGGCATCACGGAAATACCTCAACCTCCTTCCGACCCTGTTCATTGCTGCGACTGCGGTCGCGTACGTGGGGTCGAATGCCAATCCTGCCTATTCCGCATCTCGCAGGAACGGCCGAGTGCTCCGCTCGGCAACGACGTTGGCGTCGACGCATACTGGGAACGTGAGCGCAGCCATCGGCTCAGTATTCAGTGGCCGCGTTTCACTGAAGCCCGGCGCTCGCAACAACGAGGAGATCGAGACCAGCACCAGGAACGCGCTCGGCGCGCTCGCGTCCGCGGTACGGCCACTCAGCAACTCGCGCGCGCTCCCTGACGCATTCGAGAGCTATTTCGCGTACAGAGCCGCGCATCCGGACAGGGTGCGCAAGCCGTATCTGTACTTCGTCGACTACGGCCTGCCGAGCACTCAGCCGCGCGGATACGTCTTCGACATGGATGCACTCTCCATAGTCGACGGACCATTCATGGTTGCGCACGGCCGCGGATCTGCCCCCAACTCGGCTGGCGTACCCAAGCGATTCTCCAATGCCTTCGGGGCAGCCACGACCTCGCTGGGCCTCTACGTCGCACAGGAGATCTACGCTTTCACCGGTCACGCAGGCGGCCAACCGTACCATTCGGTCGGCTTGAGGCTCGCGGGAGTCTCCGGGGACTTCAACAACAACGCGCGAGCGCGTGGAGTTGTCGCGCACGGCGCGCCGTACGTCACATCCACGCGCGCAGGACGGAGCGAGGGTTGTCCGGCGATGGAACCTGCACGCGCCAAACAGTTGCTACCCAAGCTTGCGAACGGCGGTCTCGTGTTCCTGTTCGCACCGGATAGCAACTGGATGACGCACGACCCCTGGATCGACGCGGGCTGATTTCGCGTTGGACGTTGTCCGTGCCGACGTGCCGGTCGATCAACCCTCGATCTTGTAGATCTCCCGCTTGCCGTGATCGACGAGGTCGTGATAGTCCTTCATGATCTCTTCCATCTTTTTCATGTCGTCCGACGAGCCGGCTGGTGCGGACATCATCTTTTCGAATGAAGCCAGGTCCGCAACCTGCATCTCCGCCACAACCGTCCAGTAGCGCTCGGCGCTGAAGTCGGTCATGACGCGCATGCCGCGCATGCCCGAGTTCTCCCCGAGCTTGGACATCGCAACGAACTTGTCGACCATCGGGCGCACCTTGCCCGGCTTGCAGTACATGATCTCGCGAATCAGATACATGGGAACACTCCGGATTGTTGGTGGCGATTGCGTACACAGCGCACGGCGCTGCGTGCATAAATGATGCTCGGACACCGCCGGAACATCGTCGAGTTGGGACGCCGGCCGGGTATCCCAATGGCGCATCCCGGAAGCGCCCTCCGATCAGAATGGCAAACTCGACGAGGCCGCAGGACCCCGCTCTCCCTGCCCGTAATCCGGTCGGCGGTGACGCGGTCGCTCGCCAGATGAACCCTTTTGCCGTTGGACCTGACCAATCTTGTGTCAGGCCGTCCGTGACGCGTAATGTTGGATGCGACCGGCAGGGGCATCCGGTTCGTCCGCTGCTGACCGAACAATCGAAGCCCCGCTTCACGTACCGGCGATCCAGGTAGAACGCTTCCGGAGTAGTCGTGCAAGAACTCACCATCGAGGCAGCCGCGACCGTACCACCGATTGCCGCCACACCACGCGGCCCTCGATTGCTGTTCATCGACAACATACGCTGGGTAATGATCATTCTTGTCGTCAGCATGCACGCTGCCGACACCTACAGTCCGCTCGGGAACTGGTACTTCACCGACCGGTCGCCCGTCACGCCGGCGACTCTTCTCACCTTCGCCGCCTGGCAGATGTATCTCCAGGCGTTCTTCATGGGCTTGCTGTTCTTCATCGCCGGTTACTTCGTTCCGTCGTCGCTCCAGCGGAAAGGCGCCAGAAAGTTCATACGAGAGCGCGCGTTCCGGCTTGGATTACCGGTCCTGTTCTACATGTTCGTGCTCGGACCGATCACCGAATACTTCGTCGCGCATTCCTGGAACTCCACCGAGCCTACGTCATTCGCGAACGAGTGGATCAAGCACATCCGAAACGGGCAGTTTCTCCAGGAAAACGGACCGCTCTGGTTCTGTCTCGCGCTGTTGATCTTCTGCCTATGCTACGCCGCGCTCCACCTGGGCCGGACCGACACGGCAATCGACGCGAGCGACTCCCCGGCACCGAACAACGCTCGTCTCATTGGATTTGCGTTGGTGATGGCTGCATTCACGTTCGTCGTCCGCCTGATCTTCCCGGACGGAACGTCGGTGTTGAATCTGCAACTGGCGGATTTCCCCCAGTACATCCTCCTGTTCGTTGCCGGCACGTACTTCGCCCGCGGACACTGGCTCCAGAAGCTCGACTACGGGCTGGGCGTGCGATGGCTCGCAATCGTACTCCCGGTCGGGTTCGCGGCATGGCTTGCGATACTGATAGTCGGCGGAAGGATGTCTGGTGACGGCTCCGCGTACGCAGGCGGATGGCACTGGCAGGCCGCGTCGATGAATCTCTGGGAGTCATTCACCTGCGTGGCGGTATCCTACGGACTGCTCGTCATCTTCAGGAGAGCGTACAACACTCAGGGGCGTTTCGAGAAATTCATGTCGGACAACGCGTTCAGCGTGTATGTCTTTCATCCGCCCTTCGTCATACTCGGCGCGCGCCTGCTTCATCCGATCGCGGCGGCCCCGCTGTTCAAGTTCGCGCTCCTCACCATCGTGGCGTGCATCGCCTCGTTCGCGCTCAGTGCTGCAGTGTTCAGACGGACGCCGGTGCTTCGCGCGATTCTGTGAGCCGGGTAGCTGCGGCGATTGGCGGGACGCCAATATCGCAACTATACTCAACAATCTCACCGGAGCGAATATGAGGATCGATCTTTCCAGACCCACGGCTCGCCGTGGATTTCTCGGGCGACTCGCCGCTATTGCCGCCATCCCGCTCGTTGGCACGGGATTCAAGCCCGCGAGCGATGGGCTGCAAACCCTGTCGCCGTCACCCGACGACGCCTGGCTCAGGACGCTCAATCGCAAACACCGGGTTGCGTTCGACGTTGAGAAACACAAGGATGGGCACGCGCTCATTCAGGCCAGAGATTATCTGGCCGACTGGCACAAGTCATTCGGTGTTACGGAGAATGAGATCAATCTGGTGATGGCCGTTCGCGGTACCGGGATTCCGCTGGTACTGAACGATGCGCTCTGGCAGGAGTTGCGCCTGGGTGAACAGTACGGCATCACCGACCCCGTGACGAAGGCGCCTGGATCGCGCAACCTCTTCACAGCCTCCAACATCGTCCCCGGTGGCCCTGTCGACGCCGATGCGTCCGTAGAAGCGCTTCAGAAACGCGGTGTCCTGTTTCTCGTCTGCCACAATACCATTGAAGGAGCGGTCAGCAAGCTGTCCAAAGCCGGTCTCGGACCTCCCACCGAAATTCGAGCCGCTATACTCGGCGGCATCCTTCCTGGCGTTCACGTCGTTCCCGCGATGGTGATCGCATTTACAGAAATGGAAGAACGCGGTGTCGGCTACATCTATGCCGGATGAGCGGCACGTTGGTGCCAGCGGCCTGACGAGAAGCAGGTGGCATGCCGGTCTGGCGCATCTGGTGTTGCTTGCATGCGCGGCTGTTTCAGCTGGCTGCGCAATCGTTCCTGCCGGCTCGCTCCCAGTACAGAGCTCCACAAAAGCGTATCCGCCGTGGGGTAGAACTCCGCAAGGCGGGCGATCGTTTGTCGTATCTGACATCGATAATGTGCCGGACCTGTACGGCGATATAACAAATCCTGACCTGGTGCTGTTCCTCGCCGGAAATCAGTTCATGGTCGTTCCGGATCTGATAGACGCGTTCCGTGCAGAGCACCCGCAATACCAGCGCATCTTCGTCGAAACACTTCCCCCGGGAATACTTGCGAGCCAGATCGAGCAGGGTGCGCTCGTGCTCAGCAATCTGAAAATCGACCTCAAGCCCGATGTGTATGCCGCGGGCGCGCCGCGCATTACGCAGATGCAGCAGGCAACGGGTATCTTCGACACGACGGTCGCCTATGCCGACAACCGTCTCGCGATCATGGTCCGGCGCGGTAATCCAACACAGGTGCACACGTTGACCGATCTGGGCAACGCGGCGGTACGAGTCAGCATGCCGAACCCTGCATGGGAAGGAATCGCGAGGCAGATAGAGGACATGTATCGCCGCGCCGGAGGACAGGCGCTCAACGATCGGATCATGAAGACCAAGGTCGCGGATGGCACGACGGTACTAACGCAGATACATCATCGGCAAACGCCGATTCGTCTCATGCTGGGTCAGGCGGACGCGGGACCAACATGGTACACGGAAGCATTCTTCCAACACATGATAGGCAATCCTGTCGATCTCGTCACGATTCCCGATTCCAGCAACCTGCGCGTGACATATGTCGCCGCGTCACTGAAAGCGGCACCGCATCCGCAGGCAGCACGCGACTTTATCACGTTCATGCAGTCGCCGCGAGCGCAGGCTGTGTATCGAAAGTATGGGTTTCTTCCGGTAGCGGCGCAGCCGAAATCGCACTGAACGAGCCTGGCGTAAGGAATTTCGAGGCGATCGCCGTGCGTCCCGATTTCACGCACTCCGCAAGACCCCCACACCGTCTCACGCCTGCTCGTACGGCTCCATGTGGATCAGCACCGCGTCCACCGACGGCATCGCCGCTCGTATCGCCCCCTTCACCTTGCCGCTCACTATATGCGCGTCGTGAAGTGACATCTGCGGATCTGTCTGAACGTGCAGATCGACCGCGTACTGCAAGCCAACCTTGCGCACCTTGAGCTTCTCGATCGCGCGCACTTCCGCCACGCTCGTTGCCGCGCTCGCTATGCCCTGCACCACGCTGTCATCCGGAATGCGATCCATCAGATCGTTCACCGCCGGCCGTAACATCCTCACCCCGTTGTAGCAGATCACGAGCGACGCCACGAGAGCCGCCCAGTCGTCTGCCTGCTCCCAGCCCGGACCGCCGATCACGGCGATGCTGATACCGATGAACGCCGCTGTCGATGTAACCACGTCGCTGCGATGATGCTGCGCGTCGGCCATCACAGCGGTACTTCCGATCTCCGAGCCGATCCGGAATACCTTGCTCGCCATCACCTGTTTGATGACGATCACCCCCACCAGCACCGCGAGCGTCCACGCCCTCGGCGTGTGATGCGGAGTTCTTATCTCACGCACGGCCTCGATTGCAATCCCGAGCGCCGCGGCAAGCAGCATCAACGCCACGAGCGCGCCGGCAAGTGCCTCGGCGCGTCCATGACCGTACGGATGGTCCTCATCCGCCGGCTGCGCGGCAATCCGCAGACCGCCGTACACGACGAGCGACGAGAAAATATCAGCCGTCGATTCCACCGCGTCGGCAACCAGCGCGTATGCATGACCGATGATCCCCGCGATCAGCTTGATGACCGCGAGGATCAAATTCACCGCCATTCCGGCCTGCGCCGCGCGCATCGCGCGGCTGGTGGGTGACCTCACCCGGCGAAATCTACGGTGTCGGCTCGCCCATGGCTGGCCTCGGCGGTGCTCCCATTCCAGGCTCCGCCCTCGGCGCATGCTCCGGTGCGTGTTCCAGTTCGGCCGCGGTGCCACGCCCAAACACATGCACGAGCTTCTCGCGCCATTCGTCCAGGATCTCGTAGAACGTCGGTATTACGATCAACGTGAGCAGTGTCGATGTTATGACGCCCCCGATGACTGCACGCCCGAGCGGTGCACGGAAGTCGGCTCCCTCACCGAGGCCCAACGCTACCGGGATCATGCCGGCGATGAGCGCGAACGTCGTCATGAGAATCGGACGCAGGCGTACCCGGCCAGCTTCGATGAGCGCCTCCCGCAACGTGATCTTCTTCGATTCACGCGTCCACTTGGCGAAGTCCACCAGCAGGATCGCATTCTTCGCGACGATTCCCATCAGCAGGATCACGCCGATCATCGACATGATGTTGAGCGTGCCACCTGTCACGAGCAACGCGAGCACGACTCCGATCAGCGACAACGGAAGCGACAACATGATCGCGAGCGGATCCAGGAACGATCCGAACTGCACCACGAGAATGAGATACATCAGCAATATCGCGAGACCGAGCGCGGCGACGATCGCGCCGTACACCTCGTTCTGATCCTTCACCTGCCCGCCCTGCGACAGGTGCACGCCCGGCGGCAATGGAACGTTCGCGATGGCACGATTCACGTCAGCCGACACCTCGCTCAACGGACGACCCTGCGGATTCACACCGACGGTGACTACCTTGTCCTCGTCCAGATGATCGATCTGCGCCGGACCGGTCGTGAGACGGACGGTCGCGATCTGACCGAGTGGAATTGTCTGCGGACCGGAATTCATTGGAGTGGCCGCAGCGGAGGAGGACTGCGCTGCAGGAGCACCATTCGGGGCCGGCACAGCGATCGGCAGCTGTCGCAGATCCGAAACGTTCTGTCGCGACGCCGCTGGGAGACGAACCGTGACGTCGCGCGTCTTGCCGGTGGGATCGACCCAGCTTCCCGCCTGCACACCCGCGAATGCCGGCCTCAACGCCTGCGCGAGCTGCCCCACGGTGATGCCGAGCGTTCCGGCAAGTCCGCGATTCAGCTGCACGTCCAGCTCCGGCTTGAGCCCCTTCGTCGACAGTCCCACGTCGGCCGCTCCCGGAACCTTGCGCACCTCCACTTCCATCTGCTCAGCTACCGCATTCAGTTGCGCGGCATCGTTGCCGCGAATCTGAACCTGGATCTGCTTCTGGTTACCCGCAAAGCTGCTGTTGAACGTGTACGCCGTAACACCAGCGACATGTGCAATCTCCCCGCGGATGATGTTGCTCAGATCGCCCTGCGATATGGATCGCTCATTCTTGGGAACCAGCTTGATGTAGATGCTCCCGACATCCACCTCGCCCGACCCCGTCGCTGTACCAACAGTCGTATACGTATATGCGACTTCCTTGTGCGTGCGAATGATGCGTCCGATCTCCTCGGCCTTTATGTGCGTGTAATCGATGTTCGACCCTGGCGGCGTCTCGATCGATACGTTCAGCTCGGAGTTGTCGGAATCAGGAATGAAACCGCCGCCGAGCTTGGCCCAGCCGGGTTCCGGCAGTGTGAGACCGAAGAGCAGCGAGCCAACGAACACGCCAATGGCGATGACACTCTTGAGGATGGTGCCGAGCGCCGACTTCGGATAGTTGAACGACATCAACCACACTATCACCATCACTCCAGCCAGCAGCGACATTGCCGCGAAAAGGCCCTTCGCGGGAATCAGGATACTCGCGAAGAACACACCAATCGATATCGCGACCATATCCGCGCGGTGATCCAGCGCCCACGCGATCACGCCCCTGTAGTTGTCCGCCTGCCTGTCGAACCACTTGTTGAACGTCTCCAGCTTGCGCGAGATCCACGCGCGATGCTCGTGCGCCTCGATCGCGGGATCGGGCCAGTACGCCGAGAGCATCGGATCGAGCGAGAACGAGACGAAGAGCGACACCAGAACTGCGCAGGCAATCGTCAACGCGAACGGCCGGAACCACTGTCCCGATATTCCGCTCATGAACGCAATCGGAACGAACACCGCCATGATCGACAGCGTCGTCGCCGTTACGGCAAGACCGATTTCGTCGGTACCCGTATGCGCAGCCGTGAAATGGTCTTCACCCATCTCGATGTGTCGCACGATGTTCTCTCGCACTACTATCGCGTCGTCGATCAGTATTCCGATCGCGAGAGAGAGGCCGAGCAGTGACATCGTGTTGAGCGTGAATCCGAACGCATGAACCGCGATGAAGGCGGAAATCGCTGAAACGGGCAGCGCGAGTCCCGTGATCACGGTCGAGCGCCACGAGTTGAGGAAGAGGAACACCACGATCACCGTAAGGATTGCGCCTTCCACGAGCGCCTCCTCCACGTTGCGAACCGAATTCGTCACACGCGGCCCGGCATCGCGTACGACGTTGAGCGTCACGCCCGCCGGCAACGTCTTTCTTATTTCCTTGACACGCTCGTTGATCTCGTCGCTCACGCGCGTCGTGCTGGTGCCCTTCGACTTGGTGATGTCGATGCCGATGCCTTCCACGCCGTTGAACAGCGCCAGCGATCGCTGCTCGGCGGATCCGTCATAGACGTTCGCGACGTCCGCGAGACGAATCACCTGACCGCCCCTCTGCGCGACGACGAGCTGACCGAAATCTCGTGCGTCAGCGATGCGCCCACGCAGTCGTATCGAGCGCTCCTCCAGCGGGCCCGTGATCATGCCGACCGGAACCGCGAGATTCTGCGCGTTCAACGCGTTGACGACGTCCGACACACTCACCTTCGCCGCATTGAGACGCGCGGGAATCACGTCGACCGAGATCTCGCGATCCACGCCGCCCGACAACGTCACCTGAGCAACTCCCGACAGACCCTGGAGCTGACGCGTGATGTCGGGGTCGGCCAGAATCGTCAGCTCGTTTGGCTTGAGCGTGTTGGACGAAAGCGTGAGCGACACGATCGGCTGGTCAGCCGGATCGAACTTCTTGATGATCGGCTCCTTCATCTCGACGGGAAGCTTGTCGCGAATTCCGGAGATCGCATCGCGCACGTCCTGCGCCGCCTCGTCGGTCGGCTTGGAGTACACGAACTGGACTATGATCTGCGCGAAGCCGTCCGTCGAGGTCGATGTGATCTGATCGATGCCGTTGAGGCCCTGGAACGCCTCTTCCATCCGGTCGACCACCTCACGCTCGACCTGATCCGGCGATGCGCCGGGATACGGGACTGCGACGAACACGATCGGCTGCTGAATGTCGGGTAGCTCATCCACGTCCGTGTTGAACGCGGAGAACAGGCCGAAGATCACGAGCGCGACCATTATCACCACTGTGACGATGGGGCGCTTGATCGCGAAGTCTGAGATGAACATCGTGAAGCCTCTAGCGACCGCTGTTTGGCGTGGTGTTGGTTTGCGGACTCTGATCCGATGGCGGCGACTGTACCCGTACCGGTGTACCCGGCGTGATCCCCTGCGCGGCCGCGACCAGCAGCGTGTCACCAACTGCGACTCCGCTTGTGATCTGCACCGTCTCGGTCGTCGGATCGCGCATGCCGAGCGTGACGTCGACGCGCGTAACCTTGCCGCCCTTTATCTCGACTACCGCGGGACGCTGCATGCGCGTGTCGACCGCTGACAGCGGAACGACGATTCCTTCCTGCGTCCGGCTGGAGATGCGGCCATCCGCATACAGTCCCGTGATGAGCGTGTGGCTGGTGTTCGGAATCGATACGATGATCTGCACCTGACGCGTGGTCGGATCGACGGACGGGCTCACGCGCGTCACCTTGCCGTGAAATTCCTGATCCAGATACCCGGTCACGTTGAAGACCACGTCGGTGCCGACGCGAAGCATCGACAGCTGATCCGAGGGAACCGCTGCGACGAGTCGCATCGTCGATGGATCGACAATCGTGAACAGCGCGCCGCCTGGCTGCACGACATCGCCCGGGCTCACGATCTTCTGGCTCACTATGCCATCGAAGGGTGCCGTGATGCGCGTGTTGTCGAAATTCTTCTGCGCGGTCGCGAGTCGCGACTTGGCATCTTCGAGCGCCGCCTGCGCGCTCGACGCCTGGGTCTGCGCAGTCTCGAGATCGCGCTGCGCGATCGCACCGGCCTGCAGCAGCGTCTGGCTGCGCTGCAGGTTGCGCTGTGCAACCGCCGCCGTCGCTTCTGCCGAAGACACCGCCGACTTGGCGCTCAGATATGCATCCTGCAGACCGGATGCGTCGATGCGGCCGAGTAGCTGACCCTTTCGCACCGTCTGTCCGACGTCGGCGTCAGTCGAGATGATCGAGCCCGCAATCTGCGCGCGCACCGTCGCGTTCAGCTCGGCGTCCAGCGAGCCCGAGATCGACGGTCCGTTCGTCACCGATCCATGTCGCGCGATCGCAATGTTCTCGGTGCCCACCACCAGCTGCTGAGCCGTATCTGCCGCTTCAGCTGTCTTGCGCTTGCAGCCTGCTGCGAGCGTAACGGTTGCCAGAGCAAGTGGAAGATATATATAAGTGCGTCGCATCTATGGATTGATCCCTGGTTGTCCAGTCGGCGATGTGCCGGCCGCGGATGGTGTGCTCTGGCCCGGCGTCCCCGCCGGCTGTGTCGTCTGCGATTGTGTCTGTTGTTGCGCTTGCAATTGCTGCTGTTGTTGTGTCTGCTGTGACAGGTTCGTCTGCCCCGCCGTCGCGGTCTGCACTGGCAGATCCGGCAACAACGCGAGTCGTACACGCGCGACCTGGAGGTCACGCGACGCCTGCGCTCTGTTCACCAGCGCCTGCGCGAGCTGATTCCGCGTATCGTTCAGCTCCAGCTGCGTCGAGATCCCTTCCTTGAATCTCACTTCGGCGATCTCGTAGGCGCGTTGCGCCTGTGATGCCGTGCCCGCGCTGGCTTCGAACGTTGCTTCGGCCTGACGCAGCGTGTTGAGTGCGACGCGCGAATCCAGCGCGGCCCCTTCGCGCGCCTGCTCCAGCCGCGCCTGCGCATCGCGCACATTCGACTCGGCTACCATCTTGTCGCCGTGAATGCGGCCGCCCTGGAAGATCGGGAACGACGTCGACAGTGTCACGGTCCAGTTGGGATTGAAGTCGGCCAGTGACGGGAGACCGGAGCTGGGATATGCGACTCTGCTGTACGCAGTGGAAAGCTGCAGCGTCGGAATCCGCTCCGAGCGCGCGACCTTCAACTGTCCCTTCTGCGCAGTCACGGCTTCGGCAGCCTCGCGCACCGGCGCGCGATGCTCCGTGAGCGTGTCCGGCGACGACGCACGGGCAAGATCGACCCCCGGTGGCGCCGCCGTCGAATCCTCGACCGATGTGGTGAGCGCGAGTCGCTGCTCGAATGGGAGATTGAGCAGCTGCTTGAGCTTGAGGTACGCAACCTCGCGCGCGCTCTGCGCCTGGATCACGACTGGAAGCTGATTGCTCACCGACACCTGCGCACGCAGCAGATCGAACTCGCTGGTATTGCCGACCTTCTGCTGCAGTTGAGTCTGCGCCAGCAGATCCTGCGTCTGCTTGAGCGTCGACTGCGCGATGGACAGTAATCGATCGGACAGCGCCGCATCGTAATACGCCGACGTCACATCCAGACGAAGCTGCGCCTGTTGTGCCGTGAGCTCGATGCGCGCCGAGCGTTGCGTTGCGTTGGCCGCCTGGATCTGACCGGCGAGACGGCCGCCCGTGAAGATGTTCTGCGAGCCCGAGAGACCGAGCGTGTAGCCGTTCACCGAACCGAAGCCGACCTTGCTGAAATTGATTCCGCCAGTGGAAGCATCACTCGCGCTGTGGCCTGCGACGGTGCATCGCGCGTAGTTCTCGAGACCCGCGACACGAGCGAGCTCGGACGAGTCGCCGTTGAACAGATATTGATTACACGGTCCTGCCGGACCACTTGGTGACGTGCTCGGTGAAGACGAGAACGCTTTCGAGAATTGCGATGCCAGCGTGCGCGTGTAGTTGGCATTTGCGCTCAGCTGCGGGAAGAGCCCGCTGCGCGCCTGGTACTGGCCGCCCTGTGCGCGCTGTATCGCGTTGTTGGCGATGTGTACGACCTGACTCTGCTTCTGCGCGATATCGACAGCGTCTGCCAGTGACAGCGGTCGAGCCGGCGTCGCCGCGTTGGAGTCCGCGCGTGTGATCGGCTGCTGTGCGCGCAACGTCGCTGGCATCGCGACTGCGACGAGCGCAGACGACGCGAGCAGAGCGCCTGCCAGCGCGCGTTGAATCCAGTTTGTGCGGCCGATTGTAGCCGTTGTAGGTATCATCGAGTTTTCGAGTGAAGCTGGTTTGCGTCCGGCTATGCGCCGGCGGTGCGCGGCGAGAGACCGATCGCTCTGAGAATGAGAGCCGTGTACTGTTCAGCTGCCGCCGCGGGTGTGCTCGGGTAGATGTCCGGCATCACGTCGCGGCCCATCGCGTCGGAAAAGATCGTACCGATCAACATCGCCGCCGCGGCCCTGGCGTTGACGTCGCCCTTGATGAAGCCTCGGTCCTGCAGCCGCCCGAAATAGGCCTGGAGTGCCGCCGCCGCACGCATCGGACCACGATTGGCCGACGCGCTCAACTGGGGGTGTTCCTCGCGCTCGCTCATGCAGCGTCGCATGAGGGATCGGGAGGCACAGATGTGGGAGCGGAGGGCAGCCGCCCATTCCTGCAGTTCGCGTTGAGGATCGACCGGCACTTTCGGGAGTTCGACTAGTGGACCGCTCATCCCGGATGAGGCAATCGCCTCGTGGATGAGCGTATCCTTGGTCCCGAATTGCCGGAAAATGGTTATCTCATTGACCCCCGCCTCATCAGCGATCCGTCGGGTAGTCGAGCCCCGGTACCCGTGCCGTGCATAGACTCGTGCGGCAGCCCTGAGCAGTTCTTCGCGCCTTTCCATGGCGGAGAAATAAATGGACGCGCGTTCATTTCTGCAAGTGGGCACTTGCTTGCGGCAGATGTTTACGGGATGTCGACCCGATTGTGAAATACCAAAGAAGATGAGAATTCTCTGTCGGCAGTCTGCCCAAAGGAATCAGTTTATTGGCGCGGCCTCATGTCGTATCGCTTCGAAATGGGGATTTGTGTCGGTAGCCGCAGTTCGGTCGCCGATCCAGAACGCGGCTGCGTACGCGGCGCAAGTTGACGGATCGGGTGGACGGTGATTATCCCGCTGTTGCTAATCACATCGAGGCGCCGGATCGGCCTTGGGCCGAGCGCTGCCCAGCGGTGATTAGCAGGCGTACCGTGCCGTGATGCGCCGGAGCGGTATGGACCGTAGCACACGTCTACGAGCGCCTCGCTCCCCGGCCCGATGACGAGACCTGAGAACAGCTTCGATACGCGTTCCTGGTCGAGATGCAGCGCCAGCATCGACTGAACTGGGAGGCTCTGCCGCGTGAATCGACGGTCACGGGCGTGGCTCACACTACCAGTCAATTGTGAGGGAGGAGCGCGCCGACCACTCCGCCGATCGCGCCACCGATCGCACCGAATAAAGGTTCATAAACTCCTGAACCCCAGTCACACGTCCGTCCCGACTGTTCGT
>Ga0207678_10000908_pt1 | contig 27102 bp, 28 predicted proteins | sample KBSC63metaG_FD_184319 | JGI IMG/M metagenome (GOLD analysis project Ga0207678, IMG submission 184319) | Corn rhizosphere microbial communities from Kellogg Biological Station, Michigan, USA - KBS C6-3 metaG (SPAdes) (version 2) | ecosystem: Host-associated > Plants > Roots > Rhizosphere > Soil ... | reverse complement strand
TGCTCCCGGACAAGCCCGCCGCCGAGATCAGCGAGCACGCCAAGCAGGAAGGCACAAAGCGACAACCGCCAGTTCAACCGGTAGATCGCCGACTTCGGGAACGTCAAGGTCGCGAACCGGCGGATCCGCTCGACCCTGCCGCTCGACGAGAGTGCGATGGCGACGATGGCCGACAAGCGCGCCGCGCCGCGCGTCGCCTTTGGCCTCCTGGTCGAAAGCGGCCTTTGTCCGCCGGGAACACTGCTGACAGATTCGAAGCGGCGCTATTTCGCACGAGTCCGCGCCGACGGCTCCGTCGAGTCGGGCGCCCATGACGGCTCGATCCACAAGGTCGGCGCGGCACTCCAGGGCGCGCCGTCGTGCAACGGGTGGACCTTTTGGCATGTTGATTTGGGCGGCGAGCTCCAGCCGCTCGATACGCTTCGGCAAAAACATCTCGATGCAGCGGCCTGAGGGGTTGCGAGGCGCGTCTCAGCGTCCATGATGCCACCTCCGATGGGGTCAAGGAGGCACCGTGGGGCGGGCACTGCGACTTGCGGGCTTTTTGTTCGGCACGTTGTCACTGATCGCGACTCCGGCGAGGCGGGCCGGGTACTGGCCAGGCGCTTCGATGCGGACGGAAGGACGGTCGTGCTCGCTGAGGACGAGGGCGGCGACAAAGGCGAGGCCGCGGCGACGCCGGAACGCCTTTCCCAGGCCCTTCGCCGAGTTGGCGCCCTGATCGACGCCAAGGACGACGTGCTCGTGCTCTACACGACGAGTCACGGCTCACCGGAGGCCGGACTTAACTTCCGCGATCCAGCTCGGGGAGCAAGCATCATCACGCCACAGCAGCTCGCGGAGATGCTGAATGGCCCGGGAATCAAGAATCGTCTCGTCATTCTCCAGGCGTGCTTCGCCGGCCAATTCGTTCCGGCGATTGCATCGCCCTCGACGGTCATTGCTACTGCGGCATCGGACATGCATTCGTCCTTCGGCTGCACCGCCGGTAACGACTGGACATTCTTCGGCTATGCCCTGATCGACCTGGCGATGCGCGAGCCGGACACCTTCGTCCGCCAGTTCCGGCGGGCATTCGTGACGATTTTGAAGTGGGAGCAGGAATTGGGAATCGAACCATCCAACCCGCAGATCAGCGTTGGCAGCGACGCCGGCCGCTGGCTGGCGGCTCTCGACTCGCACGCTTCAATGGCTGCGGGTCCGCCGGTTGGCCGCCCACCCGCCGAACTGGTACGTTGAGCCGATGCGAACGCTGATCCGGCCCACCGGCTTCGTGGATTCGCCTTTCAGTTACGACGGCCACGTCGCGCGACTCGCTGGTGGCCTCAACTGGTTCGCTTCGGTCGAGCTGCTGCGAATCGAGGGAAACAAGCGCGTCGCAGCAGAACTCTTGTCCATTCAGGAACTTGAGACGAAGATCGACGATCATATCGCAACTCAATGGCAACATCTGACGAGCCCGCGAGCGCCGCTCGAGTTGGGGCAGCGAACGATCAGGCTGGACCAGCCGCAGGTGATGGGGATCGTCAACGTCACGCCGGACAGTTTCTCCGACGGGGGTCGGCTTGCCGATGCAGCGGACGCGGGAGTCGCGGGTGCACGGATGAGCGAAGCGGGGGCGGCGATCGTCGATGTGGGTGGAGAATCGACCCGTCCGGGCGCCAAGCCGGTTTGGGAAGGCGATGAGATCGCGCGGATCGAGCCGGTCATCCGGCAGCTCGCCTCCGCCGGCGCAGCGGTCTCCGTCGACACTCGCAAGGCTGACGTCATGGCGGCAGCGCTGGCAGCGGGCGCGCGCATGGTGAATGACGTCTCGGCGCTCACCTACGACTTGCGTTCTGCGGAAGTGGTTGCAGCTGGCGGCGTTCCAGTCGTCCTGATGCACCACCAGGGCAAGCCGGAGACCATGCAACACGACCCGCGCTACGAGGATGTCGTCGTCGAGGTTTATCTCTGGCTCGAGCAGTGCATCGCGGAAGCGGAACAGGCCGGGATCGCCCGTGACAGGATCCTCGTCGATGTCGGCTTCGGCTTCGGCAAGACGCTCGCGCACAACCTGGAGCTGATGAACAACCTGGCGCTATTCCATTCCCTGGGCTGTCCTCTCGTTCTTGGCGCAAGCCGCAAGCGGACGATCGGAGCGCTGGCAAACGAGGCGCCCGTCGACCAGCGCCTAGGTGGAAGCATCGCCTTCGCGTTGAAGGCGGTGGAGCAGGGAGTGCAGGTCGTCCGCGTCCATGACGTTCCGGAAACGGTGCAGGCCTTCAAGGTCTGGCGCGGCCTTCGCGACCAGGCGCTGACCCCGCGAATCTAGGCCGCGCTCGTGTCGATGCCGATGTCGCCCAGCTTTCGGTACAGGGTCGAGCGCCCAATCCCGAGGCGCTTTGCCACCTCGGTCATCCGTCCCCGGTAATGGCCGATCGCAAGGCGGATGAGGTCGCCTTCGATGTCCTCGAGCGGGCGGACGTGGCCTTCCTCATCGAAAACCGTAATCGCGCCGACGCCATTTACAGCGGCCTCGCTCGACTGCTTGCTGATCCTTGGCGTGAAATCGGTGGCGCGGGCCGTAAATCGCGATTGGGTCGCGATATGCGGGAAATCCGCGGCCGTCAGCGACCCCGCCTTGCAGTCGATTCCTGCGCGCAGGAGCACGCTCCCAAGCTGACGGACGTTGCCGGGCCAACCGTAACGCATCAAGACCGTCAGCGCGCTATTGTCGATCGTCAGCGGCCGCATCAGCTCCTGCTCGGCGAAGCGTGAAAGCATATGTCGAGCGATTGCCGGAATGTCGCTGCTCCGCTCCCTCAGCGGCGGCAGCACGACCACGGTGCCCTCAAGACGCTCGCGGAGTTGCGGGTTGAACCCCTCAACAAGCGGCCTGCTCGATGTCGCGATGAGCCGGACATCGACCGAATGACTGCCGTTGCAGCCTACCGGGCGGACTTCGCCGGTGGCAAGCGTTCGGTCGAGCGCCTCCTGGGTCGCTTCCGGAAGCGCTGTGATGTCGTCGAGAAGCAAGGTTCCCTGGTTGGCTTCGAGGATCTTGCCGCCTTTGGCCGAAAAGGCCCCCGGAAACGCTCCCGCTTCGTGCCCGAAGAGCTCGCTGTCGATGATATTGGCCGGGACCGCCTTGCAATCCAGTTCGATGAGTGGCGATCGTGACCTGAGGCTCGCGGCGTGGATGGCCTTGGCGAAAGTTTCCTTGCCGGTGCCGGGCTCGCCGACGATCAGGATCGGCAGACGATTGCGCGCGGCCTTGGCAGCGACCGCGAGCGACGAGCGGAATTCGGGCGTTGCGCCGATCAGCTGATCGAGCGGCAAGGCAGGTGCGAGCTTCTCGGCGATCGGCATGAGCTCGCCCGTCGGTCGTCTCCGGTCGGCGGCGGCGGCCAGCGCTTCCAGCAAGCGCTGCGGGGCGACGGGGCGGGCAAGGAAGTCCGTTGCGCCGGCACGGATCGCATCGGCCGACGCCGGAACCGCCCCTTCGGTCAGCACGAGCACGGGCAGGGCCGAGTGACACGACCGCAGCGAATCGATCAGAGCGCTGCCATCTTGCGTGTCCCAATGGCCGATCAGGGCGACTTTCACTTCCGGACCGTAAGGCCCATGCAGGATCGCGATGGCCGTCTCGGCGCCGTCGGCGCCGACGACCGTCCAGCCCGCGCGCGAGGCGATGGCGGAAATGCGCCTGCGCTCGGCAGCGTCGGCGTCGATCAGGAGCAACGACCGGACTGGTTCATTCGGCATGGTTTACCTCGATGCCCGTTTGTACTCGTAAGCGGTAAAGGCAGGCTTAAAGAGGTGCTTTCGCTCTTGGGCGCGGCCGAAGCTGTTGTTATGCAGGTCGCGACGAAACTGAATGGGGAGCCTCATGGCGCACGAAGAAGAGCCGATCCTGACCCAGCCCGGAAGCCAGCCGATGGTGCAGCACGTGAATGACTATTCACGCTTCACATCGATCCTGAAGTGGGGCGCCGTGGCCTGCCTGGCGGTCGCCTTCCTCGTCCTCTTGATCATCTCGTAGTTTCTCGGTTCTCGTGAAGATCGCGGTCCTCAAGGAAACGGCGCCGGGCGAAACCCGCTGCGCCGCGATTCCGGAGACGGTGAAGAAGTTCGTCGGGCTCGGGGCTGAGGTTGCTGTCGAGAAGGGCGCCGGCGACGGAGCCTCGGTGAGCGATGTCGATTTCGAGTCGGCAGGCGCAACCATGAGCGACCGCAAGGCGATCCTTTCTGGCGCTGGCGCGATATTGTGCATCAATGGGCCTGACGCGAAGGCGCTAGCTGGCGCTGTGAAAGGAGCACTGCTGATCGGCGGACTCGATCCGCTTCGGCAGAAGGACGCAATCGACGCCTATGCGAAGGCGGGACTGCAGGCGCTGGCCATGGAATGGATGCCGCGGATCACCCGCGCGCAGTCGATGGACATCCTGTCTTCGCAGTCCAATCTCGCCGGCTACAAGGCAGTCGTGGATGCCGCGGCCGCCTATGGGCGTGCGTTTCCGATGATGATGACCGCCGCCGGCACCATCAGCCCCGCCAAAGTGTTCGTCATGGGTGTCGGGGTGGCCGGGCTCCAGGCGATCGCGACCGCCAAGCGCCTCGGCGCGCAGGTTAGCGCGACAGACGTCCGCTCGGCGACGAGGGAGCAAATCCAGTCGCTCGGCGCGAAACCCATCTTCGTCGAGAATGTCGCGGGCATCGAGGGAGAGGGGCAGGGTGGTTATGCCACGGAAATGTCGAGCGAATATCGCAAAGCGCAGGCGGAACTTGTTTCCGGTCATCTGGCCAAGCAGGACATCGTCATCACCACCGCGCTGATCCCCGGTAAGCCGGCACCGCGCCTGATCAGCGATGCACAGCTGAAAACCATGCGGCCAGGGAGCGTTATCGTCGATTTGGCGGCCGAGGCCGGCGGCAATGTCGAAGGCACCGTGGCCGGCGAGATTGTCGAGAAGCATGGCGTCGCAATTATCGGCGCATCGAATCTTGCTCGCAGCCTCGCGACCGATGCGTCGGCACTGTTCGCACGTAATTTATATAACTTCCTCAGCGCGTTCTGGGACAAGAATAAGAATGCGCCTGAATTACCGGACGACGATGAGATCGTTCAGGCGATCCGCCTCACTCGCGACGGAAAAGTGGTGAGTGAAAGGCTGGCGTCCTCCTGAACAGCGATATTCTCGTAATCGGCGGCGGCGTTGCGGGATTGTCCGCCGCCGCGACGCTTTCCGAGCGTGCAAGCGTCGTCCTGCTCGAGGCGGAAGAGCAGGTGGGCTACCACTCGTCCGGTCGAAGCGCGACCATGCTCCACTACGCGCTCGGCAATCCGCTTGTCCGTGCTTTGACGCTCGCCTCGCGCCAATTCATTGAGTCGCCGCCCGAGCGTTTTTCCGAAACGCCGCTCGGGCACACGAGGCCGACCCTTGTCCACGCGCGAGAGGAAGAGCTACCGGCGTTGAACGCTCTCGCGGCCGCTATCGCACCCTTTGCCAAGCTAGAGCGCGTCGGGGAAAAGGAAATTCTCGACCTTTGCCCGGTGCTGCGGGTCGGCAGGCAAGGCGCGGTCGCAGCCCTTGTCGACCGGAATGCAATCAAGCTTGACAGCGACGCGCTGCTTCAGGGTTTTGCCAGGACGCTGCGTCACAACGGCGGCGATGTGATGACGGGCGCGCGCGTGCAGGCACTCAACCGGGAGAAGGGTGCCTGGACCGCTGTGACGGAGCGCGGGGATCGTTTCTCGGCGCCGGTCGTCGTCAATGCCGCCGGCTCCTGGGCGGATAAAATTGCCCAGCTCGGCGGCGTTTCGCCGATCGGTCTTCAGCCCAAGCGGCGCACGATCATTACCTTCGATGGGCCAGAAGGAGTCGACGTCAGCGCGTGGCCATTCGTGAAAACCGTTGGCGAGGAGCTCTATTTTGCGCCCGAATCCGGTCGCCTGTTCGCGTCGCCAATGGACGAAGAGCCAAGTGAGCCAACGGACGCCCAGCCCGACGACTATGAAGTTGCGCTGGCCGCGGATCGCGTGGAGCGGAGGACCACGATCGAGGTAAGGCGGATCGTCCACAAATGGGCCGGGCTACGCACATTTGCGCCCGATCGAAAGCCGGTGGCGGGCTTCGCTCCCGACACCGAGGGCTTCTTCTGGCTGGCCGGGCAGGGCGGGTCCGGACTCCAAACCTCACCGGCAATGGCTGCCATCGCGGCATCGCTGATCGTCGACGCTCCATGGCCGATTGCCGACGTGAAGAAAGACGATCTAACTCCCCGGCGCTACGTGCGGCAGACTGCATAAATCCACCCAGCGCTGTCCGACGAGATCGTAGAGCCGTGCGACGCTTACCTCGACCGAGGTATTGAGCGAGCCACCCGCCGGGTAGACGATCTCAAACGCTTTCAGGGATTGGTCGAGAAAGACCGGGAGATCGGTGCTGAGTCCGAAGGGGCAAACGCCGCCGACAGGATGCCCGGTCAGAGCGAGCGTTTCCTCTGCGCCGAGCATTCGGGGGCGAGCTCCGAGCGAGTTCTTGCACTTGCGGTTGTCGAGGCGAGCATCGCCGCGCGCAACCAGTAGGAAGGTGAGATCGCCGGCGCGAACGGCAAGTGTCTTGGCGATGCGACCCGGCACCACGCCCAGCGAATCTGCAGCGGTCGCCACGGTCGCGGTCGTGCCCTCGACCTCGATGATCGGGAGATCGGGCGCATTCGCCGCGATCCACTCACGCACCGATGCAGCACTCATGACGCTTCACCGATCAGGTACAGCACGATGCGGCGGAAAGGCGGCTCCCGGCGGTGTTCGAAGAGGAAAATGCCCTGCCATTGGCCGAGTATCATTTGCCCGCCCTGGACGGGAATCGACAACTGGGTCTGCGTCAGGGCCGAACGAATGTGCGCAGGCATGTCATCCGGCCCCTCGTCATTGTGTGTGTAGAGTCCCGGGTCCTCCGGCGCGATTCGCTCGAAAAATGCTTCGAGATCGTGACTGGCGGCGCGAGCGGCATTCTCCTGAATTACGAGTGAAGCCGACGCGTGGGCGCAGAAAAGGGTTAAGAGTCCCGACCCGATTCGCTGCGAGTCGAGCCACCGCGAAACCTCAGCCGTAATCTCGTGAAGGCCCGGCTTGCGGGCCTGAATGCGAAAGTTGCGTGTCGACTGTTGAAGCATCGCCTGGCCTTCAACATGGCCGCGAAGCAGAGTTCAACCCAAACGAAAAGCGCCTGCAAATGCAGGCGCTTACGTTATTATTGAAATTGTCTCGGCAGCTTAGCCGTGAACGCCAACATCGCCCGTGCCGCCACCACTAAGCCAGCCCCAGAAGCTCCAGCGAGCCGGAATATTCTTCTTCATCTCGTATCCCCGTTCTCGAACACTGCGATTCGGCAGCTGCGGGGATGTTAACCTTAATGAATAAGGTTAGCAAACCGTTTACCAAAGTTAGGACGAGCGCGAGCGCTCGCAGGTGTCGGAATCCGGGATCTCGGTGGGAGTTAGGCGACCTTTGCGCGGCGGTCGGAGGCGAGGCGGCGGCGCAGGCTTTCGAGGCTCATCGGGCGGCCCGTGATGTAGCCCTGCGCGATGTCGCATTCCATTTCGGCGAGGAGTTCGAGCGCTTCGCGTGTCTCCACGCCCTCGGCGACGATCCGCCGTCCGAGCGAATGGGCGAGGGCGATCGTCGAGCTGACCATCAGGCGTTCGCTTCGATTTTCGATCATTCCGCGGACGAACGTCTGGTCGATCTTGATCTCGGCTGCGGGGATCCGCTTCAGATAATCGAGCGTCGACAGGCCGGTGCCATAATCGTCGATCGAAATATTCACGCCGAGTTCGCGAAGCTGGGTCAGCATGTCCAACGCTTCACCGCTGCCGGCGATCGCAGCGGTCTCGGTGAGCTCGAGCGTAAGCAGGCCCGGGTCCAGCCGGTGACGCTCGAGAAGGATCGCGATACGGCCAACCAATGCCTTGTCGCCGAGGAGGCGCCCGGACAGGTTCACGGACATGTCGAAGTCGCGGCTGCCCTTGTTCAATGCCGCAGCGGCGCCGATCGCGCTGTCCAGCATGAAAGCCGTGAGCTTGCCGATGCGATCGTGCTGTTCTGCCGCGGCGACGAATTCGGCGGCGGCGATCGGCCCCTTCTCCGGGTGCGTCCAGCGAGCGAGCGCCTCGGCCCCGATGATCCTCCGTGTCTTCAAATCGACCTTCGGCTGGTAGGCCGCCCAGACTTCGCCGCGATCGATCGCGTCGTCGAGCTGGCTCAGCATCGACAGTTTCCACGAAGCATCCTCAAGCGATTCCGGGTCGTGGTATTTCCATTTCAGACCATCGTGGGCGGCCTGCTCCGCGGCGAGCAGAGCGCTTCCAAGCCTGTTCGCCAAGGAACGGCTGCTCCCGATCTCGACACCGAAGCTTACCGCCAGATCGATCGACATGGCGCCGACCCGAACGGGGGTTCGGAACAGGGCGTACAAGGCTTCCAGATGGTGGCCGAATGGCTTCGACGGTTCGTCGAACCAGGCGAAGATGCCGTCGTCCCCCTGGTAAAGCGTGCGGTCCCGAGCACCTACCGAAAGGCGCGCGACTGTCTGTTCGACAAGATGCCGTTCGTCCGCTGCCGGAAGGGCGGCGACGACTTCGGCATAATTAAGGACTCGTGCAACGATCAGCGCTTGGTCCCGCCCAAGACGGCTGGACTTCAAGGCGACGAGATTAGGAAGGCCGGAAACGGCATCAACATAGCCGCGCTTGCGGAATCGATCGGCGCTGACAGCGGCGGCGGTCAAGCTCAGAACAAGAAGGCCCGGGACCACGTCTAGATAAATCAGACGACTCTCAAGGACGGCGGGTCCCAAAAGAAACAAAACAAAGAATGCTCCGATAGTCCGGAATTGAAATCGCGGAACTTTCCGCAAAAGAGCGAAGGCCGCAACCACGAGGCTAGCCGCGAACACGGGTATCCAGCCGAGGTCGATTGGAATTCCGGACCTCAGGGTCAGCGCACCGATGACGTGCGCATACACGCCACCCATCTGACCGACCCCAGGAACAAGCACATTGTCACCAAGAGTGCGACTTGTTGCTCCAACGATGACGTCTTTGCCGCGGATCGCATCCGCATTGAAGTTTCCGCTCAATATGGCTGCTGCGGAAACTGTTGGCGTTGACAGAATATCGATCGAATAGTCCGGTCTGAACCATTGATCCGGTTTGCCCAGTCGTCCCGAAATGAGGGAAGAATAGGAGCGGATGGGTTTCCCATTATTGGATAAACCAAATGGTAGTTCCCTGATCACGTTGAAGCCATCAAAATGAGCGCTGATCGATCCGACCGTAGCGTGGGACGCAAAGATTGGCGGCGGCCGTTCGGCCGTACCATTCACCTCCCCAATGTCCGTGGTTCCCCGGGCTGCCAGAACAACACGCCCAGATCGCCGAAGCGACTGTGCCAGGATCTCGTCGTCGACTGGGTTGCTTTCTTCGTGGAACAAGACGTCGAAGAAGATGCGCTTCGCGCCGGCTTTCGTCAGCTCGTCTATCAATTGAGCATGATATCGACGCGGCCATGGCCAACGGCCGACTTCCCGAAGGGAAGCGTCATCGATCTTGACGACGATCAGGTCTTTGCTTGCCGCGTGCATATGCAGATGATTTCGGCCCATCCGAAGGACGTCGTCGCCCATCGATCCGATTCCGAACGCGCCAAAGATCAACCCGACGATCGCGATCCACAGAAGGGTTCGCCAGGGCTTCGGCTCGGCATGTTCTCGATCGCGCGTGTTCACCGCGCACACATGCGCGCGCAAAGGTTAGAAAATCGGAAACTTTAATGTGGTGAACGACAGAAAATCGTCAGCCCCTCGACAGTCGTAGATCGACCCGCCACAAAAGCGGCCACAGCTGGGAGGGATCATGGACTTCATCTCCATCCTGTCGATTTTCGTGCTGGCCTGCTTTGTGGGCTATTACGTCGTGTGGTCGGTGACGCCGGCGCTGCATACGCCACTGATGAGCGTGACCAACGCCATTTCCTCAGTCATTGTCGTCGGTGCGCTGATCGCTTCCGCATCAGCCGCGGTCCCCGCATCGAAATGGCTGGGCCTTATCGCGGTCGCGCTCGCCTCCGTAAATATTTTCGGCGGCTTCGCCGTCACCCAGCGAATGCTGGCGATGTACAGGAAGAAGGAGCGCAAGGATGCCTGAGGCGGTGCATTCGCAGCCCGCCTGGGTCCTTCTCGCTTACCTCGTCGCCGGCGTCTGCTTCATCCTGGCGCTGAGAGGGCTTTCAAGTCCCGAAAGCAGCCGCCGGGGCAATATCACCGGCATGATCGGAATGACCATCGCGGTCGTGACGACGCTTGCCACGCACAGCCTCGCGACAATGCCGGAAATCATCGTTGCGATGGTCATCGGCGGCGGCGTTGGTCTGGTAATCGCACGCAAGATCCAGATGACGGCAATGCCGCAGTTGGTTGCGGCCTTCCACAGCCTCGTGGGGATGGCTGCCGTACTCGTCGGCGCCGCCGCCTACCTCAATCCCGAAGCTTTCGGAATCGCTGTGCGCATTACGCCCATCGCGTCGCCATCCTTCATCAGCATCTATCCAGTGAGCCGGATTGAGATGGGGCTCGGAGTCGCGATCGGCGCGATCACCTTCTCCGGCTCGGTAATCGCGTTCCTGAAGCTCAATGGAAACATGTCGGGCAAGCCGATCCTCCTGCCGCTTAGGCATCTCATCAACCTGGGAACGCTCGCCGCCATCCTTCTGCTGATCGCATATTTCACCCAGGACCAGGACCCGTGGGTGTTCTTCACCGTCATGGGATTGAGCTTCGCGATCGGCTTCCTGCTGATCATCCCGATTGGCGGGGCCGACATGCCGGTCGTGATCTCGATGCTGAACAGCTATTCGGGGTGGGCCGCCGCGGCGATGGGATTCACCCTCCACAACAGCGCGATGATCATCACTGGAGCGCTGGTCGGAAGCTCGGGCGCGATCCTCAGTTACATCATGTGCCGGGCGATGAACCGCAGCTTCATCTCGGTCATCGCCGGCGGCTTCGGGGCGGTCGCCAGCGGCGGCGACGCAGCGGCGATAGACCGTCCGTACAAGCGCGGCTCTGCCGAAGATGCGGCGTTTCTGATGGCACAGGCAGACCAGGTGGTCATCGTCCCGGGGTACGGCATGGCGGTTAGCCAGGCGCAGCACGCGCTCCGCGAAATGGCCGACCTGCTGAAGTCGAAGGGCGTTCGCGTGAAATATGCGATCCACCCGGTCGCGGGGCGGATGCCGGGGCACATGAACGTGCTGCTGGCGGAGGCCAATGTCCCCTATGACGAGGTGTTCGAACTCGAGGACATCAATAGCGAGTTCGCCCAGACGGACGTGGCGTTCGTGATTGGGGCCAATGACGTCACCAATCCCGCCGCGAAGACAGACAAGAGTTCGCCGATCTACGGGATGCCGGTCCTCGATGTCGAGAAAGCGCGGACCGTCCTGTTCGTTAAGAGATCGATGGGCGGGGTCGGCTACGCGGGCGTGGATAACGAGCTTTTTTATCGCGATAACACGATGATGCTGCTTTCCGACGCCAAGAAAATGGTGGAAGAGATCGTCAAGAACCTGGGTTGAGTCGGGCAAGGTTCAGCCGAGGTTCGGCACAAACGCATCTGGGTTCAAGCCCCCAGCCGGTCGCCCGGTCTGGGCGCACCGTGAGGGGGAGGCGACTTGCGCAAGCTAGGCATCATCGGCGGCATGAGCTGGGCATCGACCGCGCTCTACTACAATCATATCAACCGTGGTGTTGCTCGCCGGCTCGGTGGCCTGCACAGCGCCCGACTGGCCATCGAGAGCCTCGATCTCGCTCCGCTTGCGGAGCTCGAACTTTCCGGTGATTGGGATGGCGTCGCGAGAATGATGGTCGACGCGGCGAACGTTCTGGTAAAGGGCGGCGTCGACGGACTGCTCCTGGCGTCCAATACCAGTCACAAGGCCTACAATGCCGTTGCTGCGGCGGTGCCGCTACCGGTGCTTCACATCGGCGATGCAACAGCCGACGCGCTGGTCGCCGAAGGCCGTAATCGGGTCGCTCTTCTCGGGACGCGGTTTACGATGACCGAAGCGCATGTTCGCTCGCGCCTCGAATCGAGCGGCATCGCCCTCGCTCCGGTCGACAAGAGATGGATCGATGAGGTCGACAGGATCATCTTCGAGGAACTGGCGGCCGGCCAGGTCGTGCGTGACAGCCAGCGCAAGCTCAAGACTTTGATCGCCGATCTTGCGCGGCAGAAGGTGCAGGCCGTGGTCCTCGGCTGCACCGAGCTCGTCCTCGCCGTCGATACTCGGGCGAATGTGATCCCAGTGTACGATACCACCACAATTCACTCTCGCGCAGCAGTCGAATGGATGCTTGCCGAACCCGAGGCCGCCAAGGCGGCGGCGTGACCTCGCAATGAATCGGCGCGCCGCCTAGATACGGCGCATGGACCGGACTCCCGCCGACCGTCCCGAGCATCCACGAGCCGCCGAGCGCTTCAACGAAGAGCAGGCGACCTATGCCGTGCGCGGTGTCGACAAGCCCGACCTCGAAAAGGGTCGAGCGGCGATCCGTAACGTCCTGAAGACCTTGCCGGCTCGGCCCGGCGTCTACCGGATGCTCGATGCGCGTGGCGACGTGCTCTACGTCGGCAAGGCTCGAGCGCTGAAGAACCGGGTGACGAACTACACGCAGGTGGCGAGACTTCCCAAGCGGCTGCAGCGGATGGTGTCGCAGACGCGGTCGATGACCATCGTCACCACGCGCACGGAAGCAGAGGCGCTGCTTCTCGAGGCGCAACTGATCAAGCGCTTCCGCCCACCTTACAATGTTCTTCTTCGCGACGACAAAAGCTTCCCGTTCATCCTCTTGCGCGAGGATCATGCTTTCCCGCAGGTCCGGAAGCACCGCGGAGCAAGGCGCGCCAAGGGGCAATATTATGGTCCGTTCGCGAGCGCCGGCTCGGTCACCCGGACACTTAATGCACTGCAGAAGCTATTTCTATTACGAAGTTGTTCTGACACGTTTTTTGAAACGCGGTCCCGACCGTGTCTCCTGTATCAAATCCGCCGCTGCTCGGCCCCGTGCGTGGGACGGATCAGCGAAGAGGATTATGGCGAGCTCGTGAAGGATGCGAAGGCCTTCCTGGCCGGCCGTTCGACCGGGGTGCAGGAGCGGCTCGGCAAACAGATGGCGCAAGCCGCTGACAGGCAGGACTACGAGCTCGCCGCAGTCTATCGCGACAGGCTCCGGGCGTTGACCTATATCCAGGGCTCGCAGACCATTCATTCGGAAGGGCTGGGCGATGCCGACGTGTTCGCGCTTGCCTGCAAGGCTGGCTCTGTCTGTATCCAGGCGTTTTTCATTCGCGGAGGGCAGAACTGGGGCCACCGGGCCTTCTTCCCGGCGCATACCAACGATGTGCCGGAGCCGGAGGTGCTGTCGAGCTTCCTGGGTCAATTCTACGAGGACGTGCCGCCGCCGAGGCGGATCCTCGTCGACCGCGACCTGCCGGACAAGGCGCTCCTCGAGGAGGCTCTCTGTGAACGCGTCGGCCGCAAGGTCGCAATCGAACAGCCGAAGCGCGGCAAGCGCGCCAAGTTGATGGAGCAGGCGCATCGCAATGCCGAGGAGGCGCTCGATCGGCGGATGGCCGAGACCGCCACGCAAACGCGGGTTCTTCGTGAGCTGGCAGACACGTTCGAGCTTGCGGAGGTGCCGAAGCGAATCGAGGTCTATGACAACAGCCACATCATGGGCACGAGTGCGACAGGCGCGATGATCGTTGCCGGCCCGGAGGGCTTTCGGAAGAACAATTATCGCAAGTTCAACATCAAGCGCGCCGACACCACGCCGGGCGACGATTTCGCGATGATGCGCGAGGTGCTCGAACGGCGTTTCGCCCGGCTCGAGAAGGAGGATCCGGAGCGCAGTAGTGGAGAATGGCCTGATCTTCTGCTGATCGACGGTGGTAAGGGCCAATTGTCGGCAGTCTGCGAAATGATGGAAGAAGCCGGCGTCCACGATATTCCGGTCGTCGCGGTCTCGAAGGGGCCCGACCGGAACGCAGGCCGCGAGACCTTTCATATGCCTGGCGGGCGGGAGCTGACCCTGCCGCCAAACTCCGCGCTGCTCTTTTACCTTCAACGGTTGCGCGATGAAGCTCATCGGTTCGCGATCGGGACCCACCGGCAGAAGAGGGCGAAGAGCCTTACCACCTCATCGCTGGACGAAGTGCCGGGAATCGGGCCGAGCAGGAAGCGGGCGCTGTTAATGCATTTCGGCACTGCGCGGGCGGTCAAGGGCGCCGCGCTGGAAGACCTCGAGCGCGCGCCGGGAATTTCCAGGACCATTGCACGCCAGGTCTACGATCATTTCCACCCGGCCGGCTGATGCAGTTCGACAGCGAGGGCATTGTCTGCGCGATCAGGAGCCACGGCGAGCATGGGACAATTGTTCGTATGCTGACGCCCGGGCACGGTATTGTCGCGGCTTATGTCCGCGGTGGGCGGGGACGGCGGCTGCGCCCCGTGCTGATCCCGGGAAACCTGGTTTCGGCGCAGCTTCGCTCGCGAACGGAAAGCCAGCTTCCGCAGGCGGCGATCGAACTTGCCCACAGCCGGGCGCTGGCCCTGGGCGAGCCCTTGCAGTCTGCCGCGATCGAGTGGTTGACGGCGCTTGTCGCATCGGCGCTTCCGGAACGGCAGCCGTATCCGCGCATCTATCAGGCACTCAACGGTCTGCTCGGGGCGATCGATGCAGCTCCATCCGCCAAGGGCTGGAGCGCGGCGCTTGCGAAATTCGAGCAACTCGTTGTCGCCGAGCTCGGCTACGGGCGGGGAGGGCCGGACGGCAGCGATGTGTTCGATTCGCTCGAATGGTCGGGCGGCCGGCTATTCGCCGATATTTTTTCAGGGCGCACCGACTCGCTTCGCGACAGCCGTTCGCGGCTCGTCGAGCGTCTGCGACGGGCGCTTGTGTGATGCCGGTGCCGCTTCTAGCGTACAGCTGATGGCCTCGGACGCTCTCTCGGTCCTTTTTCCGAACGTCGCGACGACTCGCGACATCAGCGTCAGGGTCGCAGTCAGCTACCTCGCGGAGCAATCGAACCCGGCGCTGAACCGCTGGTTCTGGTCCTATCACATCCGGATCGAAAATCGATCCGAGGTGTCGGTCCAGCTTCTGACGCGAAGCTGGAAGATCGTCGACGGCCGTGGCGCTACCCATGAAGTGCATGGCGAAGGCGTGGTCGGCGAAACCCCGCTCATCGCTCCGGACGGAAGCTTCGATTATGTTTCCGGCTGTCCGCTCGACACGGCGTCGGGATCGATGAGCGGAAGTTATCGGATGGTCGATGAGAATGGCACGCTTTTCGATGTCGAAATCCCGCGCTTCGCGCTGATTGCTCCGTCCGCCTGAAGTACGAAAAAGGGCGGCCGAAGCCGCCCTTTCGCCACTCTTTCGAAGGATCAGGCCGGACTGACCGGAGTGACGTTTCCGTTATGGTTGTCGTTGTTGGAAATGATGAGCGCAACCACGGCGGCGAGCGCTGCAAGGCCGATCAGGATGGGCAGGACGCCGATCGACTTGGGCGCTCCGGCCTCGACGACGGGGGGCGGTGGAGGCGGTGGCGCGACCGCTGCCGGTGGCGGCGGTGCGCCAGTTATCGGAAGAATGCACCCAGGGGCAGCGGCCTGAGCTGCGGCGGCTGCGGCCGCGGTTGCAGCTGTGGCTCCGGCGCACACCGCAGAATGGGCTTGCGCTCCGCCCAGAACCGCCAGGGAAACAAGAGGGTCCACGGGTCGCGCCACTGGCGCCGCATAGGCAGCCTGGCTCGAGAGAAATGCGGCTGCGCCAACAACCAAGACGCTACGACGGATTGATGTCATTTTCACCTTCTCCGTTCTCAGCAATGCGGCGGAAAATGCCTCCGAAACGGTTGTAACGCGGCTTGTTGAATTCGGTTGCGTGAAAGTTGCTGCAGCTTTCCGATCGGCGAATTCACCCAATCGCGGCCGCAATTCCGGCTCTGTTCGCCGTTGCAAGAAACCATGTTCCTCATGGATGGTTTGTTGAAGTCTCACCATCCGGAAGGAGCGCGCGCGATGACAAGAACAGGGTTGTTGAAGGCTGCGTTTTTCGCTGCGGCGGTGGTCGCGCCCATCGGCGCTGTCGCGGCCCAGGCTTGGACGCCGGGTTCGGAAATCGTCGGCCAGACGGTTCAGGTTCAAACGAACGGCGTGATGAACAGCATCACATTCAACGCCGATGGAACGGCGACAATCACGACGCCGGCCGGGACGACGGTCCCGGGGACGTGGTCGGCGGCGAACAACATGCTTTGCCTGAGCGCGAATGGAGGACAGGAGTGCTGGCCGTATTCGCATCCCTTCCAGGCCGGGCAGCAGATGGCATTGACCAGCAGTTGTCAGCAGGTGACGACCTTCATGCCGCAATCGACCAACCCGCCGGTCCAGCGCAGTGGTGGCGAGCGGGGCTGACCGCAATCGGCGAAAAATGAAAAGGGCGGCCAGCGGCCGCCCTTTTTGTTCGATGTCGAAACCCTTAAGCCGGGCTGACCGGACTCAGGTCGCCATGGCCATTGTTTCCACCTGACGTCACTGCGATGATGACCGCAATCAGCGCCGCGACCCCAAGAAGCACCGGCCAGAAGCCGAACGACTTGGGCGGAGGCGCATCCTGCGCCGCCGCTGCAGCCGCAGCAGCAGCTGCGGTAGCGGCCGAGGCTGAAGCCATCGAAACCGGAACGGTGCACGCCGTGGTCGAAGCAGCGGCGGAGCACACGGCTGCGCGAGACTGCTGCGTTCCAAGGACGCTAAGCGAAACAAGCGGATCGACGCCCGAGGACGTCGTCGGTGTCGGTGCGGCGTAGACTGCTTGTGCCGAAAGCAAAGCTGCTGCCCCTGCAGCCAACGCACAACTGCGGAATGCCCAGGTCATCCGGAACTCCCCGTTTTGCCAGAGTGGAGGCTAATGCCACCAAAATGGACAGAACGCAAAGCGGAAATATCAGGCAGCAAATTTATTTTCGTAATCGAGGCTGTTGAACGGGTATTGCTAACGCGGGGCTTGACACCTCGCGTCCCGCCATCGTGGTTCGCCCGCTCTCATTGCCAGGCAAGGGCGCGGGACTTGATTACTGCAGCTAAACTATCGTGGTCACTAGCGAATTTCACTTTTCCGGGAATTCTTGGGGGAACTTGGCGCCCCGTTCGCGGGGAAGGACGATCATGCAACAGCCAGTTGGTCGATGGCGGTTCGCCCGATCCGGCAAGGACTCGCCAAATGCCGGGGATGGGAGCATTTTTCACGGCCTGATGACGGCGGCATGTTGTCCGATTACCACAAGGGCCCCTGCGAATCGGAGCGCGCCTCGGCTAAGTCCCCGCTCTCGAAAGGAACGGAGCGCGCAAAACCGATGATTTCCCGTAAGCTGTTTTTCCGTGATTCCGCTCCGACCGGCCCCAAGAAGCATCGCGCTTACGTCATAGGAGACGTCCATGGCTGCCTTGAGCAGCTCGAGCTCCTCTTGTCGGGGATCGAGGGGGAGGTTGGGCACCAGGCGCCGTCGAAAGTAAGCATCATCTTTCTCGGCGACGTGGTCGATCGCGGACCGGCCTCAGCCGCGGTCGTCGAAAGGCTGCGCACCTTGTCGATTCCACGCACGACCGTCCACTTCGTGATGGGAAATCATGAAGAAGTGATGCTGCGCGTGATGGATGGCGATACCGATCTTCTTCGAAGCTGGCTCAAGTTCGGCGGAGTCGAAACGCTGCGGAGCTATGGCGTCGATCCAAAAGGCCTGAAGAGGCTTTCGGGCGAGGACCTCTCGGCACGGCTGCATGAGGCCATTCCGATTGACCATCGCCGCTTTCTCGCGAATTTCGCCGACAGCATCGCGTTTGGCGATTACGTCCTAGTTCACGCCGGCATTCGTCCCGGAATCGAGCTTTCGGAGCAGAGCCAGTCGGACCTGCGATGGATCCGCGACCCGTTTCTGGAAGACACCACCGATCGCGGATTCATCGTCGTTCACGGACACACCATCACCAACGGAGTCGAAGTCACTCCGAACAGGATCGGAATCGACACCGGCGCCTTCTGCACGGGAACGCTGACCGCGCTCGCCATTGAAGGAAAGAAGCGATGGCTGATCCAGACCTCGGGTGATGAAGCACGGCGGGTTTCCCTTGGCTGATAAGTGGGTTAGTTGAGGCGCCGAAGCTGATAGGGGTGTTCGATGAAGGACGTTCGGTTTTTCGGTTTGCGTGCGTTCGGGCTGATTTTCCTCGCTATCGCAGCCGCGACGGTTTCCGCATGCACGGATTCGAGAGGCGGCTCGATACCCTACAATGTCAGCAGTTTCGGGACCCCGGATGCGCCCTCAACCCAGGCGATCGATTCGAGTTACAGGATCGCGCCGATGGACGTCCTGACCGTCAGGGTGTTTGGGATGCCGGACCTTACTGGCGACTATCAGGTCGACCTGCTCGGCAACATTTCGATGCCGCTGATCGGCGACGTCGCGGCGACTAGCCTGACGCCATCTCAGCTCGTCAACGTGCTTACAAAGAAATATAGCGAGAAATACCTGGAGAATCCGGACGTCAGCGTCGGCGTGAAGTCTGCGGCAGGGCACATCGTCACGGTCGACGGTGCGGTAAAGCGGGCAGGCGCATTCCCGGTTATGGGCAAAATGACCCTGATGCAGGCGGTCGCGCTGGCAGGGGGTGCCGACCCGCAAACCGCGAACATGCATCGCGTCGCGATCTTCCGCACGATCGACGGCCAGCGTCAGGCAGCCGCCTTCGACCTGCTCAGCATTCAGCATGGGGAGATGCAGGATCCCCCCATCTATTCGGGCGATGTCATCATCGTCGACGGCTCGAGAATCAAGGACACCCAGAAGAAGCTCTTCCAGGCCTTCCCGCTGCTGACGATCTTCCGACCGTTCTGAGGTCAACCGGCGGCTCGACCGCGAAACTGCGAACGAGGCGCGTTACCCGCCGGGAAATCGAGCCAATGCCGGCGCCGATGCGGATCCCTGTGTTGTTTCTGCAACGGTGCGTGCTACGGCAGAGGCGATGAATGCCTCTGCAGCCGAATCGGATTTGACTGTCTCGCGCAAGACCAGCTGGCTCGACCGGGAACGCGAAAGCGGCCGTTTCTATCGTTACGCCGCGATCGTCACCGCTGCGGTCCTTCTGGCGACGGCGGCATTCAGTGTCTGGGTGTTGAAGCGTCCGGCCGAACCCGGCACCCTGCTTTCGCCGCCGTTGATCGCCGCGCTTCTGATCGCAAACCTCATTCCGGCCATCGGCCTAATGGTGTTGCTGTCGCGCCGCATTGCCATTCGCCGCGCGGAGCAAGGCGGGGTGGGCTCCGGGCATCTGCACACCCGCCTGGTCGCCTTGTTCTCCGTTATCGCGGCGGTGCCAACGGTCCTCGTCGCGATCTTCGCGTCGCTGTTGTTCCAGAGCGGCCTCGAATTCTGGTTTTCAGACCGGGCGCGCAACATGCTCGAGAACACCGTTCAGGTGGCGCAGGGCTCCTACCGTTACGGCCTTTCGAAACTCGGCGAAGAAGCGACGGCAATGGCCGAGAACATGGGGGCTGGGCTGCAACGCGTCTCCATCGACGATCCGCAGGTTCCACAGGCGCTCGCTCTCCAAACTTACCTGCGCAGCCTCAATGAAGCCGCCATTCTCAAGATTTCGCCGGCCGGAGAGGTCCAGTCGCTCGCCGTCATCAATGGCTACGACGGAATGATCAACGACGGCCGGATCAAGGCCGCCGCGAGCAGGCTTGCGGGCTCGCCCAAGGGCACGGTCGTCGATGCGCACACGCCGGACCGGCTGTCGGTACTCACGCGCCTCGAATATGGCGATAATACCTACCTGTACGCGGCCAGGTTCGTCGATCGGGAGTTGGCGCGGAATCTCGCCAGGGCGACGCGGGTCTCGCGCGACTACCAGGATCTGCGCGCTCGCTCGCGAATCAACCAGCTCAGGTTCAACGGCGCGCTCCTGCTCGGGGCGCTGATCATTGTCGCGCTCGCAATTCTCGCCGCGCTTCGGCTCGCCGACCGGCTTGTCCGGCCCGTTGGCCAACTCGCGGCGGCAGCTGGGCGGATCGAGGAGGGCGACTTCACCGCTCGTGTGCCGGTCACCGAAACGGAAGATGAAATCGAGACTCTTGCGCTCGCCTTCAATCGAATGACCGCGCGCATTGAGGAGCAGACGGGCGCGCTTCGATCGGCAAATGCCCAGTTGGAGACCCGGCGAGCTTTTATCGAGGCGGTTCTCTCGAGCGTTACCGCGGGCGTCATCGCGCTCGATTCGGCGAACGGGATCCTCCTCATCAACCGCTCGGCGGAGATGCTGCTCCAACCGGGACAGGAAGCGGTCGAGGGAGCGCGGCTTGCCGACCTGTCACCGGAGCTCGACGAATTCATGCACGGCGACCAGCGCGAGGCGAACGTCGACCTCCAGGCGGGAGGCAGCCGGCGGACTTTGGCCGTCAACCGCGTCCGCTACCAGGACGGCGCCGTCTTGACGTTCGATGACATCACCGATCAGCTGTCCGACCAGCGGAGCGCCGCATGGTCGGATATCGCCCGGAGGATCGCTCACGAGATCAAGAATCCGCTGACCCCGATCCAGCTTGCCGCGGAGCGACTGCAGCGGCGGTTCGGCGGTGAAGTCGAATCGGACAAGGAGACGTTCGAGCGGCTCACGGGTACGATCGTCCGGCAGGTCGGCGATCTGCGGAGAATGGTGGACGAATTCTCGAATTTCGCGCGCATGCCGAAGCCGGTGTTCCGGCGCGAGAACGTCCACGACGTCGCCCGCCAGGCCCTTTTCCTTCACGAGGTTGCGCACCCCGAAATCAAGTTCACGATCAGCCCTGCGACCGGAGATTTTCCGCTGGTCTGCGACCGTCGGCAGCTTGGGCAAGCACTTACGAACGTTGTAAAGAACGCTGTCGAAGCCATTGAATCCCGCAAGGCTCGTGGCGAGCATCATCTTGGCGGGGATCGCATAGAATTGCGGGTGCACCGCGAAGGCGATCAGCTTGTCATCGACATTACGGACACGGGGATCGGGCTTCCCGAAGACCGCGAGAGATTAACCGAGCCCTACATGACGACGCGCGTGCGCGGCACCGGTCTTGGCCTCGCGATCGTCAAGAAAATCGTCGAGGAGCATTACGGCGAGATTGCGTTCCTCGACCGTTCGGGCGGCGGCACGCACGTGCGGATCGCGCTCGATGCCGACCGTCTCGATGAGCGGGAAGGGCAGATGCCCCTCCAGTCGTCCGACCAAGAGAAAGGTGGAGATGAAACAGACGTTTAAGGAGCGTTGCTGATGGCTCTTGAAGTCCTGGTCGTCGATGATGAGGAAGACATTCGAGACCTGGTCAGCGGCGTGCTTGAAGACGAAGGCTATGCCGTCCGGACGGCCGCCGACAGCACTTCCGCGCTGGATGCCATCAAGGACCGGCGCCCCTCGCTCGTCTTGCTCGACGTTTGGCTGCAGGGCAGCCGCCTCGACGGGCTGCAATTGCTTCAGCAGATCAAGCGACAGGATTCGACGCTTCCGGTGCTCATGATCTCGGGTCATGGCAATCTCGACACCGCAGTTGCCGCGGTTCGCGAGGGTGCGGTCGACTTCATCGAAAAGCCGTTCGAAGCCGGCCACCTGCTCCACCTGGTATCGCGGGCGACTGAAACTGATCGCCTTCGTCGTGAGAACGAAAGCCTGCGTCAGCAGATCGTCCACGACGAGGTGCTGAGCGGGACATCGGTTTCGATCAACACGGTGCGCGCCACTTTGAAGCGCGTCGCTCCGACCGGGAGCCGGGTCCTTCTTACTGGGCCCGCGGGCGTCGGCAAGGAGGTCGCAGCGCGCACGATCCACCAGTGGAGCACACGCGCCAACGGGCCGTTCGTCGTTGTCTCGGCGGCGATGATGACCCCGGAGCGGGTCGAAGAGGAATTGTTCGGCGTCGACAGCGAGGATGGAAGCCGCCCGGGCCTTCTCGAGCAGGCGCACGGCGGAACCCTGTTTCTAGATGAAATCGCCGACATGCCGTCGACGACGCAGGCGAAGATCCTGCGCGTGCTCACCGACCAGAGCTACCACAGGGTCGGCGGACAGCGTCCGGTCAAGGTTGACGTGCGCGTTCTCTCCGCGACCTCCCGGGACCTGGCTCAGGAGATCGCGGCGGGGAATTTTCGCGAAGATCTCTTCTACCGGCTCAACGTCGTTCCCGTGCGGCTGCCTCCGCTTCGTGAACGGCGCGAAGACATTCCCGAGCTTGCGAATCATTTCCTCGCGCGTTTCGCGGCCGAGCGGCGGATCCCGACGCCCGCGCTATCGGATGAGGCGGTCGCGGCCCTGCAGGCGCACGACTGGCCGGGCAATGTCCGTCAGCTTCGCAACATCATCGAGCGCACGATCATCCTCGCGCCCTGCGAACGTGTCGAGCGCATCGAAGCCGACATGCTCCCGTCCGAGATTCTGGAGAGCAAGGGCTCGGCGGGCTTGTCGAGCCAGGCGATGACCATCATGGGGAGCCCGCTTCGCGAAGCGCGCGAGTCGTTCGAACGGGAATATCTTCGCATCCAGATTCGGCGGTTTTCCGGCAACATCTCGCGGACAGCCTCGTTCATCGGAATGGAACGCTCCGCTCTTCACCGCAAGCTCAAGGCGCTGGGGATCGGTGACAAGCGCGACGAGGAGTAGGTCCGCACGTGCCAGCGAAGGCCGCAAAGACTCTAGGCCTGCAGGACCGCTTCCTGAACGGCGCGCGCAAATCCAGGGCGGCTGTGACGGTCTATCTGCTGAAGGGCGTCAAGCTCCAGGGCGTGATCACGTGGTTCGACGCCTTTTCGTTGCTTCTCCGGCGGGAGCGCCAAGTCCAGCTCGTCTACAAGCATTCTATTTCGACCATCCTGCCGGCGCGGCCGATCGATCTCGCCGGGCTGAGCGGGGGCGACGCTGGATCGAAAGCGACGCTCCAGGATTCGTTCCTGTCTGCAGCCGCACGCGAGCAGGAGAATGTGACAATCTTTCTTGTCAATGGCGTCATGCTCCAGGGCGCTGTAGTGCTTCACGACCAGTTTTCGCTGCTCCTGGAGCGCTCCGGGCAGGCGCAACTGATCTACAAGCACGCGATTTCGACCATCCAGCCGGATAATCCCTTATCCCTCGGCGGCGAGGGAAGCGACGCCCCGGGCGCGAAATGACGGTCAACATCGACAGCGGACCCGGAGCACTCGACATCTCCCGCGGCGAGCGCGCCGTCGTCATAGGCGTCGACCAGCAATCGAAGGGGGAAGGGCGCTCCGCCGACGCTCGCCTGGACGAAGCGGTGGGACTTGCCGAGGCGATCGGGATCGACGTCATCGGTCAGCGGATCTTCAAGCTTCGGGCGCCGAGGCCAGCAACCTTGCTTGGGAAGGGGCAGGTCGAGGAGATCGCCGATATTGCCAAAGGCAACGAGGCCGGGTTGCTCGTGGTCGACGCGCCGCTGACGCCCGTCCAGCAGAAATCGCTGGAAGAGCAGGTCGGGACGAAGGTCATCGACCGCACCGGCCTCATCCTCGAAATCTTTGGGGAAAGAGCGGCGACCGCGGAAGGGCGGTTGCAGGTCGAGTTGGCGCATCTCGATTACCAGGCCGGGCGCCTGGTCAGAAGCTGGACGCATCTGGAGCGGCAACGCGGCGGATTCGGTTTTCTTGGCGGTCCGGGGGAAACGCAGATCGAGGCGGACCGAAGGCTGATCCGCGACCGGATGGCGCGTATTCGCCGCGAACTCGAACAGGTGAAGCGAACACGCTCCCTCCACCGCGGCCGCCGCCAGCGGGCACCTTGGCCGGTGATCGCGCTCGTGGGCTATACGAACGCGGGGAAATCGACGCTTTTCAACAGGATGACCGGCGGCGAGGTGCTCGCGGAAGATATGCTCTTCGCGACGCTCGATCCAACCATGCGTGACTTCAAGCTGCCAGGTTTCGACAAGGCGATCCTCTCCGATACCGTCGGTTTCGTCTCCGACCTGCCGACACAACTGGTTGCCGCATTCCGGGCAACGCTGGAGGAGGTCGCGTCAGCCGATTTGCTCGTCCACGTCCGCGACATGGCGCATCCCGATCGTGATGCCCAGCGACAGGACGTCGTGAGCGTGCTCGCGCAATTGGGCGTCGCGCCCGAAGAGGAGGGCTCACCTCCCCAGATCGAGGCGTGGAACAAGGTCGATTTGCTGGAGCCGGACGAGAGGGCGGCATTGCTCGCGGAAGCGGAGCGGCGGGAAGATGTCGTGCCAATTTCGGCCCTCAGCGGATTTGGCCTCGACGCCCTGCGCGACCGCATCGCCGAACATTTGAATCGCGGTTCCGAGGTCCACGCAATCAGCCTACCCGCGAGCGATGGCAGCAAGATCGCGTGGCTCCATGCCCGCGGTGACGTCATCGAGCAGCAGACGCGCGATAGCCGCGTGGACCTGCAGGTGCGGCTTTCGCCGGAGAACTGGGCGCGGTTTCAGTCGCTCTGAGCCGCTTTCGCCGAACGCCAGAGCTCTTCCATTTCGTCCAGGTCCATCGTGTCGAATCCGGGCGCGCCCTCGATTTTCCGAAAGCGCTCTTCGAACTTCCTGTTGGCTTGGCGAAGAGCCTCTTCCGGGTCGATCCTGAGATGGCGTGCCAAGTTTACCACGGCGAACAGGATGTCCCCGAGTTCATCCTGTTGCCGCTCGCGGTCGCTCTCTCGGTCCAGCTCCCCAAGCTCCTCGTCGATCTTTTCCCTGGGGCCGGACGCGTCCGGCCAATCGAAGCCGGTCCGGGCGGCGCGCTTCTGCAGCTTTGCCGCACGATCGAGGGCGGGAAGGGCGCAGGCAACACCGTCCAGGACGCTTTCATGCCTCTTGTCGCGGCGTTCGGCGGCCTTGATTGCCTCCCAGCCGGGGGTTTCGGCTCCATCGCCGAAGATGTGAGGGTGCCGGCGTTCGAGCTTGTCGCAGATCCGGCCGATGACGTCATCGAGGGTGAAATGCCCGAGCTCCTCGGCCATCTGGGCGTGGAAGACGACCTGGAGCTGGAGATCGCCGAGCTCGTCCTCAAGCGCATCCATGTCACCTCGGTTGATTGCATCGGCGACTTCGTACGCTTCCTCGATCGTATAGGGCGATATGGTGGCGAACGTTTGCTTCAGGTCCCATTCGCAACCGCGCTGCGGATCGCGGAGCCGCCGCATGGTCGCGACAAGCCGGTCGAGGTTGCTCAAGAGGGAAGCTCCGATCGCGCCCGCACCCTCTGATCTGTAAGTCTGATAATATGTATTATGTAAAATATAACAGGCATCAGAAATAGGCCCTCAGGAATACGGCGGCCGCGATCGCGACAATGAAGATGGCAACCCAGGCCAGCACCATCTTCACCGTTCCGCCGACTGGCAACCGCCTGCCTATCAGCGACGACGCAACGAAGACCGCAGCAAGCACGTAGAAAACCACGTACGGCGCATTCTCGGTCACAACTCGATCTCCAGCCCGTCATACGCCGGTGCGGCCCAGTCCGGCAGCTCGCGCGCTAATGTTGCATAGTCCATGCTGGCATTCATGTGCGTCAGAAAAAGCTGGCCGACGCGCAGGTCTTTGGCCCACCCCAGGACGGCTTCCAAATGTGCATGAGTCGCATGCGGCCTGCGCTGCAGGCAATCGCTGATGAGCACGTTTGCTCCTTCGTACAATTCAAGTACATCAGGTGGCATTGCGTTGAAATCTATCGCGTAAACTGCGGACCGACCCTTCTCGTCTATCCGCAGGCCGAGCGATGTTACTTCGCCATGCGGCTGATCCACGAAGCGGATCGCCGCCTGCCCAAAGGTCAGCTCCTGCTCAACCCTCCGTGCTTCCACGATCGGGGAATAAAAGCCGGATCCCGCAAAGGCGTACTCGAACCGCTGCCTTAATCTCTCCAGGACATCCGATCGCCCATGGAGCGGCACGGGTCCGCGGCGCTGGGCGATCGGGCGTAGCTCGTCGATCCCGTGGCAATGGTCGGCATGATCGTGGGTGACGATCACGGCGTCGACATCGCCGACGCCTGCCTTGAGCAACTGCTGGCGGACATCGGGCCCGCAATCGACCAGGAGCCGCTCCCCGGCGCTTTCAACCAGCATCGCGCAACGGGTCCGTCGGTTTCTGGGCTCACTTGGGTCGCAGTCGCCCCAGTCGGGGCCGATTCTCGGGACGCCGGTGGACGTTCCGCAGCCGAGAATCGTCAGCTTCAGCTCGGCCTCGCGTTGCTGAATAGCCGATAAAAGTTTGCCGTCGTGGCGTCAGCGAGCGCGTCCGGATCTTCGCCGCGAAGTTCGGCGACGAAAGCGGCCGTGTCGGCGACGAAGGCCGGCTCGCAGGGTTTCCCTCGGTGCGGCACGGGCGCAAGGAACGGTGAATCGGTCTCGACCAGCATTCGGTCCGAAGGAAGCCCTCTGGCAGTTTCCTGCAGGTCTTGCGCGTTCTTGAACGTCACGATCCCGGACAGCGAGATGTAGAAGCCGAGGTCCAGGCCCTTCCGCGCGAGTTCGGCGGTACCCGTGAAGCAATGAAGGACTCCGGTGATCCCGCCCTCCTTCACCGCGCGCTCGAGAATTTCTGCCGTGTCCGCCTCCGCCTGACGGGTATGGACGACAAGTGGCAGCCCCGCCTCCCGCGCAGCGTCGATGTGGGCTTGGAAGCGTTCGCGCTGCGCCGTCCGGTCCGACTTGTCGTAATAGTAATCGAGCCCGCATTCACCGATCGCGATCACACGGGGATGTGATGCGGCTTCGACCAGGGCCGCCGAACGGAGGTCCGGATGCGTGTCGGCCTCGTGTGGATGAACGCCGACGGTCGCCCAGACGTCTGAATTCCGTTCGGCGACGGAAATGACGTCGCTCCACTCTTTCTCGCGCGTCGAGATGTTGAGGAATCCGGTGACGCCCCGCGCCCGTGCGCTGGCGAGCACCTGGTCTTGCCGGTCGGCCAACCCCTCGTAATTGAGATGGCAATG
>Ga0207678_10000907_pt1 | contig 27111 bp, 23 predicted proteins | sample KBSC63metaG_FD_184319 | JGI IMG/M metagenome (GOLD analysis project Ga0207678, IMG submission 184319) | Corn rhizosphere microbial communities from Kellogg Biological Station, Michigan, USA - KBS C6-3 metaG (SPAdes) (version 2) | ecosystem: Host-associated > Plants > Roots > Rhizosphere > Soil ... | reverse complement strand
AGTAGAGCGACCCGACCGAAGCGGTAGCGCTGTCCCCATCGCCCACATAGTGCAGCGACCCCAGCACGCCACCGATCTCCGGATCGGCATAACGCGCCAGCAGATTCTCAATCGCATCGGCGTCCAACGTCACATTGGCGTCGGTGAAGATCAGCACATCGCCCTTCGCCCGCGCCGCCAGCAGCTTCATGCCATGCGCCTTGCCGCTGCGGCCGGGACCGCGCAGCAACGTCACCAGATCGCCCTGCGCCGCGATCAGCGCGGCAGTCTCATCCGAGGAACCATCGTCGAAGGCGAGAATTTCAAGCTTTGGGTAGCGCGCCTTCAGCATCGCCAGATTGGCCAGCTTTTCCGGCATCGCCGCTGCCTCATTATAGGCGCAGAAAAGCAGCGAAGCGGACGGCGCCGGCCCTGCCACCGGCTTTTCCGGCCGGGTGGGCAGCAGGCGCAGAACCAGCGGATAGAAGAGGAACGGCCATGCCACCGCCGTCAGAGACAACAGCAGCGCCAGGGTCGCGATCAGATCGGTCCGGTCCATCAATAGGCCCACCTCTCAATAAGCCTTGTGATGCACGAGCACGCCAATGGTCGCGACGATGATGCGCAGGTCACGCCAGATCGACCATTTGGTGACATATTCCAGGTCCGACTGAAGCCGGTCGATCAGATCCTGATGATCATCGGTGGAACCGCGATGGCCGCGCACCTGTGCCAGCCCGGTCATGCCCGGCTTGATGCAATGCCGCTCCCAATAGCGCTCGTCCACTTCCCAATAGAGGCTGTCACCGGCCTTGGCGGCGGCGGCGTGAGGGCGCGGGCCGACGATGCTCATGTCGCCGCGCAGGACATTGAACAGTTGCGGCAGCTCATCGATGCTGGTCTTGCGCAGAAAACGGCCCACGGCCGTCACCCGATCGTCGTCGCGCGCGGTCAGCTTGTCGGCCTTCCGGTCGCTTGCCTCCGTCCGCATCGAACGGAATTTGTAGATGTTGAACGGCCGGGCATCCCGCCCGATCCGCGGCTGGCGGAAGATGACCGGACCGGGACTGGTCAGTTTCACGGCCAGCGCAGCGGCGATCAGCACCGGGGACAGCGCAATGGTTGCCGCCGTCGCGACGATGATGTCGAAGAATCGTTTGATCAGGCGATCGCGAAACTGGAACGGCCCGCCCGCGACGATGATCGTCGGCTGGCCGTCGAACTCATCCACCCGCGCGGGGGCGAAACGCAGCAGTTCCGGCACCACTATCTCGCCCCGCGCGGACAGGGACTTCAGGGCCACCGACCAGTCGTCCATCCGATCCATCGGGCAGGCGACGATCACCCGTTCCGCCATGCCGACGGCGGCGGCCAGCCTGGCGGCCATTTCGGCATCATGCCCCTTTGGATGCAGGCCGGCAGCGGCGGCCTCTATCAAATGCATGTGCGGACCGGTATCGATCGTCACCCCGTCCATGATGACCACGGTCAGATGCGGCACCTCACCCAGCAGATGGGCGCTCAGCCGCCCGATGGCGAGCCGCACGGTCGCCACGCCGGCCGCCGAAATCCCCAACCCGACGATGAAGGTCAGACGCGAAAGCTGCTCCGCGATCTTGCCCAGATAGACGATCAGCAGCATCAGCATCGCCGCCTGCGCCAAGGCCATCAACCCCTGGAAGATGCCCCGCCGCAGGTTTTCCAGCATATGGATGCCATAGGCGCCGCCCTGCACCCCCAGCAGCACATAGATCGGCGCGATCATCGCGAACATGACGATGCCGTGCGGCTTGCCCGGTTCGCCCAGCCATGCGCCCAGCACCAGATAATTGGCGAGCAGGAAGGACAGGAAAAGTCCCGCCATGTCCCCCAGCAGACACAGCAGGTACAGGCGCACCCGCAATATTTCCTTGGAGACTGTCACTTATGGACCCTGATCAGCTTGGCGTGTCCGTCCCGTTGGCACTGCTTCGCACGGCTTGCAAGGATTTGATCGGCCACCCGCCCGGCGCGCAGCCCCGTCATAGGGCGATCCCGCATCAGAGGCTGAACAATCGCGTCAAAGCCTTGTCCAGCATCAGCAGTTGCCACAGCAGCCGCCCATGATCGGCCAGCCCTGATTTATGGTCCGCCGCCGCCTTCCCCAGCACCCGCGGATCGAACCACCCCGTCCGGGCCAGAGCGGACCCGCCCGCGATCGCCGTCGCTTCACCCGCCAGCGGGCCGCGAAACCATGCGCTGATCGGGGTCACGAAGCCCATTTTCGGGCGATACAGTATGTCCTGCGGCAGGAAGGGCTCCATCGCCTTCTTCATCAGATATTTGCCGCTGTTCCCGCGAATCCTTTGCGCCACGGGCAGGCGGGCGGCGAACTCGACCAGCCGGTGATCCAGCAGGGGCTCCCGCGCTTCCAGGCTGACGGCCATGCTCATCCGGTCGGTCTTGGTCAGGATGTCGCCGGGCAGCCAGATGCGCATGTCCGCATATTGCGCGCGGTCGAGCGGATCGCGTGCCGGGGCCTGCGCCATCGTCCTGATATAGCGATCCTCCGCCCGATAGGCGCCGAGGCGGGTCTTCATATCCTGGCTGAACAGTCGCTGCCGCAGGGCATGGGGCGTCACCCCGACTGACGCGGCATAGGCTTCCCCGCCCTCCCCCGCCAGTTCGAGCAGGGTCGATTTGGCCCGCAGGGGCCGGGGAGCCCAGTCCGCCTTGGGATACCAGCGCCCCAGGGTTCCGAACAAGGGCTGCCGCACCGAAGCGGGGATCAGACCTCGCAGTCGCTCCCCCTGCATCTGGAAACGATGCCGCCGATAGCCCGCAAAGGCCTCATCCGCACCATCTCCGGAAAGGGCCACCGTCACCTTCTCTCGCGCCAGTTCGCACACCCGATAGGTCGGCAGCGCCGAGGCATCGGCGAAGGGTTCGTCGAAATGAAGCGCCAATATGTCGATCAGCCCATAATCGTCCGGCGACACGATGCGGGTGCGATGATCGGTGGCAAAGCGTCGCGCAACCCTGTCGGCATAGGCGGTTTCATCCAGTTCCTTGACGTCGAAGCCGATGGTGCAGGTCCTGACCGCCTGTTTCGACGCCTCCGCCATCAGCGCGACGACGCTGCTGCTGTCCACCCCACCCGAGAGGAAGGCGCCCAGCGGCACGTCCGCCACCATGCGGGATCGCACCGCCTGCCGCATCAGCGCGACCAGTTCCTCCTCCAGCGCCTCCGGCTTCGCGCTGCTGCGATCGGCAAAGCTGATGTCCCAGTAGCGCTGCGGTTGCGGCAGGGGCCGGCCACGCACGATGCGGAGCGTCTCGCCCGCGCCCAGCTTCCGCACGCCGGCCACCATGCAGGCGTCATCGGGCACATAACCAAAGGCAAGATAATCCTCGACCGCAGACAGGTCCGGAGCGCGCCGCAAAAGAGGATGGGCGAGCAGGCTTTTCAGCTCCGATCCGAAGATCAGGCTGCCGTCCGACAGCAGCGCATAATGGAGCGGCTTCACGCCAAGCCTGTCGCGCACCAGCCAGAGCGCCTGCGCCCGCGCATCGAACAGGGCGAAGGCGAACATGCCATTGAACTTCTCGACGCAGGCCTCGCCCCATTGACGATAGCCGTGCAGGATGACCTCCGTATCGCTATGCGTGCGGAAGACATGGCCCTTGGCCTCCAGTTCGGCGCGCACCTCCCGGAAATTGTAGATTTCGCCGTTGAAGACGACGGCCAGGCTGTCATCCTCCGTCAGCATGGGTTGCGCGCCGCTGCCCAGGTCGATGATCGAGAGGCGCAGATGGCCCAGCCCAATGCCGGGCGCGGTCCAGATGCCGCTGTCGTCCGGTCCGCGCCAGGGCATGGCATCCAGCATCAGCCCGACCCGCGCCGGATCGACCGGCTTGGCCGTTTCAAGATGGAAAATGCCCGCTATTCCGCACATTCGACGGGTCTTAGCGGGTTCGGAGGCTGCGGTCAGCCAAATCCTTCACATCGCCCAAATCATGAAGGAAGGCGGCGATGGCGGCATCCGAAGGGCGCCCGGCCCGTTCCTCCGCCGAAACCAGCACAGCGGCGGCGCGCTGGTCGCGACCCAGGATGCGCGCCTTCATCGTCTCCAGCTTGACCAGATGAGCGCTTCCCGTGGGCTGGCCGTTGCCCACGACATAGAAGCTGACCACATGGCGCACCATCCGGCCGGGCCCGGTGATCTGCTCACCCCGCGCGCCGTCGGGCGCCGCGGCAGGTTGCGACCAGGTCCATCCGCTATCTGCTCCGGCGGCGCCCTGACCGAAACCGACCAGTTCACGCCCCTCATCCTGCCGGTCGAAGGTCGCGATGGCGAGATCGACGACCTGCCCTGCCGCGTTGCCATATCTTGCCATCGCCAGATAATCGGCGCCATCGAAGCGCGGCCGCCATGAAGAAAGCGGCGGCTCATCGACCCGCGTCCAGCCCTTCACGTCCGGCATGACGGGCGGACTGGCAAGCGGCGCGCCGGCCATGCCGCTCGTCGCCAGCCATAGCGGCGCGGCCAGGATCATGGCCAGCGCGCCGCCGGCGAGGATGCCGGGCGAAGAATGGCCTTCACCGCGCAATCGTTCGGGATCGAACCAGGGATCGCCGGGCTGCCGGTCGAAAAATGGCCAGGCGGCTGCCATCACGATCGTCATGATGATGGCGAAGAACAGCCAGCCATAAACCACATGATCGAAACCGGCCGCCGCATCGATGGTGGTCACTTCAGCGACGAAGATGGTGGCGAAGGCACGCACCCCGTTGGCCAATATGGACAGGGAGAGCGCGCCCGCCATGAAAATGATCCGTCGCCACCAGCTGGTGAAGCAGACATTGCAGACCAATAGGCCATAGGCCGTCATGGCGATCACGAATTTCGCGCCGGAGCAGGCCTCCGCCACCTCGAAATAGCCATTGGGCGTGGTGATGAAGATGCCCTGCATCTGCGCCGGAACGCCGGTCAGATGGAGCAGGACCATGCTGATATGCGCGGTCAGCAATTGGAGAGGGGCGACGATTTCCTCACCGAAGGGGACCATGAAAAAGGCGTAGAACAGCGGAAAGAGCAACGCCCGCGTCACGGCGGGCCCTAGCAAGGCGATCACCGAACCCTGCAACATCAGGATCAGCGCGCCGTGGCGCACCACGGCCACGCCCGCCGCAGCGCCCAGCATCCAGGAAAATACGCCCAGCCCCAGCCAGAGCAGCCCCGGCGCCCAGGCCGACGGCTCCAGCCGGCGCAGGCCCGGCAAACGCTGCTGCACCAGCCATGCGACCAGGATGGGGATGAACAGGCAATGCCCGTAGGTCGATGCGGTCCACCAGATCGCCATCATGCCCAGCAGGTCGCGGTGGAACAACGCCAGGATCGTGCCGGCAATGATGGCAAGCGCGGTCAGATGACCACGCCAGCCTGACAGCTTTACCTCCCGCCGTATTTGAAGCGCGTCTTCCATCACGCGGCCCTCGCGTCGTCGGCATCCGACGATCCGAACAGCAGGTTCGGCAGATTCGCCAGCGTCGCGGACCAGCGGTAGCGCTCCTCCATCCGCGATCGTGCCGCACGGCCGAGGCGCGCGGCATGGGCCGGATCGGCGAGCAGAGCAAGGATTTTCCCCGCCTCCTGCGCGGGGTCAGCGGCAATCAGCAGATGCTCGCCATCGCGGGCGTCAATCCCTTCGGCAGCCTGGGGCGACGCGAGGACGGGCCGCGCCATGGCCATCGCCTCCAGCACCTTGTTCTGGATACCCCGCGCGATCCGCAGCGGCGCCACCACCACGTCGGCCGCCGCCAGCCAGCCGCGAACATCAGGCACGGCGCCGGTCACGATCACGCCGGGCAAAGCCGCCAGCGCCTGCACCGATTTCGTCGGATTGCGGCCGACAATGACGAAAATCGCTTCCGGACAGCGGGCACGGATCGCGGGCAGGGTTTCGCGGGCGAAGCTCTCCACCGCCTCCACATTGGGACGATAGTCCATCTGGCCGGTGAAGACGAGCAGCCGCCCCTCGGGCCGATCGACGGCGGGGAAATCCGCTGCGGGATCGAAGAAATCCAGCGCGACGCCATTATCGATGCCGACGATGCGATCCGGCCCCAGACCGCTTGCACGCCGGAACAGCTCCGCCTCCGCCTCGCTCACAAAGGCGCAGAGGTCGGCGCGCTCCGCCACCTGCCGCTCGAAGTTCAGCAGCATGCGTCCTTCGCGCCGGTTGATCCACGCCATCGGACCGGAGCCTTGCGCGCCATAAGCGGCATATTTGGCCGAATCGAGATCCACGAAATCCATGACGAAGCGCACGCCGTCCGCCAGCGCCGGCACGAAATGCGCCATCTGCGCCGAATAGGTAACCACCGCCGCGATAGGCCGCTCCGCCAGCGTCGTCGCGACCCATCGATGCAGATCGGGATGATCGAACAATGAAACCAGCAGGGGCTGGCGCTGCACCAGCCCCTTGAGGCCCGCCAGGATGCGCGAGTGGTCGCGCGTCAGCACGCATTGGCTGGCGGTGATCTTCGCCATGTCGGCGGCAAAGCCCATGTCCCGCGCATCGTCGGCAAAGCAACCGACGTGGACGGGCGCGATCTCCGCCATCCGCTTCAGCAGATGACAGGACCGAATCTTGTCGCCCCGGTCCGGCGGAAAGGGGATGCGATGGCAGAGGAACAGAATGTCTCCCCTCATCCCAACCCTCGCGCGATAAGCGGCCCGATGAGGTTGGCGACCGGCAAGGGCAGCTTCTTCCAGAGGTCGATCCGCCGCTGATAGTGCGGGCTGTTGGGATTGATGTCCCGCCGCTCGCCCGTGGACGACCAGCTATGATAGGAAAGCGGAACGGGGTCGAAGCCGAAGCTCCTCTTCCAGGCCGCCTGGCCGCTGCCCGCCTTGGAACGGCCGAAGTCGAAGATGCGCATGCCCCGCGCGCGGCCATGACCCATCAGTCGGTAATACATGAGTTCGTTCGACCGCAGCCGCCGTGCGTCCGCGATACCCCCGCCCCAGAAGGGCATGACCCGCCCCTGATGATAGAGGGTCAGCACCGCCGAAACCGGCCGATCGCCGTCATGAACGACCAATATATCGGCATCCTCGCCAAAGGCCGCCAGCACCTCGCGGAACAGCCGCGCCGGGAAGACCGGTGTACCGAGATTGCGCACGCTTTCCGAATAGACCCGGTAATGCGCCTGCCGATGTCGCGCTTCCCGCCCGATCTCGACGCGCAGCGCATCGTTGGCGAGCGCCTTGCGCAGTTCCGCCCGATGCTTGCGCGGCACGGCGAGCAGCTCCGCCTCATCATCCGCAGCTATAGGCCGCGCAAAGCCAAGATGGCTGTCCTCATGCAGCGTCCAGTCACTGCCCGGCACCGGCCCGCCGCGAATTTCGACCGAGGCGATGCCGCCGTCCCGCGCCATCCCCTCGCAGGCCGCCGCCAGCGCAGGCACTGCCGCCGGATCGCTGGCGAGAATCCCGCCATCGACGGCAAAGCCCGAAGACACCAGGGCCTGGCCGAACAGGGCGCTCTTCACATGATGCAGCGGCAGCAGCCCGACCACCTCCCCGGAAGGAGCCACGGCGGCCAGCATATGTGCCCGATTGCCCGTCCCCCGCTCCACGCCCGTCAACCAGGCGGGCCGGTGAAAGGGCGTCCCCGCCGGATGCGCCATCACGAAGTCATCCGCTGCCGCCCGCTGCGCCGGATCGGCGAGATTCAACGTCGTGACGAGCATCTCCCCCGCCATCATGCTGCCCGCTCCACTTCCTGCGCCGCCAGCGCATCCACGCGGGTCCAGGAAAAGTCCCGCGTCAGGCGGCGCAGCTTGGCCGCCATGACCGACAGATTGCTGTAATGCCGCACCCGCGAGCGCAAGGGCGCGCCGTCGACGCGCGGCTGGTCAGGGTCGATTTCCCAGGGATGGAAATAGATGATCGCCGGTCGCCCTTCCCGCTGGTTCACCTGCCGGATAGCCCAGCGCGAAAAACCATAGGGTAGCAGCCGGAAGAAGCCGCCGCCGCCAGCCGCCAGCGTCCGACCGGCAAACTTCGCGGTGGTCACGGGCAATTCGACGAGCGGCGATCCCTTGACCGGCCTCCAGGCGAAGCGGGGCGATTCGGGCCAGCCATAATGATCATGCCGGATCGGCGCGACGCTGCTGGAATAGGCATAGCCTTCCTCCGCCAGCACCTCATGGGCCCAGGGGTTGCGCCGGTCGATGGAAAAGCTGGGCGCGCGATAACCGGTCACCGCCTGGCCGGTCGCATCCTCCAATATCGCCCGCGACCTGCGCAGATCAGCGCGGAATTGCGCTCCGTCGAAGGTGAAGACCCGCTTATGGTCATAGCCATGGCTGGCGACCTCATGCCCCGCCGTGACAATGCGCCGCATCAGCGCCGGATAGCGCTCCGCCACCCAGCCGAGCGTGAAGAAGGTCGCGTGGACCCCTGCCTCCTCGAACAGCGCCAGCACCGCATCGGTATTGCGCTCGACGCGATGGGCCAGACTGGTCCAATCCTCGCGCCGGATCGTATGCTCAAAGGCGCCGACCTGGAACCAGTCCTCGACGTCGACGGATAGGGCGTTCCGCATGAGTCCGGTCAGGCGGCGGCGCTTTGCTGCGCCTCGCCCAGCCTTTCCTCGCGCTCGACCCACTCGACGAGCAGCGTCAGTACCCGGCGCAGTGCCGTGTCCTGTTCCGTCACCCGGAATTCCAGCGTGGAAAGCCGTTCCTCGACGAGGGCGAAGCAATCCTTGAGCGCTTCGGGATCGACGCTCGGCGCGCTGCGGGCAAAGTCGTTCTCAGCCCGAAGCGTGTCGATCTCGGCTCGCAGAGAGGCGATCTCGTCCAGCAGGTGCATGGACGGATCGGGCCGGGCGGCGCGCAGCGCGTCGACCTCTGCGCGCAAGGCCGCGACCTCCTCGGACACGATCGGATCGGCCGCAACAGGCGCAGCGGCAGGCATGTCCGCCAGCTCCTCCGCCTCGTCCAGCACGTTGCGCACCATCGGTTCGGGGGTCACGTCCGTGTCCGCACCCATGTCATTCACCACCGCATATACCACCTCGGCATCGATCACCGAAAGCTGGTCGAGCGCGCCCAGCAGCAAAACGCGGCTGACCAGCACGTTGATCCGGCGAGGCACGCCGCCCGTTGCGGCATAGATGGCGGCGAAAGCCTCCGCCGTGAATTGCGGGTCGCCCTGCCATCCGGCCAGCGACAGGCGATGCAGGATATAGGGTTCGACCTCCCGCCGCATCATCGGTTCCAGATGATGGGTGGCGATCACGCGCTGGCGAAGCTGCTCCAGTTCCGGTGATTTCAGCAGATCGCGAAATTCCGGCTGGCCCAGCAGGAAAATCTGCAACAGCGACTGCCCACCCAATTGGAAATTGGAGAGCATCCGCAATTCCTCAATCGCCGAGATCGGCAGATTCTGCGCTTCGTCCACGATCAGCAGCGACCGCTTGCCGGCCCGCGCCTGCGCATGGAGAAAAGCCTCGATCTGCCTCAGTATCTGCGCCTTGGGCATGCCGTCCACGCCCAGGCCGAAGCTCTGCGCGGCAAGGCGCAGCATGTCGTCACCCTCCACCTGGGTAGAAACAACCTTCACCGCCGTCAGCCGCGAAGGATCGATGGTGTTCATCAGGTGCCCGACCAGCGTCGTCTTGCCCGCGCCGATGTCGCCGGTGATGACGATGAAGCCCTCCCCCTGGGCCAGGCCATAGCCCAGATAGGACAGCGCCTTGCGGTGCGTCGCGCTCTCGAAATAGAAATGCGGGTCCGGCGTCAGCTGGAACGGGCGTCCCTGCAATCCGTAGAACTGATCGTACATATCTATCTCTCCACCCGACGGGGCATTGGCTTAAAATGTGTATCGAAGGCCAAGCTGGCCCATGGCGTTGATGACGGCGTCCAGCTTGTCCGCCTTGGCGCTGTCCACGCCGACGGAGGCGGACGCCTGAAGATTGCGCGTGACGAGCCGGTAATAGCTGGCGAAGGCGCCCAGGTTCAGCACATCCAGCCGGTTGCCGCTGGCGTCGAAATAATTGGCGTAGACGGCCGTATCGATACTGGAATGGCTGTCCATCCGGTAGGTGAGAGAGGCGTTGCCGTACCAGTTCTGGTCCCTCGTGCCGCGCACCAGCACGGTTTCGCCCGAAGGCGTCACGAATTTGCGTTGCGAATAGCCAAGGCCCACGCCCAAGCCCCAGGGTCCGCGTTCCGCGGCGAACTGCGCGGCGACGCCGCGATAGCGGAAATTGGCGCCGGTGATACCCGCCAGCGCATCGTTGAAGCACTGGCCGCCGCCAGTGGTCGAGAAAGCGCAGCCAGTGAAATCGCCCGTGAAGGGATTGCGCACGACATTGAGGTTGCTGCCCGAGAGCGCCGCCACATCGGAGGTGATGACCCGTCCGAAGCTGTCGATGCCGTCGAACACCACCAGGGCAAAGGACTTGTCGCGTCCCTGCCAGATGAAGCTGCCGGAATAGGTCATGCCGCCGTAGCGTTCGCCCACGCGCGCGGTCAGCGACGTGCGGTGGCTGGGCCGCCAGAGGACGCCGACATCCCAGATGATGTCGTCGAAATCATAGATGAGCTGGCGGGGCGAACTGCCGTCCGTGACATAGCGGCCGCCGGAGGAAATCACCGGCAGGCCGTTGGCGTCCAGCAAGGGCGAACGCTGGCTTATCTCCATCTTCTCATAGCCGACGCCGCCAATCAGGGCGAGCGTGGGCGACACCGGCAGGGTCGCGTCAAGCCGCGCCCATTTGTCCTCGAACCGCTGGTCGAGCTGGCTCGCATCCTCCCGGCTGTAGCCGGCGCTGGCGACAAGGCCCAGCGGCATCCACACCCCCGGCCCGACGCCGACAGAACCCATCAGGTCATGGGTGGTCGATTCCGCAAATCCTCTGCCCAGCGGCGCGCCGGGGAAGTCGACATTCACGTCGTCCTCGACCCGCGCATAGCCCAGCCGGTAGGACGCGCTGACATCCAGATCGCCCAGCCGCGTGACATAGGACGGGCCGACATAGCCGGCATAGACCTGGCTGCTATAGCCGTTATTGCGCACCGAAGCGCCGGAAAACCCGTCTGTACGGACCCGCGTCGCCAATCCGCCTGCATTCAGCGTCAGCCCGCGCGCCAGCGCATATTGGCCGCTGACGATACCGCTGATGATATCCTGATCGCTAAGGTTTTCGCCCCAGCCGAAGCTGTGCGCATATTGCACGTCCGCCGCTGCTTCCAGCCGTCGGGTCTGCACGCTGGCCGTCACGCCCGCGGTGACGTTGGTATAGGTCAGCACGTCGCCGCCGCCCTGGATCGGCGCGACCACGACCTGGTCGACACCCAGATAGGGGGAGACGTCGACCTTGCGCTCCTCATCGCGTGCAAGCGCGGGCGAGGCCAGGGCCATCCCCGCGAGAAGAAGGGCAATGCGGGAGATCATGAGCCACCATGCTCCGCATCATGGCCATATGCATGATAGCTGCCGAAACGCCGTCCGCCGCTGGCGAAGTTCACACCGTTCAGGAGCAGCTTCACCTGGGACGCGCCCTTGAGCAGACCGGCCGCGTCGCGCAGCGCGCTTTCGGTCGTCCTGTCCGCGCGCACGACCAGCAGCGCGATGGCGGCGTGGCTCGCCAGCACCGCCGCCGGGGATGCGGCCAGCAAAGGGGGCGAATCGAACAGGATGATGCGGTCGGGGCGTCCCTCGGTCAGCCGGTTGAGCAGCATTTCCGTCCGCGCGGAAGCGAGATATTCGGTGTCGTTATTGCTCCGCTGCCCGGCAGGAAGCACGGACAGGGAAGGGATATCGGTGCGCAGCACGATATCCTCTATGGCGATGGCCGGATCGGCCAGCGCGTCCATCAGGCCCGGCCCCGCCGTCAGACCCAGCGCCTCAGGGATGGCAGGCTTGCCGAAATCGGCGTCGACCAACAGGATCTCGCGCTCCTTCTCCGCAGCGAGGCTGAGCGCCAGATTGATCGCGCAGAAACTCTTGCCTTCGCCACTATGCGCGGAGCAGATCAGCACCCGGTTTCCGCGGTTGTTGCCCGCCAGTTCCGCCAGCAGGTCACGCTTGAGCAGCCGGAATTCCTCGCTCATCGCGGTAACCGGACCGTCGGGCAGCAGATAGCCCGCCTCGACCAGCGCGATGCGGTCGATCGGCTGGACCGGCCCGGTCCAGTCCGGCGCGCGATGGCCGGGGACAGGCGTATCCACGGCAAGGGCCGCAGGTTGTGCGACCTCCACCACCGGTTCGCCCGCCGGAACCTCGACCGCCGGCGCCGCGCGCCCACGCAGGGCCGCACTGAAATCATAGATCTCGGTCGCCCGCTCGATCAGCGATCCGCCGGAAAGGGACTTGTGCTTGTTCATTTTCAGTCCCTCCTCAGGCCAACCCGCGCTGGACGAATTCGATGACGATCAGCAGCAGGCACAGCGCCGCCAGGCCGCCGCTGGCGCCTGCGAACCACTTCATCCGCTGCCTTTCCATCGCGAGTTGCGCCGCGTTGACGGTCTGGCTGATCGATCCGATCACGGCGACGCCCAGCGCCTTTTCCAGCCGCGCCGCATTGGGGAAGCCGCCCTTGAGCTGGGCCACGGCAAAGGCCGTGCCGACGCCCGCGCCCAGTCCCAGGATCAGCACCCCCAGCAACAGCAGCGGCCGGTTGGGTGCGGCGGGAGCGGTCGGCAGGCTGGGCGGATTGATCACGCGGAACTGGACCGATCCGGTTTCCGACTTCACATCGCCGCGCAGGCGGATTTCCTCGCGGTCGGCCAACATCTTGTCATATTGGGTCTTGAGCACCTGATAGTCGCGGTCGAGCCGTTCCTGCTCGGCGGCGAGGCCGGGCTCATCGGTCTGGCGCGAAGCCATGGCGTTGAGGTCCGCCTGCAACTGCGCCTTGCGGGCGGACAGCCCCTGCACCGTCGCGGCGCGTTCCGCCTGCATCGACCTGATCGAGAGATAGGCGGGATTGGGCGTGCTGCCCACGCTGCCGCCGCCCTGACCGCGCAGCAGGTCCACCTGCCGCTGTGCCGCGATCACGTCGGGATGGCTGTTGGTGAAGCCGCGCGCCCGCATCGACGCAAGATCCGCCTGCGCCTGCGCCAGGGCCGAAGGACCGCCCGAAGCGCCGACGCCCGGCAAGGTCTGCGGCGTGCCGGCAAGCTGCCCGTTCATCGCCGCCAGCGCGCTCTGCGCCTGCACGAGCTGCGAATCGATGCTGTTGATCTCCGACCGGGCGGCGTCCATGCGCTGGCCGATCGACCCGGCGCCCGGCAGCATGCCCGCATAGCGCTGCTCAAAATCCACGCGGCGCTGTTCGGCGGCGGCAAGCTGCTTGCCCCGCGCCGCCAGTTGCTGGTCGAGGAAGGCGAGGCTCTGGCTCGTCTCCACCTTGTCGGAGGAAAGGTTGGTTTCCTGGAAGATGTCGACCAGCTTCTGCACGATCTGCTGCGAAATGCGCGCATTTGCGCCATCCGACAGGCCGGAGTCGGCCCAGGTGGCGCTGATGTCGATCATGCTGGGGTCAAGCTGGGCCATCACCGTGATGTTCTCGCGCAGCCTGGTGATCTTCGCCGCCAGGTCGCGCGGTCCGTCAACCGTCCGGTTGAGGTCCGTTTCCTTGACCACCCGTTCCAGATTGGCGGTGCTGGCCAGCGTCTGGCGCAGGCGATCCAGATCCTGCTGCGCCTGGACCTGGGTGATGCCCACCTTGTCCTCCAGCAGCGACTGGGTGTTCACATAGACCCGCGCCTTGGATTCATAGCTGTTGGGGATGAGCGCCACGCCCAGCCAGCCGAGCAGGCACACGCCCCATGCCACCCCCAGCGCCAGCCAGCGGCGGAGCCAGAGGCCATGCAGGATGACCAGCAGTTCGTCGACCAGCGCCGCCATGTCAGAACATGCTTTCGGGAATGATGATGACGTCGCCGGGCGCCAGCATGACGTTCGCCTTGCTGTCCCCGCGCTTCAGCAGGTCGCCGATGCGGACCTGATATTCCTGCTGCTTGCCGTTTTCCTTGTTGTAGCGGACCAGCTTTGCCTTGTTGCCCGCCGCATATTCGCTGAGGCCGCCGACCGAGATCATCGCGTCGAGCAGCGTCATGTTGGCGCGATAGGGGATGGAGGCGGGTTTCTCCGTCGCGCCGACGATCCGCACCTGCTGGCTGAAGGTGCCGGAGAAATTGTTGACGATCACCGACACCAGCGGATTTTCGATATATTTGCCGAGCGCGACCTTCAGGTCGTCAGCCAGTTGCCTGGGGGTCTTGCCGACCGCGGGCATGTCGGAAATAAGCGGGGTGGTGATGCGTCCGTCGGGTCGCACCTGCACCTTCGCGCCCAGGTCCGGATTGCGCCAGACGAAGATGGTGAGGTCGTCGAGCGGCCCGATCACATATTCCTCGCCCGGCCCCTCCTGCGTCGAAACGAAGGACGCCGGGGGCAGATTGGGCGCGCTCCCGCCCGAAGCGCAGCCCGAAAGAGCCAGGACCGGCAGTGATACGCCGATCATCGCGCGGGAAACCGACAGGAAACGCATAGATTCAACCCCTTTTGCGGCCACACCGACAGCCGCCAAAGGGGGGCGCCGGCAACCGTCAAGCACTCAGCTTCGACGGCCTTCTTGCCCACAAAGGGTAAAAATAGCGTTAGGAGTTAAGTTATTGGCAAATCAGTTCATTAAAATCAGCCGACGAGCAGTTCCAAAGGCGCCGGATGTCCAAGAAATGCGGCCGGGCTGGCCGAGGCACCATAAGCGCCCGCAAGGAAGATCGCGATAAGATCGCCCTCCTCCACCGGTGGCAGCGCGACCTTGTCCCCCAGCCTGTCGATGGGCGTGCACAGGCAACCCACGACCGTCACGGCTTCCTCCGCCGGAGCTTCCCCGAAGCGATTGGCGACGGCGATGGGATAGTTGCGACGGACGACCGTACCGAAATTGCCGCTCGCCGCGAGCTGATGATGCAGCCCCCCATCGACGACGACGAAGGTTTCGCCCTGGCTTTTCTTCACATCGACTATGCGGGTGAGGTAGACACCCGCCTCGCCCACCAGCCATCTGCCCAGTTCCATGGCGAAGGCGCTGTCCTTCAATATGTCCGCGCGCCCGTCGAGCAGCCTGGCCAGCGCATCGCCGATGGGGCGGATATCCAGCCGTTCGTCGCCGGGGAAATAGGGAATGCCGAAGCCGCCGCCCAGATTGACCAGCGGCGGCGCGACGCCCACGCTGTCGGACAGGCGGGTGGCGAGATCGATGGTGGCGGCCTGCGTTTCGATCAATGCCTGCGCGCCCAGAGCCTGGCTGCCGGTGAAGATATGCCAGCCGCGCCATTCGCCCCCGGCATCGATCACCCAGCGCGCCAGCGCGGCCGCCCGCTCCGCATCCACGCCGAAGGGTTTGGCGCCGCCGCCCATGCGCATGCCCGACCCCTTGAGGTCGAAATCCGGGTTCACCCGCACCGCCAGCTTCGGCGTCCTGCCGCGCTGCCCGGCAAGGGCGATGGCCCTTCGCGCCTCACCCTCCGATTCCAGGTTGATGGTCGCGCCGCTGTCGATGGCGGCGATCAGTTCATCGTCGCGCTTCCCCGGCCCGGCAAAGCTGATATGGGCGGCGTCCATCCCCGCTTCCTGCGCCCGCGCCAGTTCCCCGCCCGACGCCACGTCGAAGCCGTCGACCAGCTTCGCCATGCGCTCCAGCAGGGGCAGGTAGGGATTGGCCTTCACCGCATAATGGAGCGACAGCATGGCGGGCATGGCGTCGCGGAACGCCCGCACCTGCCCCTCCATTATGCCCATGTCATAGACGAACAGGGGCGTGTCGCCAGCCTCCCCGACCAGGCTCCCCGCGCCGCAGCCGCCGATCAGCAACATGCCCTCCTCGCCGCTGAAGAAGGGCGGGACCGGTCCCATCGGCTTCATGCGGCAAATTCCCTCGCCAGCGCGACGCGGTCGATCTTGCCATTGGGATTGCGGGGGAATTCGGGAAGCATGACGATCTCGCGCGGTTGCATGAAATTGGGAAGCTCCTGCCGAAGCCGGCCCTCCACCTGCGCCTTTAGCTCCGGCGAAGCGGTGCGCAACAACAACAACACAGCCTGTCCCAGCCGCTCGTCCCGGACGCCCAGCGCCACCGCCTCTGCAATGCCGTCCACGGCGACGGCGGCTTCCTCTATCTCCGTCGGGCTGATGCGGTTGCCAGCCGACTTGATCATCGCATCATCGCGTCCGACGAAATAGAGCAGGCCCCCAGCATCCCTCCGCACCGTGTCGCCCGACCATACCGCCATGCCGCCATAGCGGGAAGCAGGCGGCGCGGGCCGGAATCGCTCCCCCGTGCGCACGGGGTCGCGCCAATAGCCCTGCGCCACCAGCGGCCCGCAATGCACCAGTTCGCCGGGCTCATCGTCGCCCGCAATCGAGCCGTCCGGGCGGACGACCAGTATCTCCGCATGGGGAATCGCCGATCCCATACTGTCGGGATGGCTGGCCACCAGCGCGGGCGGCAAATAAGTGGAGCGGAACGCCTCTGTCAGCCCGTACATGGGATAGAGGTCCGCCCTTGGAAACAGCGCCCGCAGCTTCGCCACCAACGGCCGTGTCAGCGCCCCGCCACTATTGGTGAGCCGCCTGAGCTTTACCGCCACATCGGCGGGCCAGTCCAGTTCGACCAGTTGCACCCAGAGCGGCGGCACCCCGGCCAAGGTGGTGATGTCCCGCCGGTCCACCGACTTCACCACGTCGCGCGGCGTCAGATAATCGAGCGGAAAGACGCACCCGCCGGCGCACCAGGTCGAAAACAACTGGTTCTGCCCATAATCGAAGCTGAAGGGGAGCACGCAAAGCGTCCGGTCCTCCGCCGTCAGCTTCAGATATTCCGCCACCGACACGGCCCCCAGCCAGAGATTGGCGTGGCTCAGCATCACGCCCTTGGGCCGCCCGGTCGATCCGCTGGTATAGAGGATCGCGGCCAGTTCGTCCGGCGCGGCGTGGGACGGCCCCAATATCTCCCCGCCGCTCATCGCGCAGGCCGCATCATCCTCCCGGTGCAGGTCGCATCCCGCCGGCAGGTCGTCCGGCGTCAGCGTCGCCAGACGGCTGGCGGTTCCGATCAGCAGCGACGCGCCGCTATCGGCCAATATATGCGCGACCTGCGCATGTTTGAGCAGCGGGTTGACCGGCACATGCACGAGCCCGGCGCGGGGCGCGGCGAGCGGCATCAGCGCCGCGACCGGGCCCTTGGCGATCCAGCTTGCGACTCGGGCGCCCCTTTCCAGTCCGAATCCGGCCAGCCATGCCGCCAGCCGCCCCAATGTCGCTTCCAGCTCGGCATAGCTGTGCGTGCCGGACCGGCCGTCCAGCGCGGGCCGTGCCGGGTCGCCGCGCAGCAGCAGATGGTCGATCGGCCGGACCTGCGCGCCGTCGATCGTCGGGGCCGCAATCGGCGCGGGGGAATCGCTTAACTCCATCTCCAGACTTTTTTCCTAAACGCGATGCTGTCGCCGGGGAGATAATGGTTTGCTGGTCGCAAGGGAATATCGCAGCGTCGAACAAGCGCGCCGCGCGCTGGGTTCAGCGCTCGACCGCGCCCGCACGCCGTCGCTGTTCCATCGCATCGACTGGTTCGAATCGCTCCATGCGCATTGCTTTCCGACGACCGGCGTCCGCATCTTCCGGGCGTTGGAGGGGGAGTGCCAGGCATGGTTGTTCCTGCTTTCCCCCGGCGCGGGACGGCTGAGCGCTCTTGCCAACTGGTACAGTTTCGACTGGCGTCCGGTCTTCCTTGGCCCTTCGGACGAGTCGGTCCGTCGCCGCCTGGTCGAAGTCATCGCCCAGTCCCTGTTGACGGACAGTGCCCAGGTCGACCTCTATCCCGTTACGTCCGCGTCGGACATGCTGCTCGACGCCTTTCGCCGCGCGGGCTGGTTCAGCGTCCGGCGGCCGATGGGCGGACGGCATATATTGCACCTGAACGGTCGAACCTTCGACGAATATTGGGCGCAGAGGCCCGGGCGCCTGCGTACGCTGATAGCGCGCAAGAAGCGTGCGAGCCGCTTCACCCTCAGCATCGCGGACCGGCTGACCGAGGCGTTGTGGCGCGACTATGCCGCCGTGCAGGAACGAAGCTGGAAGAAGCCCGAAGCCGATCTGCGCTTTCTGCATGCGCTGGCCCAGCGGGAAAGCGACGCTGGCACGCTCCGCCTGGGCTTCGCCCGGCTGGAGGGTCAGCCGGTGGCGACCCAGCTCTGGACGGTGGAGAACGGCACCGCGCTGATCCACAAGCTGGCGCATGACCAGGCGTTCGACGGGGCATCCCCCGGCAGCCTGCTCAGCCATGCGATGTTCACCCACGCCATCGATCAGGATCATGTCGCAACGATCGACTATGGAACCGGCGACAATGGCTACAAGACCGATTGGATGGAGGAGCGCGAAACGCTCTACCGGCTTGATTTCTTCAATCCCAGAAGGGCGTCAATCTGGCTCCCCGCCGCGCGGGCGGCCATTTCCGCGCTTGTAGGCTAGCGGCGGAACGACTAGGTAGGCCCCCATCATGCGGGCGGACAATGCACAACCGGTCGACCGGACCATGGATATCGAAACGATGATGCGCGCCTTGCTGCGCGATGTGCTGGCCCTGTCGCAGGAGCGGGTCGATGCGTTCGATGCGGACACGCCGCTTTTCGGCGCGCTGCCGGAACTGGATTCCATGGCCGTCGCAGGCCTGCTTACCGAAATGGAAGACCGCTTCGGCATCCTGATCGAGGATGAGGATATAGACGGCGACACGTTCGAGACGTTCGGATCGCTTGTTACCTTTGCGCGGGCGAAGACGGGGGCCTGAGTTCCCGGTTTGGCGGCCAAATTCGGAGGCCGTCCTGATTTAATGGAAACGCGCCCCGCTCCTGCGAAGGCATTCGAACGAGACGAGTGGCTTGTAAGAGCCCGGTTCCGCCCTCAGTGAATCATCGCATCGTCTGAACTGGGCTCCTGCCTTCGCAGGAGCACGCTATGCTTCATGGCGACAACTGGTCAATTACCGCCAGCGGATGAACCGCCTTATTCCGCCGCGACGGCCTCAAAATCGGCTTCGGCCAGGAACTTTTCCACGTCCAGCGCGGCCATGCAGCCCATGCCCGCGGCGGTCACGGCCTGGCGATAGACCTTGTCGCTGACGTCGCCCGCCGCGAACACGCCAGGAACGGCGGTCCTCGTCGTGCCTTTTTCCACCAGCAGATAGCCTTCATCCATCGGCAATTTGTCGACGAACAGTTCGGTGGCGGGCTGATGACCGATGGCGACGAAAGCGCCGTCCGTCTCTATATGCGACTTGTGGCCGGTCACCGTGTCGACCAGGTCGACGCCGACCAGACCCTCCGGATTGCCGCCGCCGACGAAACGCTCCACCGCCTGGTTCCAAAGCACCTTGATGTTCGGATGCGCGAACAGGCGCTGCTGGAGGATCTTTTCCGCCCGCAACGAGTCGCGGCGGTGGATCAGCGTGACGTCATGGCTGTGGTTGGTGAGGTAGAGCGCCTCCTCCACCGCGGTATTGCCGCCGCCGATCACCACCACCTTCTTGCCGCGATAGAAGAAACCGTCACAGGTCGCGCAGGCCGAAACGCCCTTGCCCTGCAAGAGCTGCTCGCCCTCGGTGCCCAGCCATTTGGCCTGGGCACCGGTGGCGATCACCAGGCTGTCGGCATAATAGAGCGTGCCGCTGTCCCCCTTCAGGCGGAAGGGCCGCTCCGAAAGGTCCACGTCGACGATCTGGTCATACATCATCTGCGCGCCGACATGCTCCGCCTGCGCCTGCATCTGTTCCATCAGCCAGGGCCCCTGGATCACGTCGCGGAAACCCGGATAATTTTCGACGTCGGTCGTGATCGTCAACTGGCCACCCGGCTGCATGCCCTGGACCACGATCGGCGCGAGCCCCGCGCGCGCGCCATAGATGGCGGCGGACAGGCCGGCCGGGCCGGAACCGAGGATCAGCATGCGGGTCGAATGGGTGGCGGTCATGAATGTCTTTCCGGCTGCGATTCGTCTGTCGGGATGAGATAGGCCAAGCGGCCGGACGCGCAAGCGATGGATTTGCTTGACGGGCGAGAAGCTGAACCTTGGCGGGCGCCAGTCCCGTCAGTCGAGGACGTTGGGCAAATCCTCGAACCCCTTGCGCAGCGCGGCCGACCAACTGTGCGAGAGAAGCTGAAATTCCTCATTGTCCGCTTCGATCCGGGTCCGCACGCGGAAGTCGTAGGCATCCCGCTCGATCACCGTGAGGTCCAGCGGCATCCCCACCGACAGGTTGGAGCGCAGGGTCGAATCCATCGACACCAGCACTGCCTTGGTCGCATCCTCCAGGCTGGTTTCACGCTTCACGATGCGATCCAGGATCGGCTTGCCATATTTATGCTCGCCGATCTGGAAGAAGGGCGTGTCCTCCGTCGCCTCGATGAAATTGCCCGCCGAATAGATGAGGTAGAGCCGCGGCTTGCCGCCCCGGCGCTGGCCGGCGATCAGGATGGAGGCGTCGGCCGCCGCGCCCTGCATCTCTATGGTGCTGCGATAGCGACCCTGCATCGTGCACATCGCCTCCCCCACGATCTGCGCGACGCGGTGCATGGTGGAGCAGTTGAGGATCGTTTCCACGTCCGGGTCCAGCGCCGCATCCTTGATCGCGCGGCTCAGCATCGCCTTCACCCCCTGGGTGATCGACAGATTGCCCGAACACATCATGGTGATCGCGCGCTCGCCCGGCACGCTGTAGGTGAAGCTCTTGCGGAAGCGGGCAATATTGTCCATCCCCGCATTGGTGCGGGTGTCGGACAGCATGACCAGCCCCTGGTCGACCCGCACCGCCACACAATAAGTCATTGCCCCAAGGGCTCCTGTCGTCGTTCAACCCTGCGTGGTGGTCTGCGCACCTTGTTGCTGCTGCCGCTGGAGCTGCCGCTCCTCCACCCCGTCCTCCGCCTGCGCGATCCGGACGTCCGCGTCAATCCAGATATCGCCCGCCACAGTCACGGAACCGCGTATCGGCGCGGCCTCGTCCGCATCCAGCCCGCAGGCGAGACGCAGATAGCGCTCCGTCACGCAGACCCGGTTGGAAGGATCGAATCCCACCCAGCCCAGTTCGGGCACCAGCGCCTCCGCCCAGCCATGGGTCTCGTGCAGCACATCGCCCTCATCGGCCAGCAGATAGCCGGACACGTAGCGCGCCGGAATGCCCATCGCCCGCGCGCCGGCGATGAACACCTGCGCATGGTCCTGACAGACCCCGGCACCCAGCGCGAAAGCCTCCGCCGCCGTGGTGTCGGCGGTCGTCACGCCGGCGCGATAGGCCACGGCATCGCTGACGGCGGCCGACAGCGCATGAAGCCGCGCCAGCGGCCCGTCCTCGTCCGGCAGGGACAGCGCCATCGCCCGGATTTCCGGTGATGTCCCGGTCAGCCGCGTCTCCCGCAGGAAATAGCGCGGGTTCACCGGGCAGCCGAGCCAGCCCACCACGCCATGACCCTCCCGCGTTTCCACCAGTCCTTCCGCGACGATGACGGCATTGTCCATCCGGTCGTGCCGAACCCAGATCGCCTCCATCTCGCCATAGCTGTTGCGGCGGAAACCGGTCAGCGGCTCCTCATTGACGCTCACCTGCCAGTCGAGCACCTTCTGCGTCGGCGTATCGACGGGCATCAGCTTCAACCGCATCGCCACCCGCCCGGCCGCAGCCTCATAGCGATAGACGGTCTGGTGACGGACGAGCAGTTTCATGCGCGCCCTCCCCTCAGCCGAAATGATAGGCCTGGGCGATCTCCACGCCCAGCCGGTTGGTGTTCATCAGGCCATTCTGCACCGTTTCATGCAGGCCTGCCCGGAAGATTTCGCCGCTGTCCAGCTGCTCCAGATCGGCCACCATCTGGCGCACGGTGTCGTGGCAGGCCGATCGCGCGTCATGCCATCCCGCCAGGCGGTTCAGCCGATAGGCAAGCTGGTCATAGCAATAGGCGACACTGCGCGGGAACAGGCGGTTCAGCATCAGGAAATCCGTGATCTGCCAGGGCGTATAGGTGCCGCCATAGACATGGTGAAAGGCCCGCGCGCCCGACAGCGCGTACAGCACCGACGTCCATTGATAATGGTCGCGATTGCCGCCCACGACCTCCGTCTCCGGCAGCAGCACATAATATTTGACGTCCAGCAGGCGCAGCGTCATCTGCGCCCGTTCCAGCGCGGAGCCGGCACGCAGGAAATCATGCCCCTCATTGCGGAGCTGCCCGGAATGCGCCGCGCCGCGGAAGGTCATTACCCGCGTCTTGACCCAGTCGATCAGCGCCGGAAGCTGCTGCCGCGCCTCCGCCACGTCATAGCTGTCGAGCTTGCGCCAGCCTTCGTTCAGCGCCTCCCACATGTCCTGCGTCAGCATGGTACGGGCCGATTTGGCGTTGGCGCGGGCCTTGAGCAGGCAGGAACGGATGGAGGAAGGATTGTCGATGTCGAGCATCAGGAAGGCGATGGCGTCGCTCTCCGTCACCGGCGCGCCTTCGGGGAAATGATTGAGCGCTCCGGTCGCCCGCACCACCGAGCGCCATTCTTCGCGATGATGCGCGCCAGGCAGGATGGCCATGCGCTGCCCCATGGTCAGCAGACGCGCGGTGGCCTCTGCCCGCTCCATATAACGGGCCATCCAGAAGAGATTCTCCGCGGTCCGGCTCAGCATGCGAGAGATTTCCGATCAGATATGGACATGAATGCGCGCATCATCAGTCCTGCAAAACCCAGGTGTCCTTCACCCCGCCCCCCTGGCTGGAGTTCACCACCAGCGATCCTTCGGTCAGCGCCACCCGCGTCAATCCGCCGGGCACCAGCCTGAGCTGCTTGCCCACCAGGCAATAGGGCCGGAAATCCGCATGCCGCCCCACAACCGCCGCCGGTCCCAATGTCGGCACGGTCGACAGGTCAAGGGTCGGCTGGGCAATGAACTCGCCCGGATTGGCACGAATGCGGTCGGCATAGGCCGCGATCTCGTCCCTGGTCGATTTCGGCCCGATCAGCATGCCGTAGCCGCCCGATCCATGAACCTCCTTGGCCACCAGTTCGTGCAGATTTTCCAGCACATAGGCGCATTCGTCCGGCTTACCGCATTGCCAGGTCTGGATATTGTCCAGGATCGGCTGCTCGCCCAGATAGAAGCGGATCATGTCCGGCACGTAGATGTAAACGGCCTTGTCGTCCGCGATCCCCGATCCCGGCGCCGACGCCAGCGTCACCCCGCCATTGCGGTAGACATTGAAGATGCCGGGCACGCCCAGCAGGCTGTCCGCCCGAAACACCAGCGGATCGATATATTCATCGTCAATGCGCCGGTAGATGACATCGACAGCCTTTGGCCCCAGCGTGGTCTTCATCCAGACCCGGTCATCGTCGACGAACAGGTCCGCCGGCTCTACCAGTTCCACGCCCATCAGGTCCGCAAGGAAGCTGTGCTCATAATAGGCGCTGTTGAGCGAACCGGGCGTCAGCACCACCACCACCGGATCGCCCCTGCACGCGGGCGGCGCGACTTCCTTCAGGCTTTTCAGCAATTCGGCCGGATAGTCATCGACCGGCGCGACCACGCCCTGGGCGAAGAGTTCCGGGAACATGCGAGTCATGATCTCGCGATTTTCCAGCATGTAGGACACGCCGGAGGGAGTGCGGCAATTATCCTCCAGCACCTCGAACCGCGCTGGCCCGGTGCGGACGATGTCGATGCCAACGATATGGCTGTACACCTTCCCCGGCGGAGTGAAATCGGCCATTTCCGCCAGATAGGCGCTGTTCTGGTAGATGATGTCCGCGGGCATGATCCCCGCCTTCACAATCTCGCCGCGATGATAGACATCGTGGAGAAAGGCGTTGAGCGCCCGCGCCCGTTGCCGGATGCCCTTGTCCAGCACGCGCCATTCCTGGGCCATGAAGATGCGGGGCAGCAGGTCGAAGGGGATCAGCCGTTCCGGATCGCCCCCCTCGCCATAGACGGCAAAGGTGATGCCGATGCGCCGGAATATCGCCTCCGCCTCATCCATTCGACGATTGAGCCCGGCAATGCCGGTTCGCTCCACCCAATTCTGCACTTCCGCGTAGCAGGGGCGTATCGAACCATCCGGCTCAAACATTTCGTGGAAGGGCAAAGTATCGATCCTCCCTCAGCCGACAATCGGCTGGTTGTGCGTTGCAACATTAGTGCAACAGGGAAGGACGAATGCAAGCGGAAAATCCGCTTGGGAACGACAGTCTGTAAAGGTGGTAGCGGAGGAGGGACTTGAACCCCCGACACGCGGATTATGATTCCGCTGCTCTAACCAGCTGAGCTACTCCGCCCCATGGGCTGTCCGCCGGGCGGCGCCCTGCGGTGAGGCGGCGCTATAAGCAGAGCAGGCTGATGGGTCAACGGGGTTTCACGGCATCGCGAAATTTCTCTTGCCGGTTATCTGCCCGCGCTGGTGAGGACAGTTGCGAGCCACCATCCCGGCACTGCCGCGATGGCGAGGAAAGTCCCCAGCGGCAGGCGCGTCGCGCCATCGATCCTCCTGCCCGTCGCCATGACCGCGCCGACGGCCAGCAACCCCACGCTCGCGGCAAGCAGCAGGATGAACGGCAAGGCCTGCCAGCCGAACCAGGCGCCCAGTCCGCCCAGCAGCTTGGCATCGCCCAGGCCCAGCCCGTCGCGCCCACGAAATCGCCGATATCCGAACGCGATCAGCAACAGCGTCAGATAGCCGGTCATTGCGCCGATCGCCCGCCCTGCCATCGTCGTGTCGGTGACCCATGGCCCGATGGTGAAGCCCAGGAAGGCCAATGGCAGGGTCAACCCGTCGGGCAGCCAGAAATGCCGCCTGTCGAGCACCGCCAGCGTCAGGAGGAGCCAGCCCAGCATGGCCCACCCCACCCCGCCCGGATCGGGCGAAAAGCCCAGGGCAAGCGCGCCGATGATCGCGCATCCCGCCTCCACCCGGCCATGCAGCGGGTCGATGGGGGCGCCGCAGCTCCGGCACCGGCCGCGCTGAACCAGTGCGCTCACCATCGGTACGAGATCGACGACGCCAAGGACCCGCCCACAGCCGTCGCAGGCCGAGCGGCCGCGCAGCACCCCGCGCCCGTGCGGCCAGCGCAGGATGATCGTCGCGAGGAAACTCCCGGCTATTGCCCCCGCCATCGCGCCCAGCAGGGCAGGAAAGGCCTGGATCACAGCGTTCCTTCAATCTTCAGCACGCGCGTGCCACCAGCATCGACAAAGCCCGCGCTGGCCAATGCCTCGCCCAGGGCAGCATCGGCGGTTTCCACCCGCATTTCCGCCAGGTAACGACCCGATCGCCAGATGCGCAGATTGACCTTTTCCAACCCCGACTGGCTGACGAGCGGCAGCAGCAGCGCATCGCCATCACAACTGGCCACGCCCGACAGGCCCTGGGACAGGTTGAGTCCCGGAAACTGACCCGCCATCTGCGCCCGGACCCGCCCCTCCGCATGGCCGCAACGGTCGCCGGAGAACCATGCCGACACGTCTTCCATGACGAAGCTGCTCACCGGCAGAGGCGCGAAGGTCCGGCCCAGCGGCACGGCGCCTGTCACATCGTCGATCCCCATGCGCCCGAAGCCGACCGTCAGCGCGCCGCTCAGATCATCCGCCGCGCCGTTGCGGCGCCAGACGTCGAACCGCGCCCGCCCCACCAGCAACGACAGGGGAGACAGGCCAGCATGGACGGACCCCAGCGATACCGTGCCCAGCATCAACTGGTCGAGCCTGCCGCTCCACACCGTGCCGCGCACCTCCCGCGCCGCCACGCCCAGCCGCTCCAGACCTGTCATGCCGAGCGCGATGCGCATGGGGAGGAAGACGAGGAAGCCCAATGCGAACAGAGCGATGAGCGCGATGCGCATCGGCCGCGAAAGATGCAGCCCCATCATTGCCCGCCCCGAACCAGCACGGCCTGCACCGAGACGCTGCCCGCCGTCGCGGCCGGCCGCGCGCTCATCGTTTCGACTCGGATGCCCCGCGCTTCCAATGCGGCGAGCCACGACAGCAGAGCAACCGGGCGGACGGAGGCGATAGCCATGTCGACGCGGTCCGCGCCCTGCGCCTGCGCGCGTTCCAGCGTCAACCCGGCCTCGCCAGCGCTCTGGCCGATGAACTGCTCCAGCGGCACGGCCGTATCGATCGGCCCCGCCGTGCGTGGCAGCGACTTCAACACCATCACCTTCGCGCGGATGGCGGCGTTGCGGTCCGTCGCCTCCCGCAAGGCATCGCGCACCGAACGCTGCGCCGCGGCGAGTGGCCGCGCTACGCCGAGCCAAAGGATCACCGCCGCCAGCAGCGCGAACATTACACCCAGCATCCACTGTTCGCGAGGGCTTCGTTCGCCCCACAAGATCCGTAACCGTTCGATCATGATTGCACCGAGATATCCGCCAGCATCCGTCCGCCGGGCTCCTGCGAAGGCGTGGCGGTGATCGTGAAACCCTCCGCCTGGAGTGCGAGCAGTACCATGTTGATATCTTCCACTTTCGCCGCGGCCAGCGTGGCGCGGATCATGCCGTCGTTATCACGCGACAGCGCGGTCAGCGACACGCCCGGCGCGTCCTGCATCGCACTGAGCAGCCCTGCCACCGGCGCCGTGAAGGCATAGGCCCCCGCTCCTCGCGCCGCGAGCCGGCGCTCCATCTCCGCCTCCGCCTGGTCGAGGTCGGTGGCACCGGGCACGACCTGCCGGGCAAGCGCCAGACTTTCCGCATCGAGACTGTTTGCGGCGACATGCTGTCGCGCAGTCCCGATCAGCGCCATCAGCAAACTGACGAACAGGATGAGCCCACTCCACAGCATGATCCGGGCAATCCTTCGCTTGTCGAACGGCCGTCTCACCCGTTTGGCAAAGTCGCCCTGCCGCAGATCAATCGGTGGCCGCTCCAGCGCCGCAACCGCCAGCGCATCGATCTGGGCAGCGGGCACATCCCGCACAACGGCTTTACCTATCAGTTCCGGCAAGACCAGGTCACCCGCCAGCACCAGATCGGTCCCGCGCAGCACTGCTTCGCCGCCGATCATGCCGCGTTCAAACCCCTCTTGCGGTTCCGGCAG
>Ga0207678_10000906_pt1 | contig 27186 bp, 15 predicted proteins | sample KBSC63metaG_FD_184319 | JGI IMG/M metagenome (GOLD analysis project Ga0207678, IMG submission 184319) | Corn rhizosphere microbial communities from Kellogg Biological Station, Michigan, USA - KBS C6-3 metaG (SPAdes) (version 2) | ecosystem: Host-associated > Plants > Roots > Rhizosphere > Soil ... | reverse complement strand
CCGCCATTGCGGATTTAGCGAGACCGTTCGAGGGGTCGGTTAGTGTCGCGCCAACTGCTTTACACCGGGCGCTGCTGGTGATGCAGGGTGACCGGCACCTTGAGCAACCTTGATATGAGTGCGAAGTCCAGATGGGAGACTATCGTACTGCGCGATTTCATCGGTTTTGTGATCGCCTGCAGGATCACAAATTGACTTGCTCTGATATGCATCGGGACGAGCACCAGATCGTAAAGGTGAGAAAATGCGCGTTGGGCGTGGCGCAAGTTTTCACACGGGAAGACATTCGATGTCGCCTACGCTTCGAATTTATTGCCGAACGGCACTGGAATATTAGGTCAAGGTGGTCACGCACTATACTTGTGTTTCGACCCGCCTCTCATTGACGGCGAGAGGTGGTCCTTCTGGGGTGACGTGTGATCTTTGATACGGCAGCAGCAGTAGCGTTTGCGCAGGAGAACCGGGAACGGTTCGTTGAAGAATTGAAGGTGTTGCTTCGCATACCTTCGATATCGACATTGCCGGAGCATGTGGGAGATGTGCGACGCGCGGCAGAGTTTGTAGCTGCGGAGCTGCGGCGCATTGGCATGGAAAACGTCCGTTTGATCGAAACGAGCACGGATGAAGAGGTGATTGCGGATACAGACGGCTATTCACGCCTTGTGCCGCCTAGGATTGGGCACCCTTTGGTCTATGCCGATTGGCTCCATGCCGCTCCGAAAACTGATGGAAAGCCCGCCCCGACGTTGCTTTGCTATGGACACTATGATGTGCAGCCGCCGGATCCTCTGGACGAGTGGAAGACGCCTCCATTTGAGCCTACGGAGCGCGATGGAAACATCTATGCGCGGGGGGCGGTCGACGATAAAGGGCAAATGTGGATGCATGTGAAGGCACTGGAGTCGCTGATGGCTTCCGGCGATGGGAAGCTGCCTGTAAATGTCCGGATGATTCTCGAAGGCGAAGAAGAAGTTGGCGGAGAGGGAATTGCCGCATTTGTCCGCGAGCATGGTGATCAACTGAAGGCAGATGTTGCGCTGGTATCCGATACGGAGATGTTTGCTCCGGAGTTACCAACGCTGTGCGTGGGACTGCGCGGAATGATCTATACGGAGATTGAAGCGCGTGGGGCGCGGACGGATCTGCACTCGGGCATGTATGGCGGCGCGGCGCCGAATCCTTTTATAGCGTTGGCGCAGGTCATTGCGAAGCTCAAGGATGAAGACGGTAAGGTTTTGATTCCGGGTTTTTACGACAAAGTAGCCCGGCCGACGGATGCAGAGTTGCACGCGTGGAAGGCGCTCCCGTTCGATGAAGAGCACTACCGTCAGACCGAGGTGGGTTCTGTTGCGTTGACCGGAGAGCTTCATTTCAGCGTGTTGGAACGTACATGGGCACGTCCTACACTCGACGTACATGGTATGCCGGGAGGTTTTACCGGAGCTGGCGCGAAGACGGTGATTCCGGCGAAGGCCCTGGCGAAGATCAGTATGCGGCTGGTTCCGGATATGACGCCGGAGGAGAGTTTCGCGCAATACAAAGCTTATGTAGAGTCGATCTGCCCGAAGGGAATAGAGCTTGAAGTCAGATTGATTCATGCAGGGGATGCGATCGTGGTGAGTACCGACAATGAGTATGTTCGTTCGGCGACCGAAGCAATGCATGAGGTGTTTGGCAAGGAGACGGTCTTTGTCCGCGGTGGTGGATCGATTCCGATCGTAGGAGACTTTGAACGCGAATTGAAGATTCCCACAGTGATGATGGGCTTTGGACTGCCGGACGACAATCTTCATGCTCCTAATGAGAAGTTCCACCTCGCGAACTTTCATCGTGGAATTGAGTCGATTTTGCGGTTCATTGCACGGCTGGGCGCGTGATGCGTGAGCGAGCTTCGGCAGCCGTGAACGGCTATGTGCTGGCGGGTGGAAAGAGTTCGCGTATGGGCCGGGACAAGGCTCTGCTGGAATTGGAAGGGAAGCCGCTTGTGCTTCGGGCGGTGGAGAAATTGCGGTGGGTTTGCGCGGATGTTTACATATTGGCCAACCGTCCGGAATTAGAGATGTATGCCCCAGTGATTAGCGATCTGCATGATGGATGTGGGCCTTTAGCGGGAATAGAGGCGGCATTTTCACATTCGGAGAAGATTTGGAACCTTTTTATGGCTGTTGATATGCCATTTCTGCCAGTGGAATTTCTGGAGAATTGGGTGAAGATGGTGGTTGAGCAGGAGAGCGCACGCATATCTATGTTTTATGTGGATGGCAGACCGCAACCGGCTCTTTGTATGCTGCACAAGGACGTTGCACCGTATGTGGAAAAGGCGGTCGCTCAAGGTAATTTCAAATTGCTGCTGGTACTGAAGTCTGCGGCCGAAGATCTGGCAATGAAGCAAAAAATGGCAGTGGATACAATCTTCTTGAATCTTTCATGGAGCGAGAGTGGGTCCCTTCTTCTAGAAAATGGATATATATGGAAGCCGACCCACGCACAGCAAAAGACGCAGCATCTTTGGTTCGTGAATTTGAATACGCCAGACGAATTCGCGGCGGCTGAAGCTTTCGCCACAGTGCTGGAGGTGGATTAATGCTGTGTCTATTGCACAAGATGCGTTTGCGAGTACATCTGATGAGAGATAGCAAGAAGAGGACAAAGCACAATGGCAGAACTGGACAGCGATAGGGATCCCCGGGGGAAGCAGAGGGCGGTGGAGACAACCGACCACGAAGAGTCATCGCACGTGTCAGATGGGACTACAGGCAGTGAGGCCGCCGATGAGTCGCTGGTCGCAGAGGTCTCGCCGGATGTGGCTCCGGTGATTGAGGAGTTTATGGAGCAGGCGGCACAGCAGAATGAGGCCGCGGCCGATGCTGTCCCAGACGTCAGGAACAAGCCAGGATCCTATATCTCCTTTGAACACGTGCACAAAGCCTTTGGCGATTTTGTCGTGCTTGAGGACGTCAGCTTCTGCGTGAATTCGGGTGAGACGCTCTGCATCCTGGGACGAAGCGGGGTAGGGAAATCTGTGTCACTGCAACTGCTGCTTGGCTTTTTGAAGCCAGATAAGGGAATTATCCGGGTCGCCGGAGAAAATATCTGCGGGTTTCGCGAACGGGAACTGCAGGAACTCCGGCGCAAGGTGACGATGGTTTTTCAGAACGGGGCCTTGTTCGATTCAATTTCAGTAGGAGAGAACGTGGCGTTTCCTCTGCGGGAACGTGGCGAACTGGACGAGGAACAGATTCTGCAGATCGTAAAGGGACTGCTGGAGATGGTAGGGGTGGCGGGTATGGAAGATCTTTTGCCCTCGGATCTCTCCACGGGAATGAAGCGGTCTGTGGCGATTGCGCGGGCACTCGCAGCGCAGCCCGAGGCGGTGTTGTATGATGAGCCGACCACGATGGTAGACCCACTGATGGCTCATCTATTAGGTAATCTGATCGAACGGCTGAAGCAGCAATTACACCTGACCAGCGTGGTCGTGACACATGACACACGATTGGCAAAGAAGCTAGCCGATCGGGTGGTTCTGTTGCATGGTGGCAAAGCACATTTTTTTGGCACCATGGAAGAGATGGAACGCAGTGATGATCCGATTCTGCGGGAATTTCTCGCTCTGGATGAGCTTACGATGCCAGTTTAGTCGAAGCTATACCGGAATATTGATTTTCGAACGAGCAAACAGCGCATTGGGATTGGTACTATTTTCGATTTAGCGATACTGTTTGCGGCGCCGATTTCCCGGACCTCTTTTAAGCGATGATGCGATAGCTTTGAAACGAAGATTGCGCATACCCAAAACTAGTGGTCATTGCTCGCACGCGGATGCTGACGCGATTATTGCGAGGCTGATGTTGAAAGGACAAGGCTGTGCGTTCTGGGCGAACGCGCTAGCTTGGAAACGATTTCAACATTAGTGTAGATTGCTCATAAACGCTGTGCAGCCATCGCAGCGCGCCGGATTAAGCAGATTCCAGGATCCCGAGACTGGTCTACTCTTTACCGTCGAAAGATGACCTCATGCGCATGACCTCAAGTCTTCTCCGCAGCACGACCGTAGGTGCTTTAGGCGGATTCCTGTTCGGCTTCGATACGGTCGTCATCTCCGGAACGACATCGCAGCTCACCCAGACCTTCCATCTGACACCGCAATCTCTCGGCTTGACGGTTTCGATTGCTTTGTGGGGAACGGTAGCGGGGTGTATCTTCGCCGGACCACTGGGACAGCGGATTGGCGGCCGGAATGCGCTTCGGATCATGGGGGCGTTGTACATGATTTCCGCCCTCGGCTGCGCCTTCTCCTGGAACTGGCCTTCGCTGATGGTCTTCCGATTTATCGGGGGTCTGGGCATCGGAGGCTCTTCCGTATTGGGACCTGTCTATATTGCAGAACTTGCGCCTGCGAAATGGCGCGGGCGTCTTGTGGGTTCGTTTCAGGTAATGGTCGTCTTCGGTATTTTGTTTGCGTATATTTCTAACTGGTGGATCGCGCGGCTTGGGCTCGGGCTGCTGGAATGGCGATGGCAGCTCGGCATTGCGATTATTCCGGCTTTTCTGTTCTGTGTGCTTCTCTACACGATTCCACAGAGCTCACGTTTTCTGATTACGCAGAACAGCCTTGAAGACGCCCTATCAGTGCTGCGAATGATGGGATCTGAAGATCCTGATAGCGAGTTGTCAGAGATCCGGGCATCCCTGCATCGCGAGCACATGCAGAAGGCTGAACCGCTTTTCAGGAAATCATTGCGACTTCCTATTTTTTTAGCGATTACGATAGGTCTGTTCAACCAGTTTTCCGGAATCAATGCGGTCCTGTATTACGCAAACGATATTTTTGCCGCGGCCGGCCTCAACCGTCTCTCAACCTTTTCTCAATCAATCTATATCGGACTGGCAAACCTTGTCGGCACGGCGGCAGGGATGTTGCTGATTGATAAGATTGGCCGCAAATCATTGCTGCTGATCGGAGCGGCCGGTACGTTTGTCTGTCTTTTATTCACTGCGCTTATCTTCAGCTCTGGAACAGACCAGGGTAGAGTAGTGTGGCTGCTGGTGACATTCATTTGCCTCTTTGCGCTTTCCCAGGGCGCGGTTATATGGGTGTATATCTCGGAGATATTTCCCACGCAGGTACGGTCGAAAGGCCAGAGTCTTGGAGGCAGCGCGCATTGGGTGAGCGACGCTATCATCGCTTCGCTATTTCCGCTTGCCGTTGCGCAATTCTCCCGTAGTGCACCGTTTTATTTCTTTGCCGGAATGACCGCCCTGCAGTTCGTCGTGGTCTTGTTTATCTATCCGGAGACTAAGGGCGCCACGCTTGAGCAGTTGCAGGTGCGCCTGGAGAGGTGAAGAAAGGAGCGCGGATGAAGTATACGCGGAGAGAGTTTCAGCGAATTGCGCTGGGATCGTCGGCATGGGCGGGGTTGGCGTTTGCCGCGCCGCAACTTTCGTCCCAGATGCAGACGGATGTTCCGTTTCAGCCATTGAGTGCACAGATAGAGCGGCTGCTGACCGCACTCGATATGCTCGGAACGCCGTTGCCCCCGAATGATGCGGCCGCGATACGCGCCGCTCTCCGGGCCGGAAGTGCTCACGAAGAACGAGATGCCGTCCAGAGGATTGAGGGTATTCTTGCTGCGCATGTGCTGATGGAGGTCGAGATTAATCCCGAGATGCGGATTGCTGTAAAAAGAGGCGCCGCAAAGGCAGAACTCTACCAGGGCGGCTGGCGCACTTTTCTCGTCAAGGTCTCCAATCTTGCAGGGACCACGCCTGCCTTAAAGATCAAATCGCCCCAGGGAGCGCCGATGGGACGACGGTCATCGCTGGCGATCACGGGTGTTCACGATTTCACGAATGGCGCTGTGGACGAGGTTGAAGCTCGAGCGCGGTGGCTCGCTATCGATACGTTTGACGCTCCCCCTATGACGCCGACGCTGTCCGGACTTGAACTTGAGTACCGTATTCTGCAGCTCTATAGCCGTGACAGCGGAGAGCGCGAAGCTACTCTACAGGCCGATGCGGGCTATGGCGAGCAGGATCTGGGCTATCGCAGTTCTTTGCCTATCCTGTTTCATTGCCTTGCTGCGCATAGGGCAGCGGTCCAGGTTCGTGATGAAAACGGAGCGGCATCTATCGCTTCTCTTTTGGTTACCGACCGGCTGGGGCGCGTCTATCCGCCGCAAACGAAACGTCAGATGCCGGACTTAAACTTTGAGCCGCAGGTGTATCGCTATAACGGCGAATCACTGCTGTTGCCCACCGGCACCTATACGATTGAATATGGGCGCGGGCCAGAGTATCTGCGCAAACGGGCGACGTTAGAGATGGCGAGCAGCGGTAGCTCATTGCGGCTGAATCTCGAGCGATGGATCACGCCCGCACACCATGGTTACTACTCCGGCGACACGCATATTCATGCAGCAGGGTGCTCTCATTACGAAAGTCCGACTGAAGGCGTTACGCCGATCGTGATGGAGAGACAGGTGGATGGCGAAGCGCTGGACCTGGGCTCGGTGTTGAACTGGGGGCCAGGCTTTCTGTATCAGCAACAGTTCTTCACTGGCCATGCACTGCCAATGCACCATGCCGATCGCGCGGAGAGTTCAGCAGCGTCGCCTGGCACAGTCATGCCTGCACATACCGTTCCTGATGCATCGGCTGCGGCAACTGTAACTCCGGAGACAGAAGGAGCCAGCGTGCAGAGCGGCATGGATTCAGGAATGACGGTCGAAGGAATGCCGCATGACGCCGAGGCGATTGCGGCAGAGGAGGTTCATAACGTCATTCACTCGCTGCAACATGCGGCAGAAGCTCCTCAGGTGAGTTCGCTGCTTCGATACGACATCGAGACTTCGGGATTTCCCTCCAGCCACTGTGGACACCTGGTTCTGCTGCGATTGAAGAATGGGCAGTATCCCGGCACCAAGATTATCGACGATTGGCCAAGTTGGAATATGCCTATTTTGAGCTGGGCGAAGGCCCAGGGAGCAGTTGTCGGATATGCTCATTCAGCACATGGCCTCGTAGTAGATAGCACGGAACTGCCAAATTTTCTTATGCCCGCCTTCAACAGCATGGGAGCGAATGAGTTTATCGCCGATGTAACGCACGAGGGTTCGGTCGATCTTATCTCTGGCTGCGATTTGTGGCCCTTTGCTGAGATGAACATCTGGTATCACACGTTGAACTGCGGGTACATGACGGCGTTTGCAGGTGAGACCGACTTTCCATGTCTGACAGATGCGTGTGTCGGCGGCGGACGCTCCTATGTGCCATTGGCCTCTCTACCGCAGGGAGACGAAGGCTATACACGCTGGCTGGAATCGCTGCTACATGGCAATAGCTACTTCGGCGACGGACGCAGCCATATATTTGACTTCGCGGTAGACGGGAAGAAGCGCGGCCGCGAACCGGTCGAACTGGAGACTTTGGGAAGCGTGGAGGTCACCGCAATCGTATGCGCTCGGCTCGAACCCGAGCCGAACGCGGTGACCCGCGCGATCCAACATGCTTCGCCTTATAACAAGCCATACTGGCATATCGAGCGCGCGCGAATTGGCGAGAGCCGCAGGGTCCCGGTAGAGCTTATCGTCAATGGATATCCTGTGGATCGAATAGAGATCGAAGCGGATGGTCAGCCCCGGCCCGTGCGCTTTCGGACGACACTTAGCCAGAGCAGCTGGCTGGCGCTGCGGATTTATCCTTCGTCCCATACCAATCCGATCATCGCCAAAGTTGCAGGAAAGCCGGTGCGCGCGTCGAAAAAGAGCGCGGCATGGTGCCGCACAGCTGTTGACGTCTGCTGGAAACAGAAGCGGCAGCGGATTCGTCCGTCGGAATTAAGCGCAGCATCGGCAGCATACGACCACGCTCGTGCAGCATATGAACGAATACTTGCAGAGACCCCAACTTAAATTGTTCGCGAGTCGTCCGTGCAATCAATTCATCTGCTCCCACTGGGTAACATCAAATTGTCCCGTGTTTGAAGCTATCTGCTCAGCATGACCTCGCTTTGCTACGTTGTCCCACCCAAGACGAAGTCCGCCTACACTCTCCGGAGCAGACCAACTGAGTTGGCCATCGCCGTATACACGAACCTGTAATTGGCGGGATTCCTTTCCACCGGCGTATTGCGAAATGGCAGCCCACGGCACAACACTGCCGGACTTCACATAGACGGGAATATTCTCGGTATCGCTTGTTACCGTAAGTTTCCGACCGATAATGGGAGCGCCAGTCCAGAAGTCATGCCAATTTCCTTTGGGCAGCAATACTGTTCGATGCACTTCACCTGCGAACAATGGAGCTACTATCAGACGATCGCCAACTATATATTGGTCATCCACCCCGGCCAACGTGGGATCGTCCGGGTAATCCATCAGCAGAGCGCGGAAAGGAGGGATGCCGTCGCGCTGGTAGACAGCGAATGCCGCATGGAGATAAGGCAATAGTCGCATTCGCCAGGAGATGATTTCTTTGCAGCGCGCCTGTAGCCGCTCCCAGCCTGGATCGAACTGATTCGCGTTGTTCTGCTCGCGATCGATTTGTTTCCAAGGTGGATTGCGTATATACCATGCATTCACCATGGCCAGAGGCGAAAACACAACACTTTGTAACCTGCGAATCAGGTCCTCTTCGCCTGCTGCATCTCGTACCTCCGGGCACCACAGCAAACCGGAGAAGCCGGCGTTGACGAGTGCGCGAATGAATTGGCGATGATCGTAAAGATCGCTGTAAAGAACGAAAGGATAAGGCGCCGCGAGGGCACCACTGGAGCGCACGAGATTATAGGTCGGTTTTCCGCGCTGCTTAAACTGTTTCAGGATCGTGTCCTGATATCTTAGCCCAAACTCCGCGTGCATCTGCTCCCCGTCAACTCCTGAAGGGAACCGGCTGTGATCGGGGAAGGACCATCCTTCTGTGAAGTCGGAATTATCGCATTCATCCAGCTTAAAGCCGCTTACCCCAATATCGATCAGCGCCTTGCCATGGTAGTTGCCGAAGACACGGCGAGCCTGCTCGCCCGCAAAGTCCGGAACCAGGCCGTCCCACACCGCGAAGTTACCCGAGTGAGGCTCCAATTGAGTAAATATGGGCGAGGCAGGATGTGTGAACGCATGTTCCCACAAGTTAATATGAAATCCGAGATCGCCGGCGCGTTGAATGAACTGCTTAGGATCTGGAAATCGATGATGTTCCCATGCAAATGTGCATGAGTAGGCGTGGGTCTGCCAGCCAGGTTCCAGACCGAGAACATCACAGGGAATTCCGCTCGCGCGGAGATCCTTCCCCAGGGCAAGCACTTGTTCAGCATTCAGGTGCATCTCCGGTCGGTACCAGAAGCCGAGTCCCCACTCCGGAGGAAGCACGCCGCCTCCTGAAAATAGATTGTATCGGCGCACAGCGGTAAGCAGCTCCGGACCGGCGAAGAGGTAGACGTCGACTCCAGCACAACGAGGTACCTCGACCATTACCCGACTGTCCTGATGGCGATCGCGGACACGCATCATCTGTGGCGTATTCACCTCGAGAGCATTCGCAGAGACCGCATGTTCTGGCCGGGGATGGACCTCGCCACAGTAGAAGGTCGCATGGCGAAAGGTATCGACCAGCACTCCATAACCGCGGGTCGTCACATAAAAGGGCACCGGAGCATGCGAGTCTCCCGAGTCCACCTTCGGATCTGCATTTACCCGGATGATCCGTTTTTTACTGCGCTGCTGAAAGGACATCATCTGCAAGCCGAACCCATACATTAGCTCACCGGGTTCGAGCGGTAGCTGCAACTCGACACCCCGCGCTCCCACTGACGCCGTGGGAGCATCCAGAGGCGGCTTGTTCACAACAGGCAAACGATGGAGCGCTTCAGTCTCTGGACCGATTTGCCGGGCACGAACAGGAGTGTGCGCTTCCGGACTCCCGATGGTTGCTTTCCACACGCCGGGGGCGACAGCAGTCCACCCACTTTTGTGTATTGCTGCTGTTTCGGCAAGCATAACCTCAGGGGCAGCTGAGCCAGCGAGCAAGGCTCCAGATGCCATCGTCTTTAATAATTCACGCCGGTTCACAGTGCCTGCTTTCTTCTTTTATCCCGTCTGCAGCATCACCGAGGCGGAAGAGATCCTTGCTCGATAGTAATCAGACTGTCTTCAAAATAGTTGATAATTGAAATCGGTTCCAGCGGTAACTTCGAATGCGTCTCCTTCGAAGCCTCTCCCAGCTTCTATAAGGGAAACTATGGCCATGTCCCGCACACTGACCGCACGGTTCCTCTTCACCGCCGAGGGCATTGTCGAATACCCGGTGCTTACCCTGACGCAAGATGGAACAATTGCCGAAATACATAGCGATCCCGCTCGCGTGGCGCAGGAAACTACTGTTCTGACGGCCTGCCTTTTCGATATTCATAACCATGGCGCCAAGGGCGTGGACGTCATGAACTCCGACTTGCAGGGATTTAGAAAGATGCAGGCGTTTCTTGCGCAGCACGGTGTCGCGTATTACCTGCCTACCACCGTGACCGCTCCAGTTGACTTTACACTCCAGGCACTGGAGGCTATGGCCGATGCTATCGAAGCCCCGAGGCGTGAAGGTGAAGCTCAACCGATTGGAATCCACATTGAAGGACCCTTTCTCTCTCATCTAAAACGAGGCATGCACCCTGATCGTTATCTGCAACGACCCAGTATTGAATTGTTTGAAAGATTTCAGACGGCAGCGCGTGGACACATTCGCCTGATGACCATCGCTCCAGAGCCAAACGCCATTGCATCGGGTTCGTCGAGCGATGCTGAAAGCGTGAACAGTTTTTCTTCCCTGCCGCAACACTCCGCTCTCGAATTGATTGCATACGCGACGGAGCGAGGTGTTCGCTGTTCAATCGGCCACACGAACGCCACTGCCGCCGAGACCTTAGCCGCAATCGAAGCGGGCGCGGTGAGTGCTACCCACACCTTTAATGCAATGCGGCCGCTCGACCACCGCGAGCCTGGAGTTTTGGGAACAGTTCTCGACGATACACGGATATTTGCGGATCTTATCTGCGATGGCGTTCATGTTGCTCCACCACTCGTCCGCCTCTGGCTTAAAGCTAAAGACGCGACCCGAGGAATTCTCATCACGGATGCTCTTTCCGCGACAGGCATGCCCGATGGAGACTATATAGTCGGAGACGCCATGGTAACGGTGTGCGGAAGTCGGGCTTTAGTCGCAGAAGATTTGTCTTGCGGTAAACAGACTCTGGCGGGGTCCGTACTCACGCTGGAGCAGGCGATGGCCAACCTTCAGCGATTTACAGGATGTAGCCTGGCTGAAGCAAACCGCCTTGCCTCGCACAATCCCGCCGAAATGCTTGGCCGGCCAGAGTTGACTGCTCTGTCACCCGGAAGCGCCGCCACGTTGAACCGATTTGATACCGATGGCCGGCTAATCGCTACTTATCTGCGGGGTCGCAGTGTCCAAGTGTAGAACTGGAGAGCTGCACTCTCCGGTCTACATCTGATTGATGCTCTATTTCAGAAGTTGAACTTGAACCCGAGCTGCACCTGACGTGGGATATTGGATTGGCTGACGTTGATATAGCCGAACTGATTGCTTGTAGGATTTGTGTTCGCGCCATTGCGGACGGCCGTATTTGTAACGTTGAACGCTTCCAGCCGGATTTGCGCGTTGTAACGATCGGTGAAATTAAGACGTTTGCTGAGTGACAGGTCAGCCGTTGGCGCGTTGGGATTACGGATGTAGCCGGCCTGGAATGGTGTAGCCCGTAGATCGAGGTTGGCGCTGTTAATCATCTGCCAAGCAGGGTTACTGCAACTTGTAAATCCATTATGCGTCGCATTTGGCTGCAGGTTTGTTCCGTTTACCTGTCGAACGCAAGGATTGAACCAAGCGTTATAGTTCTTCTGAACGCCATTGGATGGATTGAGAATGGGATATGCTGCCCCGTTCAGAGAGGTAGGTAGGCCAGACTGGATCGTTTCGATGTAGTTGAGCTGCCATCCGCCAATCGCAAGTTCGACTGCACGGTTGACATGGCTTCCGAAACGTTGACCGCGACCGAATGGAAGCTCGTACACGGCGGAGATCACCAGCCTCTGGGGACGGTCGGCTGCACCGATGTTCTTGAACGGCTTGGCATCTTGCGGGTTGAGGTACGAGAGCGCTTCCAAGGTCTTAGACCACGTATACGCTCCAAGAATTGTTAGTCCATGCGAGTAGCGCTTTTCAACAGACAGTTGGAGCGAGTCGTACCAGAGTTTGCCTACCGACTCCTGACCATAGTTCACGTTGAGGAATTGCGGATAGGGAAGCAGAAGCTGCTGGCGGGATATAGTGTTGCCGTTCAGGTTCGTTCCTGGGAGCAGGCCGGAAAACGGATTAGGGACGCTTTGCCCGGCATATGCCGATGCAGTAGTGCCCGCTGCCGCTGCCGCTGTTCTTAGTTGCGCGATCTGCGCATTAGTTAAAGCATTCAGATTGCGAGAGCCGCCCGCCTGATTGTCATTGGTGTTGACGTCGACCGTTCGGCTGCCGACATAGGAAGCCTCCATTCGGATACCGCCGGCGAACTGCTGCTCGATACCGACGGAATATTGGTGAGCGTGCGGAATCTTGCGATTGACGTTATTGAAGATGATGCTTTGACCTTCAAATGTCGCCAGCCCCAAAGCGCTGCCGGTCGGCTGAAGAATGGTCTGGAACGGATTATTCAAAGGTGGTGCTGCGGGATTATCGCCTCGGGGGATATAGAGATCCGGCGTTGTGCCGCCCGCGATGTTCGTGGGAATATACGCCGTATCCTGCGCGAAGCCCTGAGCCGCGCCGAACGCCGCTTCAGGAAGATAAAACATACCGTATCCGCCACGAACGAGCATAGTGTCGGTCACGCGGTACACAGCGCCGACACGCGGCTGTACATGGGTGTAGTCGGTATTAAAGGCTGAGGCAGGAGTTCCGCCTACACCTGCAAACAGCAGGCCACCGGTGAGGTTGGCGCAGGAGGGGCAGTCTGCTGGATTGGCGGATTTAACCGCCCCGGCCAGGTTCGAGGGTGTATTGAAAGCGAAGCCGCGGTTCTGGCGATTCTGGCGTTCAGTTGGTGATCCTTCGATGTCATAACGTAGACCGAGATTCAAGGTCAGTCGTTGTGAGACCTTCCAATCGTCCTGAATATAGGTTGCGTAGTAACGCCATTTATAGCCGAGCCGCGGGGTGTATTGAATAATGCCGCTCGATGGCGCACCGAGCAGCAGCGATGCCACAGCCGACCCTTGTGTCCCGTTGTAACTGGCGGTCGGATTCATCTGAGTGAAATTGGGACTAAAGGTAAAGTAGCCGCCTCCATAAACAAAGGAGCCGCCTCCAGCGTTGTAACGGATGTCGCGAATATCAGCGCCAACATGGACCGAATGCTTACCGTAAATAAACTGCACGCTCGGCTGGAAGCCAATAATATTGCTGATATTAAAACTCGGATTACGGCTACCCGCATCGGGGATGCTTGTATTTTGCAGCGTGATGCGCGGCGGCAAGGGATTGAATCTCGAGTTGCTGAAACCCGAAGAGAAGCCCAGAGAGGAATCGTCGAAGCCCATTACCCGCTGACGGTTCGTGGTCTGGTTGTAACGCGCCAGCGATGCACGGATATCCATGATGACGTGTGAGTTGAACGAGGTGAGCGAATCGATCACTGCGTTGTCATTGGTGCGTGCGAGTGGGTCCTGCGCATCGAGCAGAGCGCCCTGGAAGTTGTAGGCACCGTTATCCACCTGCTCGCGGCGATTGTGGCCGTAACGCACATAGACGCGCTCACGCTCGCCGAAGTTCTGGTCGATGCGGCCAATCCAGTTACGGAAGTGGTCCTGACTGAGGTTGACGCCGGTGTTGTAGTTAGAGGCAAGCGTACTTGCTCCGCCGACGTTCGGAGCGGGATAGGCCTGGGCAAGCTTCGCTCCTGCGCTCGCGCTGATAAAGGATTGGGGAATGACGTTGCCCGGGAAAGGATCGCGGATGCAACATTTGCCATTTGAATCGAGACGTGTCGAATACGGGTTGTAGATGATGGGCTCGCCGGGCGCCGAAAAGTCGCCAGTGCGTTCGGCCAGTGTGGGTACGCTGGTGAGCGTCGGTGAAGGGGAGGCTTCATGGTAGTTTTCAAACGCGAACATGAAGAATGTATGGTCTTTCGCGTTATAAATCTTTGGGATGCTGAGCGGTCCGGTCAGGGCAAATCCGTACTGATCAAGAGTGTGACCGCCGAGATTCGCCTTGGTCACCGGATCGACCGCGTGCCGCGGTGTTCCATTCACCTTGTTCGAAATGCTGTTCGCATCCCATTGATAGCGGCGGAGGAAGTCGTAGACGCTGCCGTGGTACATGTTGGTACCGCTCTTGGTAGAGACATTGAAGATACCGCCACCGGTACGTCCGTACTGCGCATCGTAGAAGTTATTGACGATCTTGAACTCCTGCGTCGCATCCACGGTTGGGATGTACGCGACGTTCTGGTTGGCATGGGAACGATCGCCGGCAGTGTCCGAGATCGCATCGTCGGGAGCGCCATCAATAAGAAACGCATTGGTTTGTCGCAGGCCACCGTTGATCGAAAAGTTTGCGTTATCGCCATTGTCGAAGGGCCTTGTAAAGGCCGGATTTCCTTGAAACGTAACCCCGGGGACCAGTTGTGCCAGCATAAAAGGATTTCTCCCATTCAACGGCAGCTCCGTCACGCGGGTGTTATCGATCAGGCCGCCACGGCTGGCGGTGCCTTCATCAAGCAGTGGAGGCTGATCGCTGACATTTACCACTTCGGATACCTCTCCCACCGAAAGGTTGAGATTGACCGTAAGCTTGTCGCCCACATGCAAGATCAAGTTCGTCTGCTGCGCTGTTTTGAATCCAGTCGCATCCACGCTGATCGTGTATTTGCCCGGCAGCAGGAATGGAATCGTGTAGTTTCCGTCTCCCCCAGACTGCACGGCAGTAACCGTTCCGCTGTCGACATTGCGCGCCGTGATTTTGGCATTGGGAATAGCCGCGCCGGAGATGTCCTGCACCCGTCCATTGACGGTTGCGCGCACTTCCTGCGCGCGGATGACAGGTGTGGTCCCCAGGAGGAGAAGGATGGCGAAAGAGAGGGCTAAGCTCGAACGAGTGCGACTGAAAATCATACTGCGGACCTCGTGGGGGGCGATGACATGAAGTCAAGTTAGTGGAATTGGAATCGGTTCCAAGCCCTGATCGAAACAAGATGCTCTTACGCAATAGCGCATGTCAAGAGATTTTTTCATCCTCACAATTTCGCCTGTCCGCCTTGACGGAATCATCTTGACAGGCCGGAATGCAATCGATAGATTTTGTCTTGCCAAGTTTGGAACCGATTCCAGTCAGGCAGTTTCCGGGCCGGGCAAGGTGTGCGATGCTTCACCTCGTACATGTTTTTGCAAATTATTGCGCGAGGTAAGGAATGAAGGGTCTGCGGCAATCAATCTTATGGGCAAGCGCGCCGTTGTTCTGTGCAGTAACACTGCAGGCGGCGCACGCGGATCCGGCAGCCTCACCGCAAACCTCCAATGCCAATGCCGCCTCGTCTTATAGCGAAGCATCTCAATGGGATCCTGACGCCTCCACATTGCGGCTGCACATGATCGGGAATGCGCATATCGATGCCCCCTGGCTCTGGCCCTTGTCGGAGGCCAACGCGGTCGTTCACTCCACGTTTCGTTCGGCACTGGACCGGATGAAAGAAGATCCCGAATTGACGATGACCACCAGCTCTTCACAATTTTATGAATGGGTGGAAGCCAGCGATCCAGCGATGCTGGCGGAGATTCAGCAGCAGGTGAAGGCCGGACGATGGGATGTGGTCGGGGGTTGGTGGGTTGAACCAGACGTCAACATCCCGAGCGGCGAATCGCTGATTCGGCAGGGACTTTACGGTCAGGAAGTATTGGAGCGACTCTTCGGACGTCGTGCCGATGTCGGCTATAACCCCGACTCATTCGGTCACAACGGCAATGTGCCGCAGATTTTGAAGCTGCAGGGGATGGATTATTACGTCTTCATGCGCCCCAATGCAATCGAAAAGCCGGAAATCAAACAGAACCTGTTCCTATGGCAGGGAATCGACGGCACACGTACGCTGACTTACCGCATTCCATTGTTTTATGATGATCCCGGTGACGTTCGTGACCACATGCTGAAAACGGTCGCGGCCCTGGCTGGTCAGCCTGAACGCGCCGATATGGAATTTTTTGGCATTGGCGATCACGGGGGCGGACCCACGAAAGCGAACTTGCGTTCGATTCGCGAGATACAGAAGGAGCCCGGTGCTCCGCACATCTTTTACTCAACACCCGATCGCTACTTCGCGGAAGTTGCGCCGCATCTGCCCAAGAAGATTCAGGTATATGCCGGAGACCTCCAGCACCATTCGGTAGGCACATACACTGGAGGTTCGGCAATTAAAAAGTTGAATCGGACCACGGAGGCGGCGCTGCAGACGGCGGAAAAGTTTTCAGCTCTCGGTTCCATGGCATGGGGCGCTCCCTATCCAAAGAAGGAATTCACAAAGGCCTGGGAACGCGTTCTGCTTCTGCAATTTCATGACAGCATGGCCGATACAACGCTGCCGGACCATGAAGAAGCGGCGCGCGACGGATACGGCCGCGCCCGTGACATTGCCAGCGAGGCGCTTTATGGATCGCTGCAGCGTCTGGCATGGCAGATACCTACAACCGACCCTGATTCGAAGTACCTGGTGATCTTCAACCCTCACGCCTGGCAGGCAAAGCTGAATGTTGAATATGATCTGGGGTGGGAACCCGGTACTCCAACGAAGGTGGAGGATGAAGCAGGGAAGTCCATTCCTTTTCAATGGATCGATGCCACTGCTGTTGTGCAGCACCGACAGCGGTTAGTCGCGCAGGTAGACGTTCCACCGATGGGCTACCGCCAGATTCGCGTCCGCAAAGTTTCCGCCGATGCTCCTCCGCCGCCTGATGCGCCACACGCAGCGGGTGATGTACTGGAAAATTCTCATCTGCGCATGACCTTCGTCCCGGGCGGCGCGGTAGGAATTCTGGACAAAGATACCGGCCACCAGATATTTCGCGGTGGCGAGACGGGAATGCGCGCTCTGGTCTTCGACGACAATAACGACACCTGGGCGCACAAGGTCCATGCTTATACCGATCAGGTAGGCGAATTCAAGCGCACCGATTTGAAAGTGATCGAAAACGGACCGCTGCGCGCGTCTGTTCGCGAGAAGCTCAGCTATGGAACTTCTACCCTTACGGTCGATTGGATGCTCTATGCCAACAGCCGCAAAGTCGATATGCGCGTTACGCTCGACTGGCACGAACATTTGAAAATGTTGAAATTTTCCTTCCCTGTCGATGTCGACAGTCCCCAGGCAACTTACGAGATTGCCTACGGCGCGGAGAAGCGCGATACCAGCGGCGCAGAAGATCCCGGTCAGCGCTGGATCGATGTGACCGGGACACAAGGGGGAAGGCCGTTTGGTCTGGCGATATTGAACGATGCTAAGTATGGATACAGCATCGATGGTAGTGACATGCGGGTCTCTATTGCACGCGCTGCCGTCTACGCAAATCATCAGCCGAGCGAACTTCATCCCGGAGTTGATTACGCGTGGATGGACCAGGGAGTGCAGACATTTCAGATGGAGCTGATACCCCACACTGGCGATTGGCAGCAAGCAGGTGTTGTGCGTGCCGCCGAAGAGCTCGTGACCGAGACTCCCATCATCTACCAGGGAATTCATCCTGGTCATCGCAAGGGAGCCGACTCGTTTCTCTCAGTAGACGCACCGGATGTCGTCGTTGAGGCTGTAAAGCAGGCAGAAAATGGGAACGACCTTATCGTGCGCTCTTACGAAACCGCGGGCCGAAACGCAACTGCCACACTCCGGCTCGACTTTGCCGGAGTGCAGTGGACGGGAAGGTATCACCCCTTCGAGATCAAGACATTGCGCATCAACAGGCATACGCATCAGGTGACTGAGGTTAATGCACTCGAAAACTAATCCTGCTCAGAGGCCTGCGGATATGGAAGGTGCGGAATTGAATCGCGTCATGGCAGGTGTCGATATCGGCGGCACGAAAACCGCCGTGGTGCTCTGCAATGAGCCCCCGCATATCCTCTGGCGTGCCGAGTTCTCAACCTTTCCGGAGCACGGGCCACAACACGCTCTCGACAAGATCGTAGGCCTGATTCGCCGTGGGCAGGCTGAAACAGGTACGGAGATTCGTTCTGTCGGCGTGAGCTGCGGAGGCCCCCTCGATCGATCGTTCGGCATTATTCAACGGCCGCCCAATCTGTCTACGTGGGACAACGTTCCAATCAGGACGATTCTGCAGGATGAATTCGGCGTGCCGTGCGCCCTCGAAAACGATGCAGATGCCGGTGCAATCGCGGAACACCGTTTCGGTGCAGGCCGAGGGTGTCGTCACCTGATCTTTCTTACACTGGGCACCGGTCTCGGAGCCGGACTGATTCTGAACGGACAAATCTATCGCGGTGTCACTGCAATGGCTGGCGAGATTGGGCATGTACGCCTTACAGAGACTGGCCCCAATCGCTACGACAAGGCTGGCTCTGTCGAGGGATGGGCCAGCGGAGCAGGTATGGCCCTTCATGCTCCCAACACCATTCGCACAGCAATAGCCGCGGGCGAAATCACCTTGCTTGCGGACAATCTGCCTGAAATCACTGCACGCGATATCGGTGTAGCTCTTGCTCAGGGCGACATTGTGGCTGCACGTATCGTGGAGCAGACCGGCCGCCGGCTTGGCGAAGCGCTTGCCGTGCTCGTTGATATTCTCAACCCCGAGCGGATCATTATCGGGGGTCTGGCCATTCGCTTCGGTGAGCATCTTCTTGCCCCTGCACGAACAAGGATGCGCGAAGAAGCATTGCCCGCCTCGGCAGCAGCATGCTCCATCGTCACCGCAGAATTGGGAGAACAAATAGGAGATGTTGCGGCAATCTGTGTTGCTATGGGGCTCCGCGGCGCCGTGTAAGTTCGACCATCCGCTAAAGGCCGCATGAAGCACGATGCATAAGTTCAACCTTCATCGTTACAGTCCGGCACTTTTCTTCCCCCGTCCCCAAGGCCTGAAATAGCATGTCCGCAGCGCGCGTGGCAATGTCTGCAATAGGCTGCCTGACCACGCAGATCGGCGGATCCAGAGTATCCGCCAGCTCGAAATCGTCATATCCAACCAGCGCAATCCGGCGAGGAATGGGTATGTTCGACTGTCGCAAAATCCTGTAGGCATTCACCGTGATCGCATTTTTGATGCTGAAGATGGCATCGATACGGTCCTTGCCTTGCAAATAGGGCCGCAGCGCCGCTTCGGTCGAGGGGTAGTCCTGTACATTCAATTCCGCCAAATAGGGCAGACCGGCTGCCCGTATGACATCCCGATGGCCACTCACGCGTCTTTCGCTGGTGAACAGCTTGTTATCGCCGCCCATGCAAAGAATTCGTTTGCGTCCGCTCCGGACAAGGTGTTCCGTCGCTGCCTTCGCACCGCCATAGTTATCTCCCAGAACCGTAGACAGTCTGTGATGGGCAAAAGGCCGATCAAAACAAACAACTGGAAATCCGGCGTGTTCGAACATTTCAATATCGGCTGCATCCGAAGGCGCAAGAATCAGGCCGTCAATACGACGCTGAATGAGCGTAAGCACCTGCTCCTGCTCTCGCGCCGGCAGATTGTCGGAAGCTGCCAGCAGAACCAGGCTGCCATGCGCACGGGCGACATCCTGTATCGCCGCTGCTGCTGTAGAAAAGAACGGATCGGCGACACTGGGCACGATCAGGCCAATGGTCTTCGTGCGCGCACCCTTCAGACTGCGGGCCGCATGGTTGGGATGATATCCCAGCTCTTTGATGGCCTTCTGCACGGCAGCCAGTGTGCCACTGCTGACGTTCTGGCCGCCGTTGATAACGCGGGAAACGGTGGCCGCCCCGACGCCGGCTCGGCGAGCCACATCCATCAGAGCTGGAACATTGCGAGCCTTGGAAACCATTGAAGTACGTACGTCCTCTCATCGCCAAACTATTGCCACTTGCCTTGGCAAACACTTGTATACGAAGCAAATTGTACGCGCGCACTGGATCATTCAATCTCGATGTAATCCAGATCGGGAAACTTGAGCAATTGAGCGCGCTCATAAGATCCGAACGCATGGTTCGATTAAGGATTAATTATGTTGCGCTGATCTGCCGATCTTCATTTCACAAGATTCTGAGGCTTCGGCTTCATCATGAGGCGATCATCGTCTGTGCCTAGCATTATTCTGCTACATGCTGAGGAACATTTTCGAAATCATTTCCGAAATAGCAGCGTTCTACGACCATGCAAAGTATGTGTTCGAGCGCAAGGTGGGACTCCTGTATATGCATCGTGATGCTCGATGGCACAATGATGGAATAATCGCAGAGCGCCGCCATTGCCCCCCCTTGATTGCCGAGAAAGCCAACGGTGATAATTTCTCTGCTGCGGCAGACGAGAAGTGCCTTGACAAGATTGCGCGCATTACCTGAAGTGGAGATACCCAGGAAGACATCTCCACTCCGGCCGAGCGCTTCTACCTGTCGCTCGAAGATATTGTCATACGAGAAGTCGTTACCAATGGCTGTAAGGATCGATGTATCCGTAGTAAGCGCCATTGCCGGAAGTGCGGGCCGATCCCGTACTAGCCTTGAGACGAATTCGGCAACAAGGTGCTGTGAGTCAGCTGCTGAGCCTCCGTTACCGGCGACCATCAGTTTTTTTCCGTCCTTCATAGCAAGAGCAATGGCCTTGCCCGCCTGAATGATGTTATCGACAATTACCTTGTCTGCTCGGACAGCATTAAGCGTTTCGAGTGAGCGGTCCAACTGGGATGTAACCAGATGCTGCACAGCGCTCCTCCGAGGATAAAACGCGAGTGAAGATTGACTATCTGAACTGGACAATTATGGCACATGTTGCGGATCACTCCGACTGTCACCTGAAAGACAGCGATTGCAACAAATTCTCTAAACGGGGTGCATAGCTTCGCTTTTTGGGTTATGTCCGCTGCCTGCAGTACATGCTTGCCCAACGGGTGTGCCTTTGCAACCCACACCCTAGGAGATTGGGTAAAATCTGCGGAAAGGGACCGCAGCTTGCGTGAGGGAGGAGCCCCCATCTTGTAGGAGGTGCGCAGCGGATTCTGGGAAGAAGAGGGTGCGTCCGAGGGGCTGGGTGCCTGTGCCTGAGTGCGGCAGGCTGAATGCAGAAAAAGGGAAGGGAGCCACTTTATTAGACGACCTTCGCTCATGACGCGAGCGGCAGTGGCCAGCTCAGAAACTGAAGGTGGGTTCAAAGAGAAGGTACTTCGCTATTGCAGATCCAGTACGACTGCGAAACGGCGGACGCCGGGATGTCCTGAGAGCCTCCACAGTGGTTCCACCGCCAGCTATTACAGCTTTCTAGCTCTTTTGCCCAGCTTCGCGGTTGGATGTGGCCCATCCACCTCTGCACACGACCGAGGCGCAGGCCTGATGTTGAGGTCGGCGCGGAGGGGTACTTCTACTTCAAATCACCGAGTTCATCCAATCACTGCGACAAGATGATTTTTCATTACTTATCTGACCATTTATGCACTGTGGGCCAGGCTCGACGTAATAACTGTTCATTATGAGAGAGCTAGGCGTGAGCTCATAGGGACATTGTTCTTATGCTTTTTCCAGGACAAGATGAGTCGCGTGTTCGGTACTGGTGTGCTCTGTTACTGAGAATCCGAGGGCACGAAGATTGAGATCGGTAAACAGCGCTTCCCCTTCGCCGAGGACGACAGGAGTCAGGGCAAGCTGCACTGAATCGACGAGACTAGCTTGCAGGTATTGCCGGACAGTCGAGACACCGCCTCCGATTTTTACATCTTTTTCGCCCGCTGCTTCTTTTGCGAGTCTTAGTGCTTCTTCAATTCCGCCAGTCACGAAGTAGAAAGTTGTTCCGCCTTCCATCACCAAGGGCTCCCGCTCGTAGTGGGTTAAGACAAAGGTAGGTGCATGGTATGGAGGATTCTCGCCCCACCATCCCTTCCAAGAATTGTCTGGCCATGGACCCCGCACCGGACCAAACATATTGCGTCCGAGGATGAAGGCGCCAAAGTTCTCCATCGCTCTTCGCGCAAAGAGATCGTCGGTATCGACAGTTCCGCCTGCTTTACCATGCATCGAGCAGAAGGTTCGAGTCCGGAAAAACCATTCAAAAATCTCCATTCCTCGTTTCCCAATTGGATCACTCAGGCTTTGCGCGAGGCCGGCGCTGAACCCGTCCAGCGAAACACTGAAGCCCGCAATGCGAACTTTTGACATGAGGACTCTCCTAAAAATTGAATTTTCTACTCTATAAGGCTGATCCCGATTGTAAGTGCATTCATCTCGTGAGTGAGCATCACTCACGACGAGCCGATTTCCACATTACAATCCTGCCCAAAAGGAGCTGCCGATTCTACAAGGGCCAAATCACAATCATGTAAACGGTTTGATCAGATATTCCTAAATCATGCGTTACAAGAGCGTTTTTAGATTTCTAACTTAAACAGGATGCTCAAGCCGGAGCCCTACTTGAAAGTTTCTCCGGACGAAAATTAGTGTTCCACGCCACAAGAAGTCGTGAAAGTTCGTCCGAGTATTCCCGCCGCGAATAAAAGAGCTGGAAATACGGCTAATTAAAATCAAATTGTCTCATTAGCTAATGGCGATGACTCCCTAATGGCGAGGGATTCGCTGGAGCACTTTCCGAGATCTTTGGTTTATTGGGATAGACCTGTAGCAGGATGGCGAAGAGCAGCGCCAGAACGGAGGCACCTGCACCCACGAAGACTGGCCACTTGTAATCGTGGAATTGGTCTACGAGAATGCCGGAAACCGGCGGTCCGACGAGGCATGCAACTCCCAATCCCGTGAAGAGGATGCCGAGGAGTTCGCCCAACCCTTCGATGCCGAAGGTAGAGGCGGCCACGGCTGGCGACATTGCTGCGATTCCGCCATAGCCAACTCCCATAAGAAGGGCAAAGATTACAAGGGCGGTGTAGGAGCCTGCCGCCAACCATACGCCAAAGCTGATCAGCAGGATCAGATAGGAAGCCTGATACATCCTCATCAAGCCGAATCTCGGTGCCAGAGCGCCGAGACCGAGACGGCCTACGACGCTGGAGGCACCAATGTAGCCTACAAGCCCGGCGCCTTCTACCCGGCTTGCGCCGATGTCCCCCGCATAGGCAGGAAGGAAGACGAATGAGGCGTAAATAGCAATTCCGGAGAAGAACAGGGAGATGTATTGGAGAACAAAGGCGCGAGTTCGAACGTTAGTGGCAGTGTTTGCTTTTTCCTTTTCGCCGACGACGGGTGGACGGAAGAGCAACGCTGCGCAGAGTAAGAGGAGAGCGGTGCCTCCCCAGCCGAAGATCTCGAAGACGGTTCTCCAGCCGTAACGTTCAATGAGCGTGGCCGAGAGTGGAGCGGCTACGAGGGTTCCACAACCGATACCGCTGATAGCGAGGCCAAGGGCTACGTCACGATATGTTTTGAACCACTCGCCTACTGCTGAGATAGATGGGATGTAGGTGCAGGCTACTGCTCCACCAAGGCCGACTCCGTAGGTCAAGAATAGGAGCGCGAAGCTGTGCACGTGTGCGGCAAAAATCATTCCGCAGCCGAGGAGTAGGGCTCCAATGGCGACGACAGGACGAGGGCCGTAGCGGTCGGCGACCTTGCCGGTGAACGGGGCGGCAAAGAACGAGATTGCTGTGATCACAGAAAAAAGCGCCGACATGGCGGCGTGGCTGACATGGAATTCGAGCGCTATTGGCTTCAGGAAGATTCCGAAGCAGTAGGAGATGCCAAAGGTTACGAACGATCCCACGAAACCGGCGAAGACCACGATCCAGGCGCGTGCGGAGTCGAATCCGGGATTGGATTGATCGGACATAGAAATAGAAGGCTGAACAAGCTGGCCGTTAGAAAGAGTTGGAGAAATGTCGTTGCAGCATATTATCTGAAAACGGACGAGACTGGGGAAATGCCATTCTGCGGGGATGCGCTTATATCGATTGCTGCTGAAGCCGAAAGCCAGGAATCGCGGTGGTACTCACCTAATGCACTGTTCTGAAGCGTAATAGTAACTTTGGGCGGTTCGGCAGTGCGAAACTGCAAAGCTGTTCTGCTCCAAATCGATGTTTGGCCAAGTATGAGGAGTTGTTTCGAGGCCGAGAGCCCATCAATGGCGGCACCGATCCCGGCTCTCCTCCTGCCAAGTGCTTGGAACGTTCTCTTCGCGCATTCCAGTGGAACCTTGAGAGGTCGTCAACAGTACCATCGAGCTCTCTTGATCTTCACGATTGCTCTCTCGATATCCGAACGCGTTCCCGGGGCCGATCTGCAGGCTATGCCCGAGGCCAGGTGGGGCAGGAGAAGGAGAGATTTACCTGGGAAGCCTGGCTTCAACACGTCCTTGCCGCTGATCGCATTCGCGGCTCCGATCAAAAATCCTCTTACCAGCAGGCCGCCTGACGGTAATTAGAAATTGGAGCGCTGGGCTGCCGGCAACGCTTTTGCAACTTCGCCGGCGGCGAGTTCTTTCGCGACTGCAAGTATCTGTAGAGCCCTGGCATCATCTGCATTGACCGAGAGGATGTCGTCCAGTCTTCGAATGGCTTCCTGCGGCCTGCCCATCCTACATAGCAGAAGCGCGGCATTGCGCTGGAAGACAGGGTTGGTGATGTCGGTCTTGACTGCCTGGTCATAGCGATCCAGAGCACCAAGGAGATCTCCTTTGTTTTCGAGTTCGATACCTTCATTGTTCAGGGCGACAGCCTCCCGCTCATTGTCCGCCTGTCCGCTGCTGGCAGCCATCAAGGCATCCAGATCCTTCTTGATTCGAGCCGCATCCTTGGTATTCCCGGTTTTGTTGTAGAGTCGAAATAGACGATAGACGACCTCGCGATTCCCAGGCACCAGGCGATGAGCCAGTTCGAACTCCGCGATTGCCTCATCCTGCCGATTCTCGCTTTGATAAAGCTTTCCGATCAGCGCGTGTGCCGCGCCGTCCTCGGGATCGAGCGCCACCGCCTTTTCGAGCGCCGTCATGCTCTCCTGCGAGCGATTGAGAGAATAGAGCGCCTCTCCCATGGCGGAGTATGCCTCGGCGGAGCCGGGCGACAGCTCCAATACCTTGCCGTAGCCCGTGAGCGTCTCCGGCCACTTCTTCTGGTAGTAGGAATCGCGGGATTTCAGACGCCAGAGCTCGAGCGCATTTCCTGACTTCGAGCCGTTGGCGGCCAACTCCAGATCGATCTGTTTTTCCGATTCTGCGAAGCGACCGGCGCGAGCAAGCACGAGCGCGTAGTTGAATCGTACGCCGGGCAACGTCGGGTCGAGGCGCAGCGCAGTGGCGAACCGGTCGAGCGCGCGGTCCAGATTGTTGAAGGTTGCAAAGGCCAGGCCGGCGGAGAAGTAGGTTGGAGCAAAGTTCGGTCGCAGCGCAATAGCCTGATCGAATTCGCGCGCCGATTCGATGGGTTTTGCCAGCATGGCCAGGCAGACGCCCTTCATAGCGTGAATGTCACTGTCGAACCGCGAGCCTGGCTTGGCCTGCTGCAGAATCGAGAGCGCGCCGTGCGGATCATCGGCAATGATCCTTGCCTTAGCCTTATCCAGCAGTACAGATGCCGAGATCGCATGGGAGCGCTTTGCCACCTGTTGGGCCGAAAGAGGCAAATGCCAGAGAAACAGGTATCCGAGGAACAGAACGGGCAACCAGACGCTGAAGCCTGAAATTGGACCGACGGGGACATAATGAGCATTTCGCGGCGGCATTGTTCGATCCATAGCAATCAGAGAATATCGGGGCGTCAGAAGGCGGCATCGGGTGACTGCTATCCCTCACAGACACCGTACCTCGAAACAGCGAATGCTGTCCTGCAAGTGAGGCTGGCTGGTGGACGAATAGCAGCCCGCGCGCTCCCTGCGTACAGCCCGGATCCCCAGAATATACATTCTTCAAACAACAAATAATTAACGCAAATTTACATATAAATAAATATTTTTATTGACAATTCAATTCCAATTGGTCTATTGATCTGGTCTTCAGAACTAAACAATTGTCCAAGAATATTTACAAGAGCGTATTTGGCGCTTAATTCACCTGTTGCCATCCAAAATGCATCATATTCTGATTACAAAATAAAATATAGATATTTCCTTGACAAGCGAATCCGGTAGTGGCTATACATGGGCCGTTCCGAGGACAGCACTTTCGAAATAGATGATTCAATCGAAAGCCCTCAAAAGACCCATGGGGCAACACCAGCCTGCGACAGAGTTCTGTCGTGATGGGAATGGAAAGTAGAAGCCATAAACAGAGTGATACAGAAGCACGATGAATCGACGAATCTCGTACCGCTGGATATCGGGGCGAGTTCAAGGAGCGAAGATGAAAAGTTTCCTTTGGAGAGCGAATATGTTCGAGAACACCCAGTACGGATTCATTCAGCTGCTACGCGCCTCGATCCGAACCGTTGTCTGCTGCGCTCTGCTCCTCGCACTCGGCGCAAGCGCGACCGCACAGACGGCCACCGGCCAGTTCAACGGCCATGTTACCGACGAAAACGGAGCCGTGGTGGTCGGCGCGAAGGTGACCCTGGTCAACTCGCAAAGCGGTTTGACCAGAACAGCCACAACGAATGGCGAGGGCTTTTACCTCTTCCCGCTCCTGCCTCCGGGCAACTACAAGATTACGGCGATGCAGTCCGGTTTTCAGTCGGCGGTAAGTCCCGAACTCCGGCTCGATGTTAACCAGATCTCCAGTCAGGATTTCAAGATGCCGGTCGGGCAGGTTTCGGAGACCGTCAATGTCTCCGCATCGGCCGAGCTGCTGCAGGCGTCTTCGACGGAGATGGGGACCGTAGTCGAGGAGCGCACGGTTAACGAACTGCCGCTCAATGGAAGAAACTTCACGTCGCTGCTGACTCTGGCGCCCGGTGTCAACGCGGTGAATTATTCACAGACCAAATCGCTCAACTACGGTTCGGGATTAGCTGCGCCAGGTTTGCCGACCGCTACGCTGGTCTCTCCCTCGGTGCAGGGTCAGTGGAATCGAGAGAACGTCTATTTTCTGGACG
>Ga0207678_10000905_pt1 | contig 27202 bp, 28 predicted proteins | sample KBSC63metaG_FD_184319 | JGI IMG/M metagenome (GOLD analysis project Ga0207678, IMG submission 184319) | Corn rhizosphere microbial communities from Kellogg Biological Station, Michigan, USA - KBS C6-3 metaG (SPAdes) (version 2) | ecosystem: Host-associated > Plants > Roots > Rhizosphere > Soil ... | reverse complement strand
ACCCTGTCCTACCCTCCTCGGGTGCGTCTCGTGATCGCGCGGTGCCAGGTCGACTACGCCGGCCGGCTCACCGCCCACCTGCCGATGGCCACCCGCCTGCTGCTCGTCAAGTCCGACGGCTCGGTGTCGGTGCACTCCGACGACCGTGCGTACAAGCCGTTGAACTGGATGAGCCCGCCGTGCTGGCTGATCGAGGACGGCAAGCTCTGGATCGTGGAAAACAAGCAGGGTGAGAAGCTGGTGATCTCGATCGAAGAGGTCTTCCACGACTACTCCCAGGCCCTGGGCGCGGAACCGGGCCTGCAGAAGGACGGCGTCGAAGCGCACCTGCAGGAACTGCTGGCCGAGCACATCAAGACCCTCGGCGACGGCTACACGCTGGTCCGCCGCGAATTCCCCACGGCCATCGGCCCGGTCGACATCATGGCCCGCGACGCCGACGGCAAGTCGGTGGCGGTCGAGATCAAGCGCCGCGGCGAAATCGACGGCGTCGAGCAACTGACGCGCTATCTCGAACTGCTCAACCGCGACCCGCTGCTGGCGCCGGTGCAGGGCGTGTTCGCGGCCCAGATCATCAAGCCCCAGGCCCGCACGCTGGCCGAGGACCGCGGCATCCGCTGCCTGACGCTGGACTACGACGAACTCCGCGGCATCGAGTCCGACGAGTTCCGGCTGTTCTGACGTGTCCGACGTGGAGCCGGGCCGCTACGTCCACTACAAGGGCGGCGAGTACGAGGTGCTCGGCGTGGCCCGGCACAGCGAGACCGAAGCGGAGCTGGTGGTGTACCGCGCGCTCTACGGCGAACGTGGGCTCTGGGTCCGTCCGGAGCCGATGTTCGGCGAGACGGTCGAGACCCCCGGTGGCCGCGTACCGCGGTTCCGGCGGGTGGCGGACTGACCGGGGGCCGGTGAAAAACCGGCCCTCGGCTGCCCGAAGGGGCGGTCTCGGTGCCGATACCGAATCGATGCCGAAAACGACGTATCTCATTCGCTGATTGTTGCTCCGCCAGGAAATCGTTAACCCGATAGTCGGCGGCGCGGTGGGAAGAAACTTTTTCACCGCGATTCGTGCGCTGTTCGGGTGAGTTCGGGATCTTATTCGCCGTTGTCGTGCGACACTCGATTCGAGGGGTTCCGTCGGTGCGTCCGGCGTGGCCGGAGGGTGGTGCGCTCGGCCGTCTCTTTTCGTCGTGCCAACGTTTCAGTCCGCCTTCGAGCTCGGGGTGTGCATGCCATCCGGCCGGCGTGCGCGCATTTTTGCCTGCACGAAGGAGGAAGTCATGCGTTATCGTCCACTCGGTTCCGATCCGGCCGACCCGCGCCTGGGCCGGTTCATTCCGGACGACTGGCGGCACGTGGAAAGGTATCCGCTCGGCGCGCTGGCCGACGAAGACCGGCCCACCCGGGCGCCGGTCGTGATCGGCGTCAACTGGTACTCGGCGTTCGACCAGCCGGAACAGGACGAGACGTCCGGCGAGTTCTTCATCGCGAAGGCGGGCGTCAAGAAGCTCGGCCGGATCCGCGGCGGCCACTGCGTGTGCCTCGAGCCGGGCGGCACCCCGGACACCGACGCCTGGTACGCGTTCTACGACCAGGGCCACGAAGGCGCCTGCGTCGGCTTCGGCTGGTCCCGGTGCATGTCGATCTTCAACGGCAGCGAGTACGCGGCCCGCTGGCTCTGGGACTCGGCCAAGAAGCGCGACGAGTGGCCCGAAACGAACCCCGGTGACGAGAACGGCACGTCGGTCCGTGCCGCGGCCGAAGTGCTCAAGGACACCGGGCACGTCCTGTGGGACGAGTCCTACGCCGCCGACGACTGGCACACCCGCGAGAAGTACACCGCCGAGGCCAAGCAGGGCATCAAGGCGTTCCGCTGGGCCAAGTCGGTCGACGACGTGCACTCGGTGCTCGCCAACCCGCGTGCCGACGAGCTCGGTGCCGTGCCGATCCTCAACTCGTGGGGCCCGGGCTTCCCGCACCGGACCTACCTGCCCGACGAAGTGCTGGCCCACCTGATCGACGAGGACGGCGAGATCGCCGTACCGACCGATCGCTGATCCCGGCCGCTCCCGCGGCGCGTGAAACGAGGGCGCGTTTCCCCTGGTCAAGGCCGGGGGAACGCGCCCTCTGGCCATTGTGGACGCGTCGAGGTGCCGACCCTGAATCCATGCAGTACTGTCCGGATCCGACGGGATGCTGGTGATTCCTGTCGGTTCTTGTCCTGTTTGAAAAGTACTGCCGGAGGTGGGTCGGGTGCTCGTCCTAGCCGATGCGAACCTGCGACTCGACGCGAGCGCGATCGACTACATCGAGTTGGCGTTCTACTTCGTGCTCGTGCTCGGCATCGGGTACCTCGCGCGGCGTCAGGTGTCGAGCAGTCTCGACTTCTTCCTGTCCGGCCGCTCGCTGCCCGCCTGGGTCACCGGCCTGGCGTTCATTTCGGCGAACCTCGGCGCGGTCGAGGTCATGGGCATGTCGGCCAACGGCGCCCAGTACGGCCTGCCGACCGTGCACTACTTCTGGATCGGCGCCATCCCGGCGATGCTGTTCCTCGGCATCGTGATGATGCCCTTCTACTACGGCTCCAAGGTCCGCAGCGTCCCGGAGTTCATGCGGCGGCGCTTCGGCAAGCCGGCCCACCTCGTCAACGGCGTCAGCTTCGCCGCGGCCCAGATCCTCATCGCGGGCGCGAACCTCTTCCTGCTGGCCAGCGTGGTGAACCTGCTGCTGGGCTGGCCGCTGTGGGTGTCGATCATCGTCGCCGCCGCGATCGTGCTCTCCTACACCGCGCTCGGCGGCCTGTCCGCCGCGATCTACAACGAGGTCCTGCAGTTCTTCGTCATCGTCATCGCGCTGGTGCCGCTGACGATCATCGGCCTGGTCAAGGTCGGCGGCTGGCAGGGCCTGGTCGAGAAGGTGACCAACAGCCCCGGTGGCTCCGCGCAGCTGCACTCGTGGCCCGGCGACAACCTGACCGGCTTCGGCAACAGCCTGCTTTCGGTGCTGGGCATCGTCTTCGGCCTCGGGTTCGTGCTCTCCTTCGGCTACTGGACGACGAACTTCGTCGAGGTCCAGCGCGCGATGGCGTCGAAGAGCATGTCCGCCGCGCGGCGGACGCCGATCATCGGCGCGTTCCCGAAGATGCTGGTGCCGTTCATCGTGATCATCCCCGGCATGATCGCCGCGGTCACCGTGTCCGAGTACGTCAAGGACAAGCAGGTGCTGCTCGACGGTGGCACGGCCGAAAGCGGCGTCACGTTCAACAACGCGCTCCTGCTGCTGATGCGCGACCTGCTGCCGAACGGCATGCTCGGCATCGCCATCGCCGGTCTGCTCGCGTCCTTCATGGCCGGCATGGCGGCGAACCTGAGCTCGTTCAACACGGTCTTCACGTACGACATCTGGCAGACGTACGTGAAGAAGGACAAGCCGGACCACTACTATCTCAACCTGGGCCGCATCGTGACGTCGGCCGGCACGATCCTCGCGATCGGCACGGCGTTCATCGCGTCGAACTCCGGCAACATCCTGAACTACCTGCAGGACCTGTTCTCCTTCTTCAACGCGCCGCTGTTCGCCACGTTCATCCTGGGCATGTTCTGGAAGCGGATGACCCCGCACGCGGGCTGGAGCGGCCTGGTGTTCGGCACCCTGTCCGCGATCACCGTGTGGGGCCTCTCGCAGGCCGGGGTGCTCGGCCTCACCGGCCAGGGCATCAGCTTCGTCGCCGCCGGCACCGCGTTCGTCGTCGACATCGTGGTGAGCGTCGCCGTCTCGCTGGCGACCAAGCCGAAGCCGGACGAGGAGCTGGTGGGCCTCGTCTACTCGCTGACGCCGAAGGAGACGCGCCAGCACGACGCGACCGGCGAGAACGCGGGCTGGTACCGCAAGCCGGGCCTGCTCGCGGGCATCGTGCTCGTCCTGACCATCGCCCTGAACGTCATCTTCTAGGAGGTCGGAATGGCTACCGAGTCGCAGCCGCGGGCACGCAAGGCAGGCGCCTTCGACATCCGGCTGATCATCGCCCTGCTGATCGGCGTCTACGGCGTCATCCTCACCGTCATGGGCATCGGCTTCACCTCCGAAGAGGAGATCAAGAAGGCGGCCGGCGTCAACATCAACCTGTGGGCCGGGATCGGCATGCTGGTGGTCGCCGCGCTGTTCGTCATCTGGGCCGTGGTGCGGCCGCTCGTCGTGCCCACCTCGGCCGAGGCCGAGACGGGCGACACACCGACGGCGGCGGGCGAATAGCCGGGTTGTCCGGACAGCGGCGCGCGGGTGCCGCTACCGTGCATCGCGTGTTCCCAGACGTTCGGCACCGCCGTCTCCCGAAGCTGTTCCTGCTGGTCACCGCGCTCGCGCTGCCGCTGACGGCGTGCGGGCAGGACCTCGGCAAGTCCAACTTCGCCCGGACGACGGTGCCCGCGGCGGCCGGCTCCGGCCAGGTCGCCGACGGCCCGATCACCGACCCCGCCGTGGCGACGGCCGTGCTCCGCACGATCCAGCCGTGCCAGTTCCTGACCAAGGCCGCCCTCGGCGCGCTGGGCCTCGGCACGGTCGAGGACGACCCGTCGCCGTCGTCCATCGCCTTCGACACCTGCAGCAACAAGGTGAAGGACCCCGGCGGCAAGGAAATCCGGCTCGAGCTCGAGATCGGCAGCACCACGCCGCCGCGGGCCGACAAGACGACCGGGGCGGCAGGCGGGCTGCCGCTGCGGGTGAACAAGTCGGGCGACACCGACTGCGCGGTCGCGGTGATGACGGCGCTGAACCCGGACCTGGCGCTCGCGGTGTCGGTCACCTACGCCGGTGACCCCTGCCGTCCCGGGCAGGCGCTCGCCGAGGCCGTCGTCCAGAAGCTGCACAACTCGCCGGAGAAGTACTCCACGCCGGCGGGCACCGTGCTGACCGCCGACCCGTGCGCGATGGCCGACACGGCGGTGGTGACCGCCGCCGTGCCGGCGGCGAAGCCCGCACCCACCGGCTTGCACTCGTGCGAGTGGAAGGACCGGGGGCCGACGGTGGCGGTCGGGTTCCGGCCGGGCCTGCCCCCGCTCGTCGGCGACGGCAACTCCAAGGTGGACCTCGGCAACGGCGTGACCGGCTTCCAGAAGCAGGAGACCGGCGGCTCGGCCCGGTGCAAGGTCCAGTGGCAGCACCGGCCGTGGCAGGGCGACGACGTCGAACTGGCCCAGGTGGACTTCCAGGGCTATTCCGACAACGACAGCGACCCGTGCGGCAAGGCCGTGACCGTGGCGAAGAACGTGGTCACCAAGCTCCCCAAACCCTGATCTGGCGGCGGCCCGCTCGGAGAGGTAGGAAGGGGGCACCCCACCCGCCGATGTGCCGGAGGCTGCCGTGAAGAAGATCATCAACGATCCGGCGAACGTGGTCGCCGAGTCGCTGCGGGGCCTCGCCGCCGCGCACGCCGACATCCTCCGCGTCCAGTACGACCCGGACGTCGTGATCAGGGCCGGTGCCCCGGTGGCGGGCAAGGTCGCCGTCATCTCCGGCGGCGGCTCCGGGCACGAGCCGCTGCACGGCGGCTTCGTCGGTCACGGCATGCTCGCCGCCGCCGTCCCCGGTGCGGTGTTCACCTCGCCGACGCCGGACGCGGTGCAGGCCGCGGTCACCGCGACCACCGGCGAAGCGGGCGCGCTGCTCATCGTCAAGAACTACACCGGTGACGTGCTGAACTTCGAGACGGCCGCCGAGCTGGCCGCCGCCGAGGGCCTCGAAGTGCGGAGCGTCGTGATCGACGACGACGTCGCGGTCAAGGACTCGACGTACACCGCGGGCCGCCGCGGGGTCGGCGGCACGGTGCTGCTGGAGAAGATCACCGGCGCCGCCGCCGAGCGCGGCGACTCGCTCGACGCTGTCACCGCCCTGGCGCAGAAGGTGATCGGCCAGGTCCGGTCGATCGGCGTCGCGCTCACCGCGCCGACCGTGCCGCACGCCGGCACCCCCAGCTTCGACCTCGGCGAGGACGAGGTCGAGTTCGGCATCGGCATCCACGGCGAGCCCGGCCGCGAGCGGATCCCGGCCGAGCCGGCCGACGCGCTGGTGGCGCGGATGGTCGAGGCGGTCGTTTCGGACCTGCCGTTCGCCTCGGGTGACCGCGTGCTGCTGTTCACCAACTCGATGGGCGCCACCCCGCTCGTGGAGCTCTACCTGGCCCACGGCATCGCCGAGCGGCTGCTGGCCGACCAGGGGATCGTGGTCGAGCGCCGGCTGGTCGGCCCGTACATCACCAGCCTCGAGATGCAGGGGATGAGCCTGACGTTGCTCAAACTGGACGACGAGCTGACCGAGCTGTGGGACGCCCCGGTCAACACCGCGGCGCTGCGGTGGGGGCTCTGATGGCCTGCACGGCCGAGGGGGTCGCGGCGGCCGTGCGCGCCGCCGCGGCGGTGGTCGCCGAGCACCGCGTGGAACTGATCGACCTCGACCGCGCGATCGGCGACGGCGACCACGGCGAGAACCTGAACCGCGGCTTCACGGCCGTCGTCGCGGCGCTCGATTCCGCTGTCCCGGACACCCCCGGCGGAGTGCTGAAACTCGTCGCGACGACGTTGATCTCCAAGGTCGGCGGGGCCGCGGGCCCGTTGTACGGCACGGCTTTCCTGCGCGCCTCGGCCAAGCTCGGCGCCGTGGACACCCTCGACGTCCCGGCACTGCTGGACGCGCTGCGCGCGGGCCTCGAAGGCGTCCAGGCCCGCGGCAAGGCCGTCGGCGGCGACGCGACCATGGTCGACGCCCTGATCCCCGCGGTGGCGGCCGCGGAAAAGGCTGCCGAGGAGGGCGAGGACGTCGCCGCGGTGCTGACCGCGGCGGCCGACGCGGCCGACACCGGCGCGGAGTCCACAGTGGACCTGGTGCCGCGGAAGGGCCGGGCGTCCTACCTCGGCGAGCGCGCTGTCGGGCACCTGGACCCGGGCGCCCGGTCGTCGGCGCTGCTGCTGCGCGCGTTCGCGGAGGCCGCCCGGTGAGCGTGGGAATCGTGCTCGTGTCGCACAGCGCGAAGCTCGCCGAAGGCCTGGCCGAGCTCGCCGCCCAGATGGCCCCGGACGTCACCATCCTGCCTGCCGGGGGCCTCTCCGACGGCTCGATCGGCACGGACTACGACGAGGTCGTCGCCGCCACCCAGCGCGCCGACTCCGGCGACGGCGTCGTGCTGCTCTACGACCTGGGCAGCGCGCAGATGACGGCCGAGCTCGCCGTCGAATCGCTGGCCGACCCCTCGGCCGCGATCGTCGCGGACGGCCCGCTGGTCGAGGGCGCGATCGCGGCGGCGGTCGCCGCGCAGGCCGGCCACGACCGCAAGGCGGTGGCGGAAGCCGCCGCGGCGGCGGGGATCCCCGAGGACCTGGCGCCCGCCGAGACCCCGCCCGACGCGGCCGAAATCGAACTGGAGCTGCGCAACGAGGTCGGGTTGCACGCCCGGCCGGCCGGGTTGCTGGTGCGCACGCTGAGCGGCGTCGACGCCGAGGTCACCGTGCGGCTCGGCGACCAGGAGGCCGACGGCAAGAGCGTGCTGGCCCTGATGTCGCTCGGCGCGCGCCAGGGCGACCGGATCCGCGTGCGGGCCCGCGGGCCGCAGGCGGAAGCCGCGTTGGCCAAGGTCAAGGAGCTGGTGGACGGCGATTTCGGCGAGTGAAGACGGGCGCTCGGCCGGGTGACTTGAGCGGTACTGACTCGATTCCGTCTGGGCTCCGGCGGTGCCGCGTGGCAGTATCGAGGCCAATTACCAGCGAGTAACATCTCTGGAGGCCTCGATGGCGCGGGACATTTCGACGGTCGGTGTGGTCGGTCTGGGCACCATGGGGGCCGGAATCGCCGAAGTGCTCGCGCGCAGCGGGCTCGACGTCGTCACGGTCGAGCTCGACGAAGCCGGCGTCGCGCGCGGCCGCGGGCACATCGAGCACTCCACCGAACGGGCGCTCGCCGGCGGCAAGCTGGACGCGCCCGGGCGCGAGGCGCTGCTGGGCCGGATCAGCTACGGCACGTCGCTGCCGGACCTGTCCGAAGTGGACTTGGTGATCGAGGCGATCCCGGAGAGCTTCGAACTGAAGGCCGAAGTCTTCGCTCAGCTGGACAAGATCACCCGCCCCGAGGTGGTCTTCGCATCGAACACGTCGTCGCTGTCGATCACCGAAATCGGCGTGCACACCGCGCGTCCGGGCAAGGTCGTCGGTATGCACTTCTTCAACCCGGCGCCGGTGCAGAAGCTCGTCGAGATCGTCAAGACGGTGGTGACCGAGCCGGATGTGGTCGCCGAAGTCGTCGAGTTCGCCGAGCGGCTCGGCAAGGTGCCGGTGGTGATCGGCGACCGGGCCGGGTTCATCGCCAACGCGCTGCTGTTCGGGTACCTGAACCACGCGGTGCGCATGTACGAGCAGCGTTACGCCACGCGCGAGGACCTCGACGCCGCGATGCGCTTCGGCTGCGGCTACCCGATGGGCCCGCTCGCGCTGCTCGACCTGATCGGGCTGGACACCGCGAACGAGATCCTCGACACGATGTACCACCAGTCCCGCAACCGGCTGCACGCCCCGGCGCCGCTGCTCAAGCAGATGATCACGGCGGGCCTGCTCGGTCGCAAGACCGGCCGGGGCTTCTACACCTACGACGCCCCGGACTCGCCCACCGTGGTCGCGGACGCGGCACCCGTGTCCACTGTGGACGCCGTGCCACCGCGGCCGGTGGCGCGGGTCGGCGTGGTCGGCACGGGCACGATGGCCACCGGCATCGCGGAAGTGTTCGCCAAGCGCGGCCTCGACATCGTGCTGCGCGCCCGGAGCCTGGAGAAGGCGCAGGCGTCGGTGGCTCGCGTCAGGAAGTCGCTCGACAAGGCCGTGGTCAAGGGCAAACTGTCCGAAGAGGACGCCGCGGCGGCGTTGGCCCGCATCACCCCGGCCACCGACTTCGAGGCGCTGGCCGACGTCGACCTGGTCGTCGAGGCGGTGGCCGAGGAACTGCCGGTCAAGCAGGCGGTGTTCGCCGCCCTGGACGAGGTGGTCCGCCCCGGCGCGGTCCTGGCCACGACGACGTCTTCGCTGCCGGTGATCGAGTGCGCGGCCTCGACGTCCCGGCCGTCGGACGTGATCGGCCTCCACTTCTTCAACCCGGCCCCGGTGATGAAGCTGGTCGAGGTCGTGTCGACGATCGCGACCGCCCCGGACGTGGTGGCGACGGCGAGCGCGGTCTGCGCAGCGGTCGGCAAGCACGCGGTGCACTGCGGCGACCGCGCGGGCTTCATCGTCAACGCGCTGCTGTTCCCGTACCTCAACGACGCGGTGAAGATGCTGGAAGCCCACTACGCGGAGGCGGACGACATCGACACGGCCATGAAGGTCGGCTGCGGCCTGCCGATGGGCCCGTTCGAACTCCTGGACGTCGTCGGCCTCGACGTCTCCCTGGCCATCCAGCGGACGCTGTACAACGAGTTCCGCGAGGAGGGCTTCGCGCCGGCTCCGTTGCTGGAGCACCTCGTGACCGCGGGCCGGCTGGGCCGCAAGACCGGGAAGGGCTTCAAGGACTACTGATCAGTTACCCAGGCTCAGCGCGACCTTCCCGTTCCGGGCGTCTTCCGGCTGCACCACGATCCGGCCCCGGTGGGACACCTCGACGAGGTAGAACTTTTCACCGGACGGCACGTTCGGTGCGGCGAGGGACGTCCGAGTAGCCGCCGGAGCCGCCGCCCGGCGAGCCCGAGTGAGCCAAGTCCAGGTCGGCCCACAGGGAACCCACCAAAGCTGCGCCCGCGACGACCGCGAAGAACAGGTGCCAAAGGTTCGTCCTGGTGCGCACCGGTGGCAGAGGCTGTGGTGGCATCCACGGGTCGGGCTGTGATCGTCCGGCTCAGCGCTCGGCGACCTCGCCGAGGACCGGCTTCACGTCCAGTACCGGCGTGCCGTCGATGGCTTCCAGGCCGATGACCGTCAGCGTGCCGCCGTCGACCGCCGTCACCGTGACCGTGTGGAGGCCGATCGGGTTCGGGCGGTCCGGTGAGCGCGTCGAGAACACCCCGGTGCTCGGCCGGTCCCGGTCGCCTCGCGGGTGCACCGCTTGGACGTCGCGGTCCGCTTCGTGCAGCCACGTCAGCAGCACCAGGCGGTCGCCCGGCCGGAGGTCGGCCGCCGCCGGGGCGAACTCCGGCGCGAAGACCACCCGGCACGGTGGCGCGCCCTCGTCGCCCTGCTTCGGAGCCGCTGCGCGGTCCGTCAGGGACGACTCGACGCGCGCCACCGGGCGCACCTGGTAACTCGTCACTGGTAATAGCCCTCGACCGGCACGCGGGCCTCGTCGAACAGTGCCGGGCCCTCCATCTTGTGCTTGCCCCACGTGAGCGGCGGGCGCAGCGTGAGGAACTGTTCCGTCGACAGCGCGTAGACGACGCGGCCGAGCCCGGACCGCTCGATCGCGCCGGTGCACATCCCGCACGGCTGCGTGCTGGTGAACATCGTCGTGGCCGCCGCGGCTTCCGGGTCCAGGTGCTGCGCCGCCCAGCGGGCCAGCTTCAGTTCCGGGTGGGCCGTGATGTCGTTGTCGGTCAGCGAGGTGTTGCGGTCCTCGACCAAGATCTTCCCGTCGGCGTCGGCCAGCAGCGAGCCGAACGGCGGGTTGCCGTGTTCCTCGCGTGCCTCACGGGCGAGCTCGATCGCCCGCCGCAGCAGGGCTTCTTCGGTGTCCTTCACAGGTTCTCCCTCCAGGATGCGGCCACCGCCGCGAGATCCCGCCACGCCACCTCCGGGCGCAGCGTTTCGGCCGGGTCCGAGTCGAACGGGTCGAGCACGACGGTGTCCGCTCCGAGCGCCCGTAGCTGCGCCAGATCGTCGACGACCTGCTCGAGCGTGCCCTCGCCGGCCCGACGGTCCGGCCCGGTCACCGGCGCCGCGGTCACGCGCAGCAGGATCCGCGGCGCGAAGGCCGGTACCGGCCGGTCGCCGGCCAGCTTTTCCAGGCGCCCCAGTGTTTCCCGGAACCCGGCCATCGTCAGCCGCAGCGGGTGCCACGCGTCGCCGAGCTCGATCGCCCGGCGCAACCCGGCGTCGCTGTGCCCGCCGAGCCACAGCGGGATCGGGCCCGCGCGGTAGTCGTCGCGCTCGGCCCAGGCCGCGCGGATCGCCCGCAGGTGCTCGGTGGTGAGCTTGCCGCGCTGCTCGAACGGCACGCCCAGTGCGTCGAACTCCTGCTTCGCCCAGCCGATCCCGGCGCCCAGCACGAGCCGGCCGCCGCCGCTGAGCTCGTCCAGGTTCGCCGCCATCCGCGCCACCAGCAGGGGATGCCGGTACGGCACCACCAGCACGGTGGTGCCCAGCCGCACCCGCTGCGTCACCCCGGCCAGCCACGACAGCGTCGTGAACGGCTCGTAGAACGGGGCCGGGTACTGCCCGGCGACGTCCGGCGTGATGGCGACGTGATCGGACACCATCAGCAGGTCGTAGCCGAGACCTTCCACCGTCTGCGCCCAGGCACGCAGGACGCCGGGGTTCGTGCCGGGCCCGAAATTGGGGACGTTCACGCCGATCTTCACCGGGAAAGGCTATCGACGTTTTGCCCGAATCCGGAAGGGAATGATCACGGCGTTCGGCCCTTTTCGCCGTGGATCCCACGGTATCCTCGGGGAATGACCGAGAGTCTCGATGCGACGGACTGGGCCATCCTGACCGAGCTCCAGCGCGACGCCCGGCTGCCGCTCACCGAGCTCGGCCGCCGCGTGAACCTCAGCGCCTCCGCCGCGACCGAACGGCTCCGGCGGCTCGAGACCGCCGGCGTGATCAGCGGCTACCGCGCGGAAATCGACCTCGGCAAGGTCGGCTACCCGGTGCTCGCCGTGGTCCGGCTCAAGTACCCGGGCAGCCGCCACGAGCCGTTGCACAAACTGCTCGCCGAGCGTTCGGAGATCCTCGAATGCCTGCGCACCACCGGCGACGACTGCTACACGCTCAAGATCGCCGCGGCTTCCATGGCCCACCTCGAGCGGACGGTGGACGAGCTGTGCCAGTTCGGCAGCACGACCACGAACCTCGTCTACAGCCAGACCCTGCCCTACCGCGGACCGCGGGAGCCCGCCCGTGACCTCGAGGCCTGACCGCATCGTCGTCTACGGCGTGACCGGCTCGGGCAAATCGACGCTCGCGGCCCGGATCGCCGAGCGGACCGGCCTGCCCTATCACCCGGTGGACGACCTCACCTGGGAGCCGGGCTGGGTCCCGGTCTCCGACGACGAGCAGCGCCGCCGGATCGGCGAGGTGTGCGCGGGCGACCGCTGGGTCATCGACTCCGCCTACGCGAAGTGGAAGGAGATCGCGCTGGCCCGCACGCAGCTCGTCGTCGGCCTCGATTACCCGCGCTGGCTTTCGCTGGGCCGCCTGCTGCGCCGGACGGCCGTGCGCTGGCTGACCCGCGAGCGGGTCTGCAACGGCAATGTCGAGTCCTTCCGCCAGACGTTCTCCGCGGATTCGATCGTCCGCTGGCACTTCACCTCGTTCGCCCGCAAGCGGCAGCGCATCCGGGCGTGGGCCGCGGACCCGGACGGCCCGGCCGTCGTCCGGCTGACGTCCCCGCGGGAGGCCCGCCGCTGGCTCGAGACGCTCTGACGTCAGGTCCCCGGCGGCAGCAGCGGGCCGCCGCTCCAGTGCTGGAACACCAGGTTCGTGTGGACGCGGGCGACCTCGTCCCGCGCGGTGAGCTCGTCGAGGACCAGCCGCTGCAGCTCCCCGGCGGAGCTGGTCGCGACGTGTGCGAGGAAGTCGTCCGGCCCGGTCAGGTGGTAGACCGCGCGCACCTCGGGCAGCGACAGCAGGTGCTCGATGAACGGGTCCACCAACGGCCGCCGGTGCGGGCGGACCTGGACGAACAGGAACGCCTCCAGCGGCCGCCCGAGCTTCGCCGCGTCGACCGACGCGTGCTGGCCGGTGATCACGCCGGTGTCCCGCAGCCGGGCGACGCGGTCCAGGCACGTCGACGGCGCGATGCCGACCGCGGCCGCCAGGTCCTTGTTCGTGATCCGGGCGTCGTTCTGCAGGAGACGCAGAATTTCGAGATCAACCGGACTCAGTTCGATGGAAGCGGACATCGCCGAATGATATCCGAGACTGTTGCTCCTGGTCCGGCGAAAGCTCGACCATGCTGACATGACCTCTTCGCTGCGCACGCGAGCCGTCCACGCCGGCCGTGACGATCTCACGGACCTCGGCGTGCACGCCGCTCCGCTCGACCTGTCCACGACCTACCCGTCCCGTGACAGTGCCGCCGAAGCCGCCCGGATCGACGCCTTCGCCGCCGGCGCCGAGCTCGACGGCCCGCCGATCTACGGCCGGGTGGGCAACCCGACCGTCGAACGGTTCGAGCGGGCGCTCGCCGAGCTCGAAGGCTTCGACCACGGCGTCGCGTTCGCCAGCGGCATGGCCGCCGTGTCGGCCTGCCTGCTTTCCGCGGTGGCGCAAGGGAAACGGCACGTCGTCGCGGTGCGCCCGCTGTACGGCTGCAGCGACCACCTGCTCGAGTCCGGGCTGCTCGGCACCGAGGTCACCTGGGCCGCGCCCGACGCCGTCGCCGCCGCGCTGCGGCCGGACACCGGCCTGGTGTTCGTCGAGACGCCGGCGAACCCGACTCTGGCCGAGGCCGACATCGCCGAGCTGGCTCGTGCCTGCGGCGACGTGCCGTTGGTCGTGGACAACACCTTCGCCACCCCGGTCCTGCAGCGGCCCGGCCGCCACGGCGCCCGGATGGTGCTGCACAGCGCGACGAAGTTCCTCGGCGGCCACGGCGACGTGATGGGCGGGATCGTCGCCTGCGACGCGTCGGACGCGGCCAGGCTGCGCCAGATCCGCTTCGCGACCGGCGGCGTGCTGCACCCGCTCGCCGGCTACCTGTTGCTGCGTGGGCTTTCCACGCTGCCGCTGCGCGTCAACGCGGCGTCCGCGACCGCGGCGACCCTCGCGGCCCGGCTCGGCGAGCACCCGGCGGTGACCGGCGTCCACTACCCGCGGATCGGCGGGCCCCTGGTGGCGTTCGAGGTCGACGGCGACCCGCACACGCTGATCGGGGCGGTCCGGCTGATCACGCCCGCCGTCAGCCTCGGCAGCGTGGACACGCTGATCCAGCACCCGGGCTCGATCAGCCACCGGATCGTCGACGAGGGCGACCGCCACGGCGCCGGGGTGTCCGACCGGCTGATCCGCATGTCCGTCGGACTGGAAGACGTCGAGGACCTGTGGGCCGACCTGGACCAGGCGCTGAAGGCGCTTTAGCCGCAGCAGCCGCCGCCGCAGCAGCCACCGCCACCGCCTGCCGGGGCCGCGGGACCACTCGCGGCCCCGGTGAGGGCGACCGTGGTGAGCAGCTTGACGGTGTCGGCGTGGCCCTCCGGGCAGGTCGCCGGTGCGCCGGATTCGCTCATCGGGCGCAGGAGCTCGAACGTCTCGGTGCACTCGCGGCAACGGTAGGCGTAGGTCGGCATGCCGCGATTATCGCCGGGGACGCCCGGAGATGGGAAGCTGGGCGCGTGCAGCCGCCCTCGCTCGCCGACGTCCCGCACCTCGGCCAGGTCGTCCCGTCCCTGCTCGCGGCCCTCGGAGTGCCCGGTTGCGGGAACGCGCTGGCGTTGCCGGACGCGCGCAGCGCCGGCGTGCTGCTCGTGGACGGGCTCGGCTGGGAACTGCTCGCCGAGCACGCCGCGGACGCCCCGGTGCTGACCGAGCTCGCCCGCGAGTCGCTGCGCGTCGGCTTCCCGTCGACGACGGCCGCCGGGGTGGCCGCGATCGGTACCGGGCTCGCGTCGGGCGAGCACGGGATGGTCGGCTACACCTTCGAAATGCCCGGCACGGGCGTGCTCAACGCGTTGCGCTGGTGCAGCCACGAAGACGGCAGCGATCTGCGTGGCGCCCTCCCGCCCCGCGAGGTGCAGCCCCTGCCGACGACGTTCGAGCGGGCCGCCGCGGCGGGCATCGACGCGGCGGTGGTGTCGTTCGCCCAGTTCCGCGACACGGCCCTGACCTTGGCCACCCAGAGCGGGGCGAGCTACGCCGGGGTGCACGCGCTGGGCGACCTCGCCGCGCGGACGTTGTCCGTGCTCGACGGCCGCGCGTTCTGCTACGCCTACCACAGCGAACTCGACCTGATGGGGCACGTCTACGGCCCCGGTTCGACCGCATGGCGGATGCAGCTGCGGCAGATCGACCGGTTGGTCGAGTCCCTTGTGGACGGTCTGCCGTCCGGCGCGCTGCTGGCGGTGGTGGCCGACCACGGGATGGTGGCCGTCGACGACAAGCTCGACCTCGAAGACGCCCCGGAGCTGCTGGCCGGCGTCCGGACGTTCGGGGGCGAGGTCCGGGCCCGGCACGTCTACACCGAGCCGGGCGCGGCCGCGGACGTCCTCGCGGCCTGGCGGGAGGTGCTCGGCGAGCGCGCCTGGGTGCGCTCGCGCGAGGAGGCCGTCGCCGAGGGCTGGTTCGGGCACACGGTCAGCGACCGGGTGCTACCGCGCATCGGCGACGTCGTGGCCGCGGCCCGTGACCGGTTCGGGATGGTGCGGGGGCTCGCGGAGGCCGTGGAGTCGTCGCTGGTCGGCCAGCACGGGTCGCTCACCACCGCCGAACAGCTGGTGCCGCTGGCGCTGGCCCAGGGGTAGGCCGGACTCGCGTACCCGGACGGACGACACGGGCGGGTCCGGTTTTCGGGAACGCGCGCCAGCGGGAACTTTCGGCCGGCCGGTGCCGACCAGTCCACTGCGTACCGGACTGACGGGAGTGGGCGGAATGAGCGTGCTGGACGGGATCGGGGTCGTCGGGGCGGGTGGTGAGGGGCGGGCCGTGGCCGCCCACCTCGCCGCGCGGGAACTGCCCGTGCACCTCTACACGCGGGACCTCGATGCCGTGGGGGAGATCGCGCGCCGCCGGGAGATCGTCGCGCGTGGGGTGCTCGACGGGCGGTTCCCGCTCCGGGACGTCACCTCCGACCCGGCCGGGCTGGCTGCGCGCGCCGTCGTCCTGGTCGCCACCGTGACCACCGCCTACCCGGAGGTCGCCGTCCGGCTTGCGCCGCACCTGCGCCCGGGACAGGTCGTGGTGCTGTTCTCCAGCAAGCTCTGCGGGAGCGTCGAGTTCGCCCACGCGCTCGCCGCCGCCGGGGCGCCGGACGTCGATGTCGTGGAGACCGATGCGCTGTTCGCCGCGCGGCCATCCGGGACCGACGGCGTCACGGTGCTCGGCGCCAAGGGCTGGAACCTGATCTCCGGCAGCAGCCCGGCCGCCGTCGCCCGGCGGGCCGGGCTGCTGCGCGAGTGGTTCCCGATGCTGGAGATCGCGCGCAACCCGGTGGAACGCGGCCTGCACGACTTCGGAGCGGTCGCGCACGTGCCGATCGCGCTCGCCAACCTCGGCACCATCGACCGCGCGGAGGAACTGCTCTTCTACGTCGAAGGCGTGTCGGCGCGCACGATCGCCCTGCTCGAACGCACCGAAGCCGAGTTCGCCGCCGTCGCGCACGCCTACGGCGCCCGGCTGCTGCCGATGACCGAGGTCCTCGACCGCTACTACGGCTGCCCGGCCGCGACACTGCTCGACGCGCTGCGGACCGTGGAGCCGTACCGGACGATCGCCGCGCCGACCAGCCTCGACCACCGCTTCCTCACCGAGGACATCCGGTCCACGCTGGTGCCGCTGCAGGCACTCGCGCGGTGCGCCGGCGTGGCCACGCCGATGGTCGACGCCGCGATCACGATCATGTCCGTGCTCGGCGGCGAGGACTTCCGCCGGACCGGCCGGACCCTCCGCCGCCTCGGCTGGGACGGCCTCGGGCACGAGGCGATCGTGCACCGGCTCGGCGCCGGCGCCCGGGTGACGGACCGCGCGGCCTGAGTCCCGGCGGGCATCGCCCGTGCTCGAAGAGGCATCACGCGTGACTGGAGGGGCATCACGCGTGACTGGAGGGGCATTACCCGTGGCTGGAGGGCGACTCGCGTATCTGGAGGGTTGGGTGGGGGCCGGGGTTGGGTGGGGGTGGCGGTTAACGTTTGGGCGTGCCACGACGCAACCGTCCCGGCCGCCGTCCGGACGGCGGGCCGCCCGAGCGTGACCTCGGTGCCGCCACCGGCTGGGCGCGGGCCGAGTCCGGGGCCGACGGGGACTGGCTGGTGCGGACCGTGCCCGGGAGCCAGGCGACCAAGGTCTACCGCTGTCCCGGCTGCGACCACGAAATCCGGCCGGGCACGCCGCACCTCGTCGTCTGGCCCGCCGACGAGACCGGATCCGTCGCCGACCGGCGGCACTGGCACCGGGCCTGCTGGGAGGCCCGGGCCCGGCGGCGGCCGCACCGCCGCTGGTGACCTTCACTCTGGAGTTGTCAAACAACGCCCGGCTCAGCGCCGGTAGTGCCGCGACATCGCGCCGTCGTACACCTCCTCCGTGTACTCCGTGAAGCCGAGGCGCTCGGCCACCTTCAGCGACGGCTTGTTCGCGGTGCTCACGCTCGCGAGCACCGGCACGGACGGCAGCTCGCGGGCGCACCACTCCAGGACCGCTCGGCCCGCCTCGACCGCGTAACCCTTGCCCCACGCGGACGGCCGGAACCGGTAGCCGAGGTTCAGCACCTTCTCGCCGTGGAACTCGCGCAGCCGCACGCCGCACATGCCGAGGACCTCGGTGCCGCCGCGTTCGAGGACCGCGGGGTAGCCGAAGCCGTGCTCGGCCCAGTGCGCCAGCCACCCCGAGAACATCTCGGACGCCTCCGTGACCCCGGGTGGCGCGGGGTTGAAGCGGTTGGTCCGCGGGTCGGTGTGGATGTCGACCATCGCCTGCCGGTCCGCCTCGGTGAGCGGACGCAGCCGGAGCCTGCCGGTTTCGATGTCGGTGAACACATCGGCCAAGCTAACGAGGGGGTCCGACAAAATGAGGCGCATGACCGAACTGCCGTTGGTCCTCCTCCACGCCTTTCCCTTGGATTCCCGCATGTGGAACGCGGTGCGCGAACCCCTCGCTTCACACGTTCGGGTGATCACTCCGGACCAGCGCGGCCTCGGCCGCTCGCCGCTTCCGGAGTCCGATCGCGAGCCGAGCCTCGAAGACGCCGCGCGTGACGTCGTCGCCCTGCTCGACCGGCTGGACCTCGACCGCGTCGTGCTCGGCGGCTGCTCGATGGGCGGCTACCTCGCGATGGCCGTGCTGCGGCTCGCGCCGGAGCGGGTCGGCGGGCTCGTGCTCATCGACACCAAGGCCACCCCCGACACGCCCGAGGCCGCGCAGACGCGGCTGGACGTCGCGGCCCGCGTCGACGGCGAAGGCACCAAGACCTGGCTCGCCGAGGCCAACCTGCCGAACCTGCTGGCGAAATCGACCCACGAGCAGCGACCCGAGCTCGTCGAGACGGTCCGGGAGATCATCGAATCCCAGCCGCCCGCCGGGATCTCGTGGACGGCGCTGGCGCTGCGCACCCGGCCCGGCTCACTGGAACTGCTGCGGAACTCGGAGATCCCGGCGCTGGTCGTCGTCGGCGAAGAGGACCCGATCACGCCGGTGGCGGCGGCGAGCGAGATGGTCGAGGTCATGGACGGCGCGACGCTCGTCGTGCTGCCGGACGCCGGCCACCTGACCCCGCTCGAAGACCCCGCCGGTGTGGTCGAGGCGATCCTGTCCTGGTACCCGGCCACTCACGAGAAGTAAGCGGCGAGCGCGGAGCGGGCCCCGGGCAGCCGGTGCGGGAACCGGATCGCGATGACGAACTGCCACACGACCGAGTACAGCTCTCGTAGCCGCGTGCACACGCGAAGTGCTTCTTCGTCCACTTCGCCCGGGTAGGCGGCCAGGAACTCCGGGCCGCCCTGCCGGGCGAGGATGCCCAGGTCCCAGGCGAGCGGTCCGAGCCAGGTGTCCTCGAAGTCCAGCCAGCACGGACCAGCGGGAGTGGCGATCAGGTTCCCGGGGTGAGCGTCTCCATGAAGCGGCTGCACGGCGACCTCCGGCAGCGCCGCGGCGAGGCGGGCCGCCTCCACGTGCAACCGGGGGTCCAGGTCGTGGCGTTCGAACACGCGGCCGAGGTCGTCCAAGGGACCGCGCCGGGGCAGTTCGCCCGGGTACTCCCGCAGTGCCGCGTGCACCTCGGCGAGTGAACGCGCGACGACGTCCGGTGCGTACCGGTGGCCCGGATCGTGCGGGGTGTGGTGCCAGAGCGTGACCGGGAGCCCTTCGGCGAAATGGGGTCCGGCCGGGGGATCCGTGCTGGGTGAGACGACGAGCACACCACGTTCGGTGAGGAACTCCGACACCGCCACGTCCCGCTCCTGCCAGGCCGGGCCGGTCCGCGCCAGGCGGATGGTCGCCGGCACCCTGGCGACCAGCGGACCCAGCCTCACCAGCACGTTCGACCGTTCGTGGAGCACCTCGGGATCGTGGGCGGGCAAGCCCAGCCGGGCGGTCACGGAGAGGGCCGCGCGCACCGCCGCGCGGGTGTAGTCGTCGGCCACGCCCCGATCTTGCCAGCCGGTGCGCGCGACTGTCGGTAGCGAGGGCTACGATCCCCCTAAGCCGCCGGATCGGGCTTTCCCGAGCCCCGGTGGCGCGACGATGACCACCACAAGGTTTCAGTGTTGGAGGCAGGAGTGACGGCCGTAGCCCCCAAGCCGATCGCGACGCGCCCGTACCCCGCGCGCGAGTCGGTCAAGGGTTCGTACCTGCTGCGGTTGTTCCGCACGACGGACCACAAGCAGATCGGGATCATGTACCTGGTCACGTCGTTCGCCTTCTTCATGGCGGGCGGCGCGATGGCCATGCTGATCCGCACCGAACTGGCGCGGCCCGGGCAGCAGTTCCTTTCGCAGGAGCAGTACAACCAGCTGTTCACCATGCACGGCACGGTGATGCTGCTGCTGTACGCGACGCCGATCCTCTTCGGCTTCGCGAACTTCGTGCTGCCGCTGCAGATCGGTTCGCCGGACGTCGCCTTCCCGCGGCTGAACGCGTTCTCGTACTGGCTGTACCTCTTCGGCGGCCTGATCGTGATGTCCGGCTTCCTGACGCCGGGTGGCGCCGCCGACTTCGGCTGGTTCGCCTACACCCCGCTGTCGGACGCGATCCACTCGCCGGGCGTCGGCGCGGACCTGTGGATCTCCGGCCTGATCATCGGTGGTCTCGGCACCATCCTCGGCGCGGTCAACATGATCACCACGGTGGTCTGCCTGCGCGCGCCCGGCATGACGATGTACCGGATGCCGATCTTCACCTGGAACATCCTGGTCACCAGCATCCTGGTCCTGCTCGCCTTCCCGATCCTGACCGCGGCGCTGTTCGGCCTGCTGGCGGACCGGCACCTCGGGGCGCACGTGTTCGACCCCGAAAACGGCGGCGTGATCCTCTGGCAGCACCTGTTCTGGTTCTTCGGCCATCCCGAGGTCTACATCGTCGCGCTGCCGTTCTTCGGCATCGTGTCGGAGATCTTCCCGGTGTTCAGCCGCAAGCCGCTGTTCGGCTACAAGAGCCTGGTCTGGGCGACGCTGGCCATCGCGGCGCTGTCGGTCGCGGTGTGGGCGCACCACATGTACGCCACCGGCGCCGTGCTGCTGCCGTTCTTCTCCTTCATGACGTTCCTGATCGCCGTCCCGACCGGCATCAAGTTCTTCAACTGGATCGGCACGATGTGGAAGGGCCAGCTGTCCTTCGAGACGCCGATGATCTTCTCGATGGGCTTCATCGTCACGTTCCTCTTCGGCGGCCTGACCGGCATCCTGCTGGCCGCGCCGGCGATCGACTTCCACGTGTCGGACAGCTACTTCGTCGTCGCGCACTTCCACTACGTGCTCTACGGCACGATCGTGTTCGCCACCTTCGCCGGCATCTACTTCTGGTTCCCGAAGATCACCGGCCGGATGATGGACGAGAAGCTCGGCAAGTGGCACTTCTGGACCACGTTCATCGGCTTCCACGGCACGTTCCTCGTCCAGCACTGGCTGGGCGCCGAGGGCATGCCCCGCCGGTACGCGGACTACCTGACCAGTGACGGCTTCACCACGCTGAACACGATCTCCACGATCGGTGCGTACATCCTCGGTGCCTCGACGCTGCCGTTCATCTGGAACGTCTTCAAGAGCTACCGGTACGGCGAGATCGTCACGGTGGATGACCCGTGGGGCTACGGCAACTCGCTCGAGTGGGCGACCTCCTGCCCGCCGCCGCGGCACAACTTCACCGAGCTGCCCCGGATCCGTTCCGAGCGGCCCGCGTTCGAGCTGCACTACCCGCACATGATCGAGCGCATCCACAAGGAAGGCGAGATCGGCTTCTTCGGGAAGCAGAAGGTCAACAGCCACGCGGCGCCGTCGCAGCTGCTCACCGAAGCGGTGATCCCGGGAGACCACTCCAAGGACAACGCGAGCGAGCAAGGCGACAAGTAGAACCTGATCGAGTGAGCGCGTGCCCGGCTGATGTGAAGCCGGGCACGCGCTCTACTTATGTCCGCCCCCGGACCGGCAGACTGGTCGTGCAGCGTTGCCGAACGAGGGATGACCAGTGACCCAGACCCCCGTCCTGATCACGACGACCGGCCCCGACAAGCCGGGTGTCTCGTCCGTGCTGTTCGCCGTGCTGACCCGGCACGACGTCGACGTGCTCGACGTCGAGCAGGTGGTCATCCGCGGGCAGCTCGTGCTCGGGGTGCTCGCCGGGGTCTACCGCGACCCGGAGGGCCTGCAGGAGGCCGTCGAGCAGGCCATGGCGTCCGTCGGCATGCAGGTCGACGTGAAGATCGGCAGCGCGATCGGGGACGACCCGTTCGCGCTTGGCCGCGGCGACTCCTCCCACGTGCTGGTCATCCTGGGCCGCCCGGTCACCGCACGCGGCTTCTCCGAGGTCGCGCGCCGGCTGGCGTCGCTGGGCGCCAACATCGACGCCATCCGCAGCGTCGCCGACTACCCCGTGACCGGGCTGGAGCTGTACGTCTCGGTCGACGAGGACACCCCCGAAGCCGATGCGGCGCTGCGCTCGGAACTCGCCGACGCCGCGGTCGAGGCCGGGATCGACATCGCCGTGGAGCGGGCCGGCATCATGCGCCGGGCGAAGCGGCTCGTCGTGTTCGACGTGGACTCGACCCTGATCCAGGGCGAAGTCATCGAGATGCTGGGGGCGCACGCCGGGGTCGAGCCGGAGATCCGCGAGATCACCGAAGCGGCCATGCGCGGCGAGCTGAACTTCACCGAGTCGCTGGAACGGCGGGTCGCGCTGCTGGCCGGCCTGCCCGCGACGGCGATCGACGAGGTCGCCGCGTCGATCGAACTGACCCCGGGCGCCCGCACGACGATCCGGACGCTCAAGCGGATGGGCTTCCGCACCGGCGTGGTCTCGGGTGGGTTCACCCAGGTCATCGGGGGTCTGGTGGAGGAGCTCGGGCTCGACTTCGCGGTGGCGAACGAGCTCGAGATCGTGGACGGCAAGCTCACCGGGAAGGTCATCGGCGACGTCGTCGACCGCGCCGGCAAGGCGAAGGTGCTTCGCCGCTTCGCCGCCGAGTACGACATCCCGCTCGAACAATGCGTCGCCGTCGGGGACGGTGCCAACGACATCGACATGCTTTCGGCCGCGGGCATGGGCGTCGCGTTCAACGCCAAGCCCGCACTGCGCGAGGTGGCCGACACCGCGCTGTCGCACCCGTACCTCGACGCCGTGCTGTTCGTGCTCGGCCTCACCCGCGGCGAGGTCGAAGCGGCCGACGCCGCCGACGGGTTCGAGCTGATGCGTCCGTGAGCACCGTTCTCGACCCCCTGGGCGCCCGCTACGCCTTCTGGCTGGGGCTTCCGGCCGAAGACACTTCGGACACCTCCGACGAGCTCCCGGAGGAAGTCCGCGCGATGCCGGTCATCCTCCGCATCGAACGCGCCGAGCCGCCCGGCCGCACGCCGCTGCTCGAGGCGGCGGCCGCGGCGGCGCTGGCGGTGTGCCTCGACGAGCGTTCGCAGCCCGGTGGCGAGTGGGCCGAGCCGATGCACGCGTGGCTCGACAACCGGATCCGGAAGGTCGCCCGGCGGGCGCGGGGCGCGCACTGGGCGGCCGTGCAGGACCTGCCGGGCATCACCGTCGAGGTCGACGGCGCCGAGGCGCGGGCGCTCGTGCCGGGCCTGGTCACCGAGACACCGAAGGAAGTCGCGCGGCTGCAGATCTCCGGCAGCGAACTGCCACCGGACGAGCCGGGCCCGCTCTCGGACGGCGTCCCGTTGCTCCTGCTCAACCCGCACGTGCCGATGACCGTCGGCAAGGGCGCCGCGCAGGTCGGCCACGCGACGATGATCCTCGCCGCGCTGCTGGGCGACGCCGAACGGGCCGCCTGGGCCGCTCGGGGCCACCGGGTCGCCGTGCGGACGGCGAGCCCCGTGCAGTGGAAGGAACTGCACCCGGGCGAAGACCCGGAGGGCGCGTGGCGGCGCGACCGCGTCATCGCCGTGCGGGACGCCGGGTTCACCGAGGTCGACCCGGGCACGATCACGGTTCTCGCCCAGTGGGCGCCGGAACAAGCGGCTCCCTGACCCGGTTGGAGCGGGCATGGCACTGGAAGTGGAACGCACGGGCGAGCACGCGTTCGTCGGACGCAACGAGCGGGGCGCGGAAGTCCGGCTGGGCCGCAAGGGCGCCGAAGGGGCCTTCTCACCCGCCGAACTGCTGCAGATCGCGGCGGCGGGCTGCAGCGCGGTGACCGCGGAAGAGCTGATCACGCGGCGGGTCGGCGAAGAGGCGAAGTTCCGGGTCACCGTGAGCGCCGATCGGCGTGAAGGCGCTTCGGAGCTGGACGCCGTCCACGTCGCTTTCGATGTCGACGTGTCGACTTTGACGGCGGATCAGCGGGACGCGCTGGCCGGTGCCGTGGACCGCGCGATCGAGCGGCTCTGCACGGTGAGCCGCACGCTCAAGAAGGGGATCCCCGTGACGGAGACCTTCCCAAAGGCCTAGTTCGAGGCGGATTCCCAGACCACGTAGGCCTGGTCGGCGTCGGTCGTCATGGCCTCGATGAACTTCTCGTTGTCGAAGCCCGGCAACGCCTGCAGGCGCTCGATCAGCGCGTCGGCCGCCGGGTCGCCGCTCGGGACTGCCGTGCCCTTGCCGTCGGTGCCCACCAGCATGAAGAACACGTCTTCGTTCCACGGGCCGTCGGGGATGACCCGCACCATCACCGACGACAGGCCGGCCCACGTGACAGCTTCTTCGCTGCCGTCCGCGAGCCGCCGCCGTACTCCGGTGTCGTCGACGCTGACGGTCCGGGACTGGGCGCTGGACGAATCCTGGGTCAACCGGTGCTCCCTTGGTACTTGGGTGGCTTCACCGTACCGGGCGCGGCTGTGGACCGCGTCACGCGGGCGCGGCTGCGTCCAGCCGGCGCAGCGCCTCCCGCACCACCTTCGGGTCCATCGTCGGCCAGAACGGCGGCAGCGACGCACGCAGGAATCCGCCGTAGCGGGCGTTCGCCAGCCGCGAATCCAGCACCGCCACCACGCCGCGGTCGCTGACCGCGCGGTGCAGCCGCCCGGTGCCCTGCGCCAGCAGCAGCGCCGCGTGCGTGGCCGCCACGGTGAGGAACCCGTTGCCGCCGCGGGCTTCCACCGCGCGTTGCCGCGCCGAGGACACCGGGTCGTCCGGGCGCGGGAACGGGATCCGGTCGACCACCACGAGCTGCAGCGACGGCCCGGGGACGTCCACGCCCTGCCACAGGCTCAGCGTGCCGAACAGGCACGTGCGGACGTCCTCGGAGAACTTCTGGACCAGCAGGGACGTCGCGTCGTCGCCCTGGCACAGGATCGGGAAGTCCAGCCGTCCCCGCATCTCCTCGGTGGCCTGCTTGGCCGCCCGCATCGAGGAGAACAGCCCCAGCGTGCGTCCGCCCGCGGCTTCGATCAGCTCGGCCAGTTCGTCCATTGTGGACGGCGTCAGGCCGTCGCGGCCCGGCGGCGGCAGGTGCTTGGCCAGGTACAGGATGCCGTTGCGCCGGTGGTCGAACGGCGAGCCGACGTCGAGGCCGGTCCACTTCGGGGCCGATTCGTCCGACGGCGCTTCCTTCTCCGTCGCCGCGCCCGGCGCCTGCTCCACGCGGGCCGCACCCGGCGGGAGACCCCACTGGCGCGCCATGGTGTCGAACGTGCCGCCCAGGGTCAGCGTCGCCGACGTCAGGATCGTCGTGTGCTGGTTGAACACGCGCTCGCGCAGCAGGCCGGCGACACCCAGCGGCGCCACCTTCAGCGCCGGCGGCCGCGGGTTCGACGCGTACTTGTCGCCCGACAGCCAGACGACGTCGCGCTGGTGGGCCTGGTCCTCGTCGAACGCCTCCAGCAGCCGGACCGCGGTGTCGTGCACCTCGTCGAGCAGCGACCGCGCCAGCTTGCGCGCCGTGGCGCCCTCGACGTCCTCCTTGCGGTCGGAACCCAGCGCCGTGATGCACCGGTGCGCGGCGTCGCGGACCGCCGGGATCGCGCCCTTCAGTGGCCGTGGCAGCTCGTCCAGCCGGCCCGCGGGCAGGTCGTCGACGATCAGGGCCAGCCCGTCACCCGCCTCCAGCAGGCCGTCGGCGACGTCGGCGTCGATCAGTTTGCCGCAGCGGCGCGCGGCCGACGCGCACATCGCGCTGGTCAGCTCGCCGGTGGCGACCGAGGTGACGCGGTCGACCAGGTCGTGGGCCTCGTCGATGATCACCACGTCGTGGTCCGGCAGGACCTGGTAGCCCTGCAACGCGTCGATCGCCAGCAGCGCGTGGTTGGTGACGATGACGTCGGCGCGGCCGGCTTCGGCGCGGGCGCGCTCGGCGAAGCAGTCCGTGCCGATCGGACAGCGCGAAGCACCGAGACATTCCTTCGCCGTCACCGAAACCTGGCGCCACGCCTGGTCGGTGACGCCGGGGACGAGCTCGTCGCGGTCGCCGGTTTCGGTGTCCGACGCCCACTCCCGCAGCCGCGTGACCTCCTTGCCCAGCCGGGACACCGCGAACGGGTCGAACAGCTGCGCGTCCTCCGGCTCGTCCGGCGCGCCGGAATCCAGCCGGTGCAGGCACATGTAGTTGCGGCGGCCCTTGAGGATCGCGAAGGTCGGCTCGCGCCCGAGCGGCTTCTTCAGCGCCTTCGCCAGCCGCGGCAGGTCGCGGTCGACGAGCTGGCGCTGCAGCGCGATCGTCGCCGTGGAGACCACGACCGTCGCTTCCTTCTCGACGGCGTGCCGGATCGCGGGCACGAGGTAGGCCAGTGACTTGCCGGTGCCGGTGCCGGCCTGCACGGCCAGGTGCTCGCCGGTGCGGATGGCGCGGCCGACGGCGTCGGCCATCTGCACCTGCCCTGGACGTTCGGCACCGCCTACGGACTCCACCGCGTGGGTGAGGAGTTCGAGGACGCCGGGGAAATCGGTTCGGGCGGGCACAGCGACACACATTAGCCGCCACCACCGACAGAGATCGGTGCTCCGTCGCGAACGGGCCACTCGCGTCGCGGGACCTCCCGGACGGAAGGTCCCGCGGGCGAGCATCAGTCCTGGTTGCGGCCGGAGACCAGCTTCCAGGTCAGCGGCAGCAGCCCTGCGGCCACGACGATCTTGATCGCGTCCCCGACCAGGAACGGCGTGACGCCCTTGGCGAACGCGGTCGACAGGTCGAAGCCGGTCGACGCCATCAGCCACGGCACGCCGAACGCGTAGATCACCAGGTTGCCGAGCACCATGGTGCCCGCGGTGCGCACCGGCGTCCGGTCGCCGCCGCGGCCGGCGAGCGCGCCGACCAGCGCACCGGCGAAGACGAACCCGACGACGTAGCCGGCGCTCGCGCCGGACAGGCCCGAGGTGCCGTGCTGGAACCACGGCACACCCACCGCGCCGACCAGCAGATACACCAGCATCGAGGCGGCGCCGCGCGACATGCCGAGCGACGCGCCGACGAGCAGCGCGGCGAACGTCTGGCCGGTCATCGGCACCGGGCTGCCCGGAACCGGGATCGTCAGCTGCGCGGCGGCGCCGGTGAGCACGGCGCCGCCGGCGACCAGCGCGATGTCCCGCACGAGCGAGCCGGGCACGAGGTCGGCCAGTACGGGCCGCTTGCCGGCGAAGGACAGCGAAGACACGAAACCTCCCGAAGTGAACAGGCGACGCCCGAGGTTAACGCTCGTTACCGTCCCCTGTGTCCGCCGAGTTGCGTTCCTCACCGGCCACTCGTCCGGGTGGACCCGATCAGGGCGGGCGCCGGACCGGCCGATGAC
>Ga0207678_10000898_pt1 | contig 27299 bp, 19 predicted proteins | sample KBSC63metaG_FD_184319 | JGI IMG/M metagenome (GOLD analysis project Ga0207678, IMG submission 184319) | Corn rhizosphere microbial communities from Kellogg Biological Station, Michigan, USA - KBS C6-3 metaG (SPAdes) (version 2) | ecosystem: Host-associated > Plants > Roots > Rhizosphere > Soil ... | reverse complement strand
CGCCACCGCGCGCGGCAACCGCGTCTATGCGGTGGTGAACGACGCCGCGCATCCGGAGCAGAGCGGCCTCTACCGCTCCGACGACGGCGGCGCCACCTGGCAGGCGCAGAGCCACGCCGACTGGCTGCCGAACGATTACTTCAGCCGCATCACCGTCGACCCCACCGATCCCGACCGCGTGTACTCGGCGGGCCAGTCGATCCGCCGTTCCGACGACGGCGGCAAGAGCTGGCACGTCTTCAAGGGCGCGCCCGGCGGCGACGACTACCACTACCTGTGGATCGACCCGACCAACACGCAGCACATGATCACCGCCAGCGACCAGGGCGCGGTGGTCACCGTCAACGGCGGCCGGAGCTGGAGCAGTTGGTACAACCAGCCCACCGCCCAGCTCTACCACCTGGGCGCCGACAACCAGTTCCCGTACTGGATCTACGCCGGCCAGCAGGACTCCGGCACCGTGGGCATCGCCAGCCGCAGCGACTACGGCTCGATCTCGTTCCGCGACTGGAACCCGGTGGGCGGCGACGAGCGTGACTACGACCTGCCCTACCCGGGCAATCCCGGTATCGTGTTCGGCTCCGGCCTCGGCGGTCGCGTGTCGCGCTGGAACCGCAGCACCGGCGTAGTGCAGAACGTCACGCCGTGGCCGGTGAACAGCTACGGCCAGCGCGCCACCGACTTCAAGTACCACTACACCTGGATCACCCCGATCGCGTTCTCGGCCAAGCCGCCGTATGCGCTGTACATGGGCGCGCAGGTGCTGTTCCGCAGCACCGACCAGGGCCAGCACTGGAGCGTGATCAGCCCCGAGTTGAACGGCAAGCAGGCCGGCGCGCAGAACTGCAAGGGCAAGCCTACGCCCGAGCAAGCGCGCGACTGCGGCTACGGCGTGATCTTCACCATCGCGCCTTCGCCGCGCGACAACGACGAGATCTGGATCGGCACCGACGACGGCCTGGTCCAGCTCACCCGCGACGGCGGCAAGAGCTGGCACGACGTCACGCCCGAGGGCCTGCCGGCGTGGGGCAAGGTCAGCTCCATCGATGTCTCGGCGCTGCAGCCCGGCACCGCCTACGTCACGGTGGACAACCATCGCCAGGCCGACTTCACGCCGCATGCGTGGCGCACCCGTGACTACGGCGCGCACTGGACCGACATCGCCGCCGGTCTGCCCGCCCACGATTTCGTCGATGTGCTGCGTGCCGATCCGCAGCAGGCCGGGCTGCTCTACGCCGGCACCGACCGCGGCGTGTACGTGTCGACCGATGACGGCGCGCACTGGGCGTCGCTGCAGCGCAACCTGCCCACCGCCTGGGTGCGCGACCTGCTGGTGCACGGCGACGACCTCGTCGCCGCCACCCAGGGGCGCGCGATCTGGATCCTCGACGACGTGAGCCCGCTGCGCCAGGCCGGCACCACGGCCGCCGCACAGTTGTATGCACCAGCGCCGGCGATCCGCGTGCGCGCCAACGAGAACAAGGACACTCCGCTGCCGCCCGGCACGCCGCTGGGCACCAACCCGCCGGCCGGCGCCATCATCGACTACCGCCTTGCGCACGCCACGCACGGCCCGGTGACGCTCAGCATCTACGACAGCAAGGGCCAGCTGGTGCGCCGCTATGCCAGCGACGAGAAACCCGAACCGCTAGCTGCCGACCGTTACTTCGAGAAGGGTTGGCTGGGCTCGCCGCAACAGCTCTCCGCCGATGCCGGCATGCACCGCTTCGTGTGGAACCTGCGCTACCCGCGCCCGCATGCGATCGAATACGGCTACAGCATCGCCGCTACCTGGGACAGCGACACCCCGCTCACGCCGGAAGGTCCGCTGGTGCTGCCCGGCAACTACCAGGTGGTGCTGCACGCGGACGGCAAGGATTACCGCGCCCCGCTCACCGTGACGATGGATCCGCGCGAACACGTGGCCACCGCCGACCTCGCCGCCGGCCTCGCCTTCTCGCGCCGCATCGGCGACAGCTTGCAGCAGGTCTGGAGTAATTACGGCGAGGTGCAATCCCTGCGCAAGCAACTGGGCGCATTGCACACCAAGCTGGCCGGCGACGCCGCCCGCAAGCCCCTGCTGGCCGCGGTCGACGCGCTGGATGCGAAGACCAAGCCGCTGGTCAGCGGCAGCGGCGAGTACGCCGCTAACCTGCACGCGATGAGCGACGCGCTCACCGCCATCGCCACCGACGTCGAAGGCGCCGACCGCGCGCCCACCGACGGCCAGCAGCAGGCGCTGGCCGAATACGACGCCAACCTCGGCAAGGCGTTGGCGCAGTGGCAATCGATCCGCGGCACCGACCTGCCGCAGCTCGACCGCCAGTTGCAGGCGGCGCATTTGCCCGCGGTGACGCTGGCGGCGGCCACGCCGACGCAACCCGACGGTGACGACGACGCCGACATGCCGTAGCGCGTCCGCGCCACGACATGTGACTACGCAAAAGGGCCGCCCGATGGGCGGCCCTTTTGCATGTGCTGGCGGCGAAACTCAGGACTGGCTGTCGTCGGCGGGCGCGGCATCCGCGTCGTTCGATTCGGCCTCGCCCTCCTTCTTCTTGCCCAGCGCCGACTCCAGCGCGCCCGCGCCCTTGAAGCCGGCCACGGCTGCGAGGCCCTTGGTCAGCAGGCCTGCATTCGGATCGAGCTTCTCGGCGCCTTCGACCGCGGCCACGGCACCGGCGACTTCACCCAGGGTATCGAGAATTCCCATGACGACCTCCCGCGTTGGTTGGAGTGCCGAGCATGTGATCGGGCGTGTTACGGCCGAATGAATCCCTGCGCAAGTTCAATCGCCGAAAACTTGCGAAAACGTGGCGAGCCGTGCGAGAGCGCGACACAACCCTGATGCATCCATCGCCTGCCGAGCACCGCAATCCGCCGCGAAGGACGCGAGCCGATCTTCATCGTTCCTTCCGGTTTGCATCACATTTTGCCGCATCCGATTCCTGCCATCGCAGCCGACGGCGCCATACTGAAACAGGACGGTGATCCGATTCGGACATCGCTCCAGGATGCGCTCGGCGCATGCACGCCAGCCCAGCTTCCGATGCGCCATGAGCCGTGATTCCAGGCCTGGTCGCACGACATGGCAGTTCTCGAATCGACGGACAAGCTGGCGCTCCGAATCCGCCCAGTCACGAGAAGGCCATAGCCATGAAAGCATGTCGCCTGACACGATTCCTGTTCAGCGCGTTGTTCGCCCTCGTCGCCTCCAGCGCCATCAGCAATGTCCGCGCATCCGCAGCAAGTCCGATCGGGCAGCAGGATGCGGCAGCGCCGCACAGGACGGCCGGCACATCCCGACAAGCCTCGGCCACGACACCGAACGACAAGGGGAAATTCCGTTCGCTGTCGGCCGCGGCCGCAACCAGCGGCACGATTCCCCGCTACGACCACGTGGTGATCGTCGTGATGGAGAACGCCAGCATCGACAGCATCGTGGGCAACACCACGGACGCGCCCTACATCAACTCGCTGCTCGCCGGCAGCGCATACTTCACGCAGTCCCATGCGGTGACACACCCGAGCCAGCCGAACTACCTGGCCCTGTTTTCCGGCTCCACCCAAGGCATCACCGACGACAGCTGTCCACACACGTTCGACACGGACAATCTCGGCCATCAGCTGATGGCCGCCGGCTACAGCTTCGCCAGCTATTCGGAGACCATGCCGTCGACCGGATACACCGGCTGCGCGTACGGGGCTTCCGGCTACGCGAGGCGACACGACCCGTGGGTGAACTTCAGCAACATTCCGCCGTCGACGAACCTGCCCTATACCGCGTTCCCGAGCGACTTCGCCCAGTTGCCGACCGTGTCGTTCGTGATCCCCAACCTGTGCGACGACATGCACGACTGCCCCGTCGCGACCGGCGACAGCTGGCTGAGTTCGCACATCGGCAGCTACATCGCCTGGGCAAAGACCCACAACAGCCTGCTGATCCTGACCTGGGACGAAGACGACGACCTGAGCCTGGGCAACCGCATCATCACGCTGTTTGCCGGCGCGAACATCGAGCCGGGGACCTATGCGGAACCGATCGATCACTACAGCGTGCTGCGGACGCTGGAAGACATGTACGGCCTCGCCGCACTAGGCAATGCCTCGGCCGCCACGCCGATCAACGACGTCTGGAGCCCCGCCGCGCTCGATTTCGGCATCAGCACGTCGCCGGCATCGCTCGGCATGAGCCAGGGCTCGCAAGCCGGCGTCGCGGTCACCGCCACCGGCTTCAACGGCTTCGACGCGACGGTCGATCTGTCCATCAGCGGGCTCCCCAGCGGCGTGACAGCGACGTTCTCCCCCGCATCGCTGGCGCCCGCGAACGACGGCAGCGCCAGCTCCGCGCTCACGCTGTCGGCAACGCCGACGGCCACCGTCGGCAGCGCGACAGTCACCGTGACCGGCGTCGCCGGCGCACTCAGCCACAACAGCCCCATCCATCTCACCGTCAATCCGCCCGTCGGCGTGGCGTACTGGGCCAGTAGCGTCAATTCCGGCCTGGTCGTGGACGATCCCGAAAGCTCCACCACCAGCGACACGCAGCTGATCCAGTATCCGAGGACCGGCCACGACAACCAGAAATGGCGGCTCACGCCGAATGCCGACGGCTCGTGGACGATGACGAACGTGCTGAGCGGACTATGCATGGCCGCCGTGAACGCCTCGACCTCGGCTCGCGCGGCCGTGGTCCAGGCAAGCTGCACGGGGGGAGCCGAACAGCAATGGCAGCTGCAGCCCGCGGGCAGCGGCAGCGAGCTGGTCAACCGGAACAGCGGCCTGTGCCTCGATGTCGCCAACGCGTCGACCGCGCGGCGCGCTCCGCTCATCCAGTACCCGTGCCACGGGGGCGCCAACCAGCAGTGGACCTTGCTGCGGGCGAACTGAGGAAGCTCCGTCGAAAGCGGCGCAGGCAGGCATGCCGCAAGCGTGGTCGACGCTCGCCGCACGGTCTGCAGCGAGCGCCGGTGCCTGTTCACCGAACCGGCATCAGCGATGCGCGCACGGGCGCCACCGATGCCTCGCGACCGGCTTCGTCCGGCACGCGGACCGAAGCAGGCGATGCGACGGAGCGGCGGCGTCGGGCCTTGCCACGCTTCGACGAGACGCATCCGGCGCAGGCATCGGGCGCGCGTTGGTCGCGCAGGCGATCAGGTGCACGCGCAACCGACAGTTCGCACCATCCGCGCAAACGGGAACCGGGCAATATCCACCCGATCGGGACAAGACGCCGTGAAATTTCACGTTGCATCCACTGCCCATGAGCGACTTGCGGCGACCGGGGGAGCATTTGGCTGTTGTTCACTGACAGGCAATCCGGACGTGCAATCATCGGGGCTCATTTCGATCACTTGATCGACAAACCATCCACGGCTTGCATTCGAAACATCGGCATCTTCGTGCAATGCTGGAAATGAAATAATCGGCAGGTATAACGCCTGCTGGCCGATCACCATTGAGCCTCTTTGTGAGGCACGCGTTTCATATCTCAAAACAGGGCCACGAAACTCGCCAACCGCGGGTTTTCCTGATCGTGACAGGAGGCCATGACCGCCATTTCTAGCATCCCGGGATCGACGCCGATTCGGGATTCGGGAGTATGACGTCGCTGTGTTCGAGCGGATACTGATCGTCTGCATGGGCAATGTCTGCCGCAGTCCCACGGCCGAGTACCTGTTTCGACAGCACTCGAAATCGCGTCGCGTTTCATTCAGCAGTGCGGGATTGTGCGCGCCGGCTGGAAGGCCCATGGATTCGACCGCCCTGCAGCTGCTTGCTGAAAGCGGCATTGACGGCACGATGCACCGTGCCCGCCAACTGACGCCCTTGATGCTGCGCGAAGCCGACCTGGTGCTTGGCATGGAGAAGAGCCAGGTCGAAGCGATGATGCAGCTTGCACCCGAAACCCGCGGCAAGGTCTATCTGCTCGACAAATGGCTGAATGGAGATGACATTCCCGACCCTTACCGCCAACAACGCACCGCCTTCGAATATGTACACGAGATGATCACGAAAGGGGTCGACAGTTGGCAACTTTATCTGTGATTCATGTTTTCACGTCATGAGACGGTAATCCATATGACCGGCACCCTGGCCCCATTGCAACGCGACAACGAGATAGACCTCGGCGAACTGCTGGGCACGCTTCGCGATCACAAGTGGTTTATCGTCCGCATTACTGCGCTTTTTGTCGTGCTCGGCATCATCTATGCCATAACGGCCACGCCCGTCTATCAGGCCACTTCCACGGCGCAGGTGGAACAGAAAGTCCCGGATCTGCCCGGCTTGAGCGCGCTCAGCCAGACACTGGGGGCATCGGACCCCGAGGCATCCACCCAGTCCGCGTTGATCACTTCGCGCATGGTGGTCGGCGCGGTGGTCGACAAGCTCAAGCTCACGATCGAAAGCAGCCCGGAACGTTTTCCGGTGTTCGGCAACTTCATCGCCCACCTCTACGCCTCGCACAATCGCGGCCAGTTGGCCGCTCCCTGGTTCGGGATGATCGGCTACGACTGGGGCGGCGCGAAGCTGGACGTCTTCCAACTGGACGTGCCCGACAGCCTGCTGGACAAGCCGCTGACCCTGATCGCGGGCGAGCACGGCGGCTATGTGCTGGTGGACGACGACGACAACATCCTGGTCACCGGCAAGGCCGGGGAATCGGCCAGCGGCCATGGCGTGACCATGCAGGTCCAGACGCTGACGGCCAACCCGGGTACCCGCTTCCACGTCGTCCGCCACCGTCGGCTGACCGTGACCAACCAGTTGCGCAAGGCGATCAAGGTCAACGAGCAGGCCAAGGATTCCGGCATCCTCGACATGACTTACGACAACACCAATCCGGTGCTGGCGGCGGCGGTGCTGGGAGATGTCGGCGAGCTCTACGTGCGCCAGGACGTGGAGCGCAATTCCGCGGAAGCGGCGAACAGCCTGCAGTTCGTCCGCGAGCAGCTGCCCAAGGTGCGCAGCCAGCTGGAACAGGCCACGGCGGCGCTCAACGCCTATCAGCTCAAGGCGCATTCGGTCGATATCAGCATGCAGACCCAGGCCTTGCTGAATCAGGAAGTCGCCGTCCAGACCAACATCCAGCAGTTGCGCCTGCAGCAGGCCGACATGCAGCGCCAGTACACGCCGGCGCACCCGGCCTACAAGGCCCTGATGCAGCAGATCGGCCAGCTGGAGGCGAAGAAGGGCGCAATCGACAAGCAGGTCGGCAACCTGCCAAACACCCAGCAGGAACTGTTGAAGCTGACCCGCGACGTGCAGGTGAGCAACGACACCTACACCGGCCTGCTCAACCAGGCCCAGCAACTGGATATCGCCCGCGCGGGCACGGTGGGCAACGTGCGGATCATCGACAAGGCGGCGGTGGACATCACGCAGCCGATCTGGCCGAGGAAGACCATCGTGGTGCTCGGCAGCGCATTCCTCGGCGGCTTCGTGGCCCTGCTGTGCGTCTTCGTCCGCCAGGCGCTCAACCGCGGCATCGAGGACCCCTCCGTCATCGAGAACCTCGGCCTGCCGGTGTACGCCTCCATCCCGGTCAGCCTGCGCGAGCAGGCCTTGCACGACAAGCAAGAGCGCGGATCCGGCAAGCAGCGCCTGCTGGTCATGGATGCACCGGCGGACATGGCCACCGAAGCCTTGCGGAGCCTGCGCACCAGCCTGCACTTCGCCCGCCTGGAGGCGAAGAACAACGTGCTGATGATCACCGGCTCCAGTCCGGATGTCGGCAAGACCTTCGTCTCCGCCAACCTCGCCACGCTGGTCGCGCAAGGCAACCAGCGCGTGCTGCTGATCGACGGCGACATGCGCATGGGCACGTTGCACAAGATCATGGGCTGTCCGGCCGAGACCGGCCTTTCCGAGCTGATCGCGGGCCAGGCCGACCTGAATGCGGTGGTGCGCCCGGTCGCCTCGTCCGGGAACCTGCACTTCATCAGCCGCGGCAAGATTCCGCCGAATCCCTCCGAGCTGCTGATGAATTCGCGCTTCTCCACGCTGATCGACCACGTGCGGAAGGCGTTCGACCTGGTGATCATCGACACTCCGCCCATCCTGGCGGTGACCGATGCCGCCATCATCGGCCACCACGTCGGCACCGCCTTGATGGTGGTGCGCTTCGGCCTCAACCAGCCACGCGAGATCGCGCTGGCCAGGCAACGCTTCGAGCAGAACAACATCCCCCTGAGGGGAGCGATCTTCAACGCCGTGGAGAAACGCAGCAGCGGCTACTACTCCTACGCCTACTACGGCGTCGGCAACGCCACCGGGTGAGCGAACGACCCGGGGCAGCGGCAGGAAGGCCACGGCCACGGCTTGCCGCACGCACCACGGAACCCGACCGGACGCCATCGCACGAACGGGGCCGGCCGCCAAGCGGCACACAGATGGGACCCGCAACCACACGACAACCGGCAAAGGCCGCACAGGAGCAGGACCCGTTTCCATGACCATCTTGCCGAAGAACTTCGCCCTCATCGGCGCCGCCGGCTACATCGCGCCCCGCCACATGCAGGCCATCAAGGCCGGGGGCAACCGGCTGCTGGCCGCCTTCGATCCGAACGATTCGGTCGGCGTCATCGACAGCCACTTCCCCGACGCCGACTTCTTCACCGAGTTCGAGCGCTTCGACCGGCATGTCGACCTGCGCCGGCGCGCCGGCCATGGCGGCCAGATCGACTACGTCTCCATCTGCTCGCCGAACTACCTGCACGACTCGCACATGCGCTTCGCCCTGCGCTCCGGCGCACACGCGATCTGCGAGAAGCCGCTGGTGCTCAACCCCTGGAACATCGACGGCCTGCGGGAAATCGAGCGCGAGACCGGCAAGCGCGTGAACACCATCCTGCAACTGCGCCTGCATCCGGCGATCGTCGCGCTGCGCGAACGGGTCCGGCGCGGGCAGCACCGCACCAAGCACGAAGTGGACCTGGCCTACGTCACCTCGCGCGGCCACTGGTATCTGCAGAGCTGGAAGGGCGACCCGAAGAAGTCCGGCGGCATCGCCACCAACATCGGCGTGCACTTCTTCGACATGCTGCATTACATCTTCGGCGCGCTGCAGACCAACCAGGTGCACCTGCACAGCGAGACCAAGGCGGCGGGCTACCTGGAGTACGAGAACGCCCGCGTGCGCTGGTTCCTGTCGGTGGACATCGAGGACGTGCCCATCCCGCTGCGCGAAAGCGGGCAGCGCACCTACCGCTCGATCACCGTGGACGGCGAGGAGATCGAGTTCTCCGGCGGCTTCGCCGACCTGCACAACCGCAGCTACGAGGAAATCCTCGCGGGCCGGGGTTTCGGCCTGGAGGAAAACCGCATCGCGATCGAGACCGTGGCCGCGATCCGCACCGGCAGCGTCGCGCCCCTTGCAAGCGACAGCCACCCTTTCCTGCAACGACAGGCCTGACGAGCGAACAGCATGGACACGGACCACTACCAGCACCCTTCCGCCATCGTCGACGAGGGCGCCCGCATCGGCGCCGGCTCCCGCATCTGGCATTTCGTGCACGTCTGCGGCGGCGCCCGCATCGGCAAGGAAGTCTCGCTCGGCCAGAACGTGTACGTCGGCAACCGGGTCGTCATCGGGGACCGCTGCAAGATCCAGAACAGCGTGTCGGTGTACGACAACGTGACGCTGGAGGAAGGCGTCTTCTGCGGCCCCAGCATGGTGTTCACCAACGTCTACAACCCGCGTTCGCTGATCGAGCGCAAGGACGAATACCGCGACACCGTGGTCAGGCGGGGCGCCACGCTGGGCGCGAACTGCACCATCGTCTGCGGCGTTACCATCGGCGAGTTCGCCTTCGTCGGCGCCGGCGCCGTGGTGAACCGCGACGTGCCGGCCCATGCCCTGGTGGTGGGCGTGCCGGCGCGGCAGATCGGCTGGATGAGCGAATTCGGCGAACGGCTGAACCTGCCCCCGGAAGGCCACGGCGAGGCCGTCTGCGCGCACACCGGCACCCGTTACGTGCTGGATGGCCGCGTGCTGTGCCGGCAGGAGGCCAAGGGATGACAGGCCAGGGGATGATAGCTTTCGTCGATCTCAAGGCGCAGCAGGCGCGCATCAGGGATCGCCTCGACGCGGGGATCGCGCGCGTGCTGGCGCACGGCCAGTACATCCTCGGGCCGGAAGTGGCCGAACTGGAAGCGAAGCTCGCCGCCTTCGTCGGCGCCAGGCATTGCATCGGCTGCGCGAACGGCACGGACGCGCTGCAGATCGCGCAGATGGCGCTGGGCATCGGCGCCGGCGATGAAGTCATCATGCCCGGCTTCACCTACATCGCCACCGCGGAGACGGTGGCGCTGCTGGGCGCCAGGCCGGTGTACGTGGACATCGATCCGCGCACCTACAACCTCGACCCGGCCGGACTCGAAGCGGCGATCACCCCGCGGACGCGCGCGATCATTCCGGTTTCGCTGTACGGGCAGTGCGCGGATTTCGACGCCATCAACGCGATCGCCGACCGGCACGGCATCCCGGTGATCGAGGATGCCGCGCAGAGTTTCGGCGCGCGCTACAAGGGGCGGCGTTCGTGCAGCCTGAGCACGGTCGCCTGCACCAGTTTCTTCCCCAGCAAGCCGCTGGGCTGCTACGGCGATGGCGGCGCGATCTTCACCGACGACGACCGGCTTGCCGTGGTGATGCGGCAGATCGCGCGCCACGGCCAGGATCGTCGCTATCACCACGTCCGCGTCGGCGTGAACAGCCGGCTGGACACGCTGCAGGCAGCGATCCTGCTGGCCAAGCTGGAGATATTCGAGGACGAGATCCAGCTGCGGCAGCGGGTCGCAAGCCGCTACGGCGCGCTGCTCGCGCAGGCCGGCATCGCCGCCCCGCCCCACGTCGAGCCGCACAACACCAGCGTCCATGCCCAATACACCATCCGCGTCGACGGTCGCGAAGCGCTGCAGGCGCGACTGAAGGAAGCGGGCATTCCCACCGTGGTGCACTACCCGATCCCGATCAACCGGCAACCGGCGGTGGCGGATGCGGGCGCACGCCTGCCGGTGGGCGACGAGGCGGCCAGGCAGGTACTCAGCCTGCCCATGCACCCGTATCTGACGGAGTCGCAGACCCGCCTGATCGTGGAAGAACTCGTCGCGGCATCCATGCAACAGGTCCAAGCATGCTCGATCTCCTCGCCAGGCTGATAAGCGGTTCCGTCAACTGGGCGCAGCGCAGGAGCCACGCCCGCCGGTTGCGCGAGTACAGCGGCATCTCGCCGCGTGCCACGGTCGGCCTGGAGTCGAAGCTGATCGGCCCCAAGCAGCACTTCCTGATCGGCGAGCAGAGCTATCTCAATCGGGCGCATCTGTCCTGCGGCCCGCATTCCAAGGTCGTCATCGGCCGCAGCTGCGCCATCGGCTACAACGTGTCGATCAAGGCGATCACACACTCGCTGGACAAGCCGACCAACAACGAGGCGGGCCCGATCATCCATCTGGAGCGCGACATCGTCATCGGCGACGACTGCTGGATCGGCGACAACGTCTATATCCGGGAGGGCGTCACGCTGGGCGACAACGTGATCGTCGGCGCGAATTCCGTGGTCACGCGCTCGGTGCCGGACAACCAGGTGATCGCCGGCGTCCCCGCGCGTGTCATCAAGGAGCGATGACATGCGTCGGCATGGCGACAACGTCGACGTGATCCGCCCGCGGCCGCGGCCAATGCGGGGACTGCGCGCGTGAAGAAGATCATCTTCGGCAAGTGCTACGCGTTTTCCGGCGACGAGAGCCTGGAGCCGATGCTCGCGAAAAGCCTGGAGCTGTACACAGATGCCGGCGACCGCGAGCCCGAGGTGAACATCCGCATCGGCCACGCCGTCAGCGCGCACATGCCGTCCTCGATCAACCCCACGGCGCACAAGACCTTCGCGCACGGCATGCAGACCTCGTTCCCGCGGATCGACGTCTGCTGGGAGCGCGCCGGCGACGGCCGCCTGGAAGTGGAGGCCGTCATCAAGCCGCGGCGCGGCATCCGGCGCACCGTGCACAAGCTGATGTCGATGGAGTACCCGCGCGGGGCCGAGACGTTCGAGCAGATGCTGCACGAGTTCGTGCTGGTGCCCTCGGTCTACTTCTTCAAGGACGTGGTGCCGATCCATGCCGCGTCCGTGACGATAGCCGGCAGCGCCTGCCTGCTCGCCGGCACCGGCGGCGCCGGCAAGTCGTCGGCCATGCTCGCCCTGCGGCGCAACGAGGACGTCGGCTTCGTCAGCGACGACATCGTCATCATGTCCGACACCGCACGCGTCAACGGCAACATGGCGTGGCCGAAGATCTACGGCTACAACTGCATCGGCAACGCGATGAAAAGCGAGATCCTCGCCGGGCGCGGATGGATCGACCGCGCCCATTTCAACATCAAGAACCACCTGAATTCCGCCAACGTGCGGCGCAAGATGTCGCCCGACCGGCTGTACCGCCGCGTGGAGCCGGCGTCGGTGCCGCTGACCCGCGTGTACTACGTGGTGCGCGAGGACGTGCCCGAGATCCGCGTGTCCGCGCTGGGGCTGAGCGACGCCGTCGACATGACGATCGCCGTCATCAGCGCCGAATACAGCGTTTTCCACGACCACCTCTACTGGGAGGAGTACAACGCGCTGGCCACCGCGCGCGCGCCGATGCTGACCATGGCGGAGGTGACCGCGAACTGGCGGCGAGTGCTCACGGCGAGCTTCGCCACGGTGGGCTGCTTCAAGATCAGCGTGCCGTTCGAGGTGGAGCATGCCGTCTACCAGGACAGCGTGAGCGACCTCGTCGTCGCGGACATGACGGCGCAACCATGAAGATCGCGATCCTGACCAACGCCTATCCCTACCTCCCCGGCGAGCAGTTCATCGAGGACGAGATCGGCTACTGGGCCGCGCACGCCGGCGTCGACGTCACCGTATTGCCGGCGCTGGCCGCGGGCACGCCGCGCCCGGTGCCCGCGGGCATCGCGGTCGGCCTCGACATGGCGCGCTCCGCGAGAGCCTGGCGGCTGTGGTTCGTGCTGCGGGCGCTGGGCTCCGCGATCTTCCGGCGCGAGCTGGGTTATCTGCGGCGCGCGCGGAAACTGAAACCGCGCACCGTCACGCGCGCCCTGCTGCACGTGTCCAAGGTGCTCGAACAGGCCGCGCAACTGCAGCGATACGCCGGCATCCATGGCCGCATCGACGTGGCCTATAGCTACTGGAACGAGACCCAGGCCTGCGCCGCCCTGCTCGCCCGGAAGGCCGGCGCGGTGCGCAAGGTCGTCTCGCGCGTGCATGGCTACGACCTGTACGAGGCGCGCCGCCGGCATGGCTACATGCCGCTCAAGCGGCAGTTCGTCGCCGACTGGGACGCGATCTTCGCGCTCTCGCGCGAGGCGCGGGACTATCTGCGGCAGACCTACGACGCGCCGCCGGAAAACATCCGCATCTGTCCGCTGGGCGTGCCGCTGGCCGCCACGCTCGCGCGCCCGAGCCCGGCCGGATGCCTGCACGTGGTGTCGGTTTCCTTCTGCCTTCCGGTGAAGCGGCTGGACCGGATCGTCGACGCCCTGGAACTGCTGGCCCGTCGCCATCCGGACGTCTGCGTGGGCTGGACGCACATCGGCGCGGGCCCGTTGCTGGAGGAGATCCGGGCGCTGGCGCGGCTGAAGCTGTCGGGCCTGGCGAACGTCACGTGCACCTTCGCCGGCGAGCTGCCCAACCATGCCGTCAAGGCGTACTACCGCAGCGTACCGGTGGATGTGCTGGTCAATGCCAGCGAATCCGAGGGCGTGCCGGTGTCCATCATGGAAGCCATGAGCGCTGGCGTGCCGGCCGTCGCCCCCGACGTGGGCGGCATCGCCAGCCTGGTCTCCGACCGCTGCGGCGCCCTGCTGGGCGCGCACCCCGATGCCCGGGACATCGCCGACGCGGTGGAGCGGGTCGCCTTCGCGGACGGACGGGACAGCCTGCGTGTGCACGCGCGGCAGGCGATCGAATCCGGCTTCGACGCCACCCGGAATTACCGCGACTTCGTCGCCAGCGTCGTCGCCATCGGCGCAGCCGGCGACCGGGAGCCGGCGCGACCTCCATCCCGGGCGACCTACCCGCTCCGGCAGGCAACACGACGGTGAACATGGCAAGAATCCAACCAGACAGGTCGACGGGTGAACATACGAACCGTGCTCGCATTTGCCCTTGGCCCCATCGTCACCGCCGGGCTCGGACTGGTGACGGTGCCGGTGATCGCCTGGGTCTTCCCGCCTGCCGACGTGGGGCGGTTGAACATCGTGCAGATCGCGGTGTCGTTCGGCGTGCTGCTGTTCAACCTGGGACTCGACCGCGCCTACGTGAGGGAGTACCACGAGTGGAGCGATCGCGGCGCGCTGCTGAAAGCCTGCTTCACGCCGGGGTTCGCGCTGCTGCTGCTGGCGATGCTGGTCACGCTGCCGATCGACCGGCGCCTTGCCGGCTGGCTGTTCGGCCTCGGGCACGTCGCGTACTACTGGATGCTGGTGGCCTGCGTGGTCGCGAGTTTCATCTCCCGCTTCCTCTCGCTCATCCTGCGCATGCAGGACCGCGGCCTGGCGTTCTCCGCCAGCCAGATCCTGCCCAAGGTGATCCTGCTGCTGGCCGTCGCAATGCTGGCGTTGCCGGCCTTCTCGCGGACGTTCGGGGAGCTGGAAGTGGCCTATCTGGCTTCCCTGCTGTCCGTGCTGCTCATCTACAGCTGGAACACCTGGCGCGAATGGGTCCCGGCCCTGCGCGCCCCGGTTTCCCGCCCGCAGATCCGCGGCCTGCTCGACTACGGCGTGCCGCTGATCTTCGCCGGCGTGGCCTACTGGGGGCTGGATGCCACCAGCACGCTGGCCCTGCGTTCGCTGTCGACCCTGCCGGAGCTGGCGATCTACTCGGTCTCCATGAGTTTCGCCGGCGTGGGCGTGGTGTTCCAGACGATCTTCTCCGTGCTGTGGGCGCCAATGGTCTACAAGTGGGTGGCCCACGGCGCGGACATGCGCCGGGTCGACCACGTCGCCCAGCAGGCGCTGGCCGTGGTCTGCGCGATCTGGGTCGTGAGCGGCGCCCTGTCGTGGCTGATCGACTTCGTGCTGCCCGCGCACTACGTCCAGGTGAAGTACCTGATGCTGTGCTGCATCGGCGAGCCGCTGCTGTACACGCTTTCCGAAGTGACCTGCGTCGGCATCGGGATCACGCGCCGGTCGATGCTGTCGCTGTGGTCGACCATCGCGGGGCTGGTCGTCAATGTCGCCCTCAGCGTGTGGCTGGTGCCGGGCCATGGCGCCGCCGGGGCCGTGGTGGCCAATGCCATCGCGTTCCTGGTGTTCTTCGTGGCGCGCACCGAGGCCTCGGCCCACGTCTGGCGGCCGTTCCCGCGTGCCCGGTTGTACGCGTTCGTCACGGCCGGCGTGGGCCTTTCCATCGCCACGCTGGTGTACGGCCCGCATGCCCCCGTCCATTTCAGCGTGGTCTGGCTGGCGCTGTTGCCGGTCGTCGTCTGGTGCTTCCGCCACGAATGGAGCGGCATGCACCGCGCGCTGCTCGGGGCGTTGAAGTCCCGGCGCAGCTACCCGGAACCCGACGAGGAGCCCGGTGCCCTGCCATGAGCAACACCACGCCACGCGCCACCGCGCACCACCCGAGGCTACGGCGATGACGAAGATCAACCTGTTCGTCTTCGCCGCGCACCACCTGTCCGGCAACATCGCCGCGCAGCGCTTCAAGGGCCTGCTGAAGTACCTGGACCCGGCGAAATACCGGATCTACGTGTTCGCCCGCGAGCCGGCCGCGGGCGCGCCCGCAGCCACCTTGCCGCCGACGCCGGGGATCACCGTACTGCCGCTGCCCGGCCACTGCGTGGGCAGCGAGTCTTCCGCTGCGGCATCGCTGCTGACCATGGCCGCGGCATTCCTGCGCCCGCTGCCGTTCCTGTTCGCCGGAGGCGCGGGACGCGAGCAGCCGCGGCTGGCGCAAGCATGGTTGGTCCGGGCGCTGGCCGCGGCCGACCGGCTGTGCGCCGAGAAACTGGCCGCGGGCGAACGCTGCGTGGCGATCGGCACGTATTCGCCGATCGACTCCCTGGTCGCCGCCGCGAGCCTGGCCAGCCGGCGCCGCATCGGCTGCCTGCAGGACTTCCGCGACGGGCTGGTGTTCGAGCCGCTGGGCAAGCCCGGCTGGCTGCGGACCTGGATGCGCCAGCTGATCGAGCGACGCGTGGTGGCCGCCGCCGGCCTGGTCACTTCGGTGAGTCCCCCGCTGGTCGCCGATTTCCAGCGGCGCTATCCGCACAAGGCGGCAGCGACCCTGCCCAACGGCTACGATCCGGCCGACTTCGCCGCCCCCGACAAGGCCGCGGCTGACGATCCGCGTGTCGCCGCCATCCTCGCCCGCTGGGTTCCGGCCGGCGCGCTGCTGATCGGGCATTTCGGGCGCATCGGCGCCAGCGACGGCTCGGCGTCGCGCAGCCTCGATTTCCTCGTCGATGCGCTGAACGCATCGCCCACGACGATGGCGAACAAGCACGTGATGTTCGCCGGCGAGCTGACGCAACAGGAACGGGCCACGCTCGAACGCGCCCGGTTTTCCGTCAGCGTGCTCGGCCCGGTCGAGCGCACGCTGGCGCTGCAACTGATGCAGCGCTGCGACAAGCTGCTGCTGCTGACCGGTTCGCGCGCCAGCTGCGCCACCGGCAAGCTGTTCGAATACCTGGCCGCGGGGGCGGACATCGTCTGCGTTTCCGGCGTGCGCAACGCGGCCACCGCCATCCTCGCCGAGACGGGTGCGGGACACAGCCTGCTGACCGGCGATGGCGCGGCGGCCGGCGACGCCCTGCGGGCCGCGCTCGCGCCCGGCGCCGCCGACGCGCAGCGCGACATCGGCCCCTACAGCAAGCTGGCGCAGGCCGGCATGCTCGACCGCTGGATCACCGACATGGTGCAGCCATGACGCACGGCCACGATCCGTCGTCGACCGCACCGGCGGACCTGCTGCTGCCGCCGCCGGCACTGCTGGACGCGGGCAAGTATCGCTTCACCGTGGGCCACATGTTCCTCGGCACGGCGTTCCTGCTGCTGTTCCTGTCCGTGGTGATACCGAACTCCCTGCAGGTCCCCACCGCGGCGGCGATGGGCCTGGCCTTCCTGCTGGCGCTGCCGGGACTGCGCATCGGCGCAGGCTTCAGGAACCTGCTGGGCATGTACGTCTGCACGGTGATCGTGACGACCACCTACATGATCGTGGGCGGCATGCACGACGCGTCGCTGGTCGCGCTCGCCCAGGTGCTGGCGATCTACATCGTGTCGCCCCTGCTGTGGACGATCATCGCCGAGGCCTTGCTGCGATGGCTGGGAACCGAGCGGCTGATCGGCTGGTTCGTCCTGCTCAGCCTGCTCTGCGCCGCCAGCGTCGCGCTGTTCTTCTACCTGTACTTCAGGCATGGCGCGGCGGCCGTGGCCTTCTTCTTCCAGGGCGCCAACATCAACCAGAACGAGGGATTCTCCGGCGCCACGATGCATGTGTACGGTTCGCTGATCTTCCTGTGCGGTGGCTTTTTCAGTTCACCCGAGCTGATCCGCAGCCGGCTGCTGCGACTGGTCCTGCTGGCGGCGCTGCTGGTCTGCGCGCTCACCTCCGGCCGTTCCGCGCTGATCCTCGCGGTGCCGATGGGGTGGCTGCTGGGCCTGATGCTGACGTCGCGCACGACCGAGCACCCGAATCGCTCGATGTTCACCGGCGTCATCCGCTACGGCCTGCCGGTGCTGATCGCGACGGCGGCGGCGCTGTTCCTGCTGCAGGCCTACACGCAGATCAGCCTGGGCGCGGTGCTGGACGTGGTCACGAACAAGCTCGCCTCGGGTGGTGGCGAGGCGCGGGTGCAGATGGGCCATTCGTTGCTCGCCGGCATACTGGACAACGGCGGCCTGGGCTCGGGTCACGGCGTCGGCGTCAAATACATCAGCGACCCCATTCATCCCTGGCGCTACGAGCTGGTGTGGCTGGCCACGCTGTACCGGGTGGGCATACTCGGCACGCTGATCTACGCGCTGCCGTTCGCGCTCTACATCCTCGCGGCGCTCCGGCTGGCATACCGACGCCGGCTGCCGTCGCGGCACAAGTTCCTGTTCAGCGGCCTGGTCTGCGCCCTGCTCGCGACCAACACGAACCCCTACATCGAGGCGTTCGCCTTCCAGTGGATGTACGTCATTCCGCTGGTGGCGCTGTTCATCGAGTACCCGGACTGCCTCAGGAAGGCACCAGGATGAAGCGTCTCAGGGTGCTGCTGTTCTCCAGGTATTCCAGGCTGGGCCCGAGCACCCGGCTGCGCAGCCTGCAGTACCTGCCCCTGTTGCGGGACCGCGGGATCGACGTCGAGGTGCATGCGCTGTTCCCCGATGCCTATCTCGAGAACCTGTACGGCAATCACTCCGCGGCCGCCCGCTGCATCGCGTGGCAATCCTGCGCCCGGCGCGTGGTGCAGACCCTGCGCCGCGGCGCGCACGACCTCGCCTGGATCGAGGGCGAACTGTTCCCCTACCTGCCGTACTGGATGGAGTCGCTGCTTGCGCGCTCCGCCAGGCCTTACGTCGTGGACTACGACGATGCGCTGTTCCACAAGTACGACCTGTCGTCCAGGCCGCTGGTGCGACGCCTGCTGGGCCGCAAGATCGACCGCGTGATGCGCGGGGCCGCCTGCGTGATCGCCGGCAACCGCTACCTCGCCGCACGCGCCGAACGGGCCGGCGCGGCCCGGATCGAGATCATCCCGACCGTGGTGGACGAGCAGCGTTACGCGGTGGTGGACCACGCGGACACCGAAGCGCCGGTGATCGGCTGGATCGGATCGCCGGCCACCGAGGAGTACCTGCTCGACAACCGCGAAGTGCTGGAACAGGTCTGCGCCCGGCACGACGCGCGCCTGCTGCTGGTCGGGCCGCGCACCGAGGTCGCCGGCGAGTTCGGCAGCGTGGTGCCGGAGGTGGCGGCATGGTCCGAGGACAGCGAGGCCGCCACGCTGGCCCGCATGGACATCGGCATCATGCCCTTGCGCGACGGCCCGTGGGAACGCGGCAAGTGCGGCTACAAGATCATCCAGTACATGGCCTGCGGCCTGCCGGTGGTCGCCTCGACGGTGGGCGCGAACCTCGACATCGTGCAACACGGCGAGAACGGCTTCCTCGCTGACGGGATGGCCGCGTGGCGGGACGGCCTCGAACAGCTGATCCGGAACCGCGCCCTGCGCACGCGCATGGGCCTGGCGGGCCGCGCACGCGTCGAGCACGAATACAACGTGGGCGTGCAGGCCTCGCGGCTCGCGGACGTGCTGCACGGCGCGGGGCGGCACTGATGTGCGGCGTGGCCGGATTCTGGCAACGGCGCGGCGGTGCGCGCGACGCGCTGCTGGGACAGGTGCAGGCCATGTCGGCCCGGCTGGTCCATCGCGGCCCCGACGACAGTGGCGCGTGGTGCGACGAATCCGCCGGCATCGCGCTGGCGCAGCGGCGCCTGTCCATCCTCGACCTCTCGCCGGCCGGCCACCAGCCCATGCCCTCGGCCTGCGGGCGCTACGTCCTGGTGTTCAACGGCGAGATCTACAACCACCTCGACCTGCGCCAGCAGCTCCTTGCGGCAGGCGCGGCACCGGCGTGGCGCGGACATTCGGACACCGAGACCCTGCTCGCGTGCTTCGTTGCCTGGGGCGTGGAGCGGACCCTGCGCGCCTGCGTGGGCATGTTCGCGTTCGCGCTGTGGGACCGCCGGCAGCGCTCGCTCACGCTGGCGCGCGACCGCATGGGCGAGAAGCCGCTGTACTACGCCTGGCAGGACGACACCTTGCTGTTCGGCTCGGAGCTCAAGGCCTTGCAGGCGCATGCGGCCTTCCGCGCGGAAGTCGATCGCGACGCGCTGGCGCTGCTGCTGCGCCACGATTGCGTTCCCGCGCCGTACTCCATCTATCGCGACGTGCTCAAGCTGCGCCCCGGGCACCTGCTGCGCATCGGCGCCGATGCGCCGCGCAGCGCGCAAGCGGTGGCGTACTGGCGCTACAACGACGCGGTCAGCGCCGGCCTCGGCAACCCGCTAGCCGGTTCGGACGCCGAAGCCATCGATGCGCTGGAGCGGCAGCTGGGCGCCAGCGTCGGCGCGCAGATGCTGTCGGACGTGCCGCTGGGCGCGTTCCTCAGCGGCGGCATCGACAGCAGCACGATCGTGGCCTTGATGCAGGCGCGCAGCCGCCGCCCGGTCAAGACCTTCACCATGGGCTTCGGCGAGACCGGCTACGACGAGGCCGCGCATGCCAAGGCCGTGGCCAGGCATCTCGGCACCGAGCACACCGAACTCTACGTGCGCCCCGAGGATGCGCTCGCCGTCATCCCGAAGCTGCCGTCGATCTTCTGCGAACCCTTCAGCGACAGCTCGCAGATTCCCACCTTCCTGGTCAGCCAGCTGACCCGCCGCGAAGTGACGGTGGCGCTGAGCGGCGACGGCGGCGACGAGTTGTTCGGCGGCTACAACCGCTATCTCGGGGCCCGCACGACCTGGGAGCGGATGCATCGCCTGCCGCAGTTCGCGCGGCTTGCCGGTGCCGGCGTCCTGCGCTCCTTGTCGCCGGACGCATGGAACCGATGGTTCGAACGCGCCAAGCCGCTGCTGCCGAAGCGCTGGCACCTGGCCACGCCCGGCGACAAGGCGCAGAAGCTGGCCGAGGTGCTGCCGCTGGCCAGCGGCCACGCCTTCTTCCTCCACCTCGCCAGCCAGTGGAAGCACCCGGACAGCGTCGTGATCGGCGCCCGCGAGCCCGCGACCCTGTTGACCGACTCCGATGCGTGGCCGGACACCGGGAACCTGGCGCAATGGATGATGGCGATGGATGCGCAGAGCTACCTGCCCGACGACATCCTGGTGAAGGTCGACCGGGCCGCCATGGCCAACAGCCTGGAGACCCGCGTGCCGATGCTCGACCATCGCGTGGTGGAACTGGCGTGGCGCGTACCGCTGCACCGGAAGATTCGCGACGGCGAAGGCAAGTGGCTGCTGCGCCAGGTGCTGTACCGGCACGTGCCCCGGGAATTGATCGAGCGCCCCAAGATGGGCTTCGGCATCCCGCTGGACAGCTGGCTGCGCGGCCCGCTGCGCGACTGGGCGGAAACCCTGCTCGATGAGCGCCGCCTGCTCCGGGAAGGCTATTTCCACCCGGCGCCGATCCGGCGGAAGTGGCAGGAGCACCTGGACGGCCGACGCAACTGGCAGCACCCGCTGTGGAGCGTGCTGATGTTCCAGGCCTGGCTGGATGAAAGCCGGAGAGCACCCGCATGACGCTGCCGCACGCATGTCGCACCGGCGGACCGCTCGCCGTTTTGCAGGAGACCGCCGCATGAAAGCCGTGCTGTTCGCCAACACGGATTGGTACCTCTACAACTTCCGCCGCGCGCTGGCGCTGGCCTTGCAACGGCAAGGCTACGAGGTCCTGCTGATCTCCCCGGCCGGCCCTTATGGCGACAAGCTGCGCGCCCTCGGCCTGCGCTGGGAATCCGTGCCGATGGCGCGGCGCAGCCTGAATCCGCTGCGGGAAGCGGCACTGCTGTGGCATCTCGTCCGCCTGCTGCGGCGCGAACAGCCGGCGCTGGTGCACGGCTTCACCATCAAGTGCGCCGTGTACGGCTCGCTGGCGGCGCGACTGGCCGGCGTGCCCGCCCGGGTGAACGCCGTGGCCGGCATGGGTTACGTGTTCACCAGCCCGCAGCTGAAGGCGCGGCTGCTGCGGCCGGTGGTGCGCGGCCTGTTGCGCCTCGCGCTGGGCGGCAGCGGCGCACGGCTGATCCTGCAGAACGCGGACGACGTGGCGCTGTTCCGGCAGGCCGGACTCGTCGACCCGGAGCACATCCGCCTGATCCGCGGTTCCGGAGTGAACTGCGCGCAGTTCGCCGCAGGAATGCGCGCGCGCCCCCCCGGCGATGGCCGCATGCGCGTGCTGCTGGCCAGCCGGCTGCTCTGGGACAAGGGCCTGGCCGAGTTCGTCGCCGCGCTGCGCCAGCTTCGCCTTCAGGGCCGCACCGTCCACGCCCTGCTCGCCGGCACGCCGGACCCCGGCAATCCCGCCACCGTGCCGGAAGCGACGATACGGGAATGGGTCGCGGAGGGACTGGTCAGCTGGCTCGGCCACGTCGACGACATGGCCGGCCTGCTCGGTTCGGTCGACATGGTGGTGCTGCCGAGCCACCGGGAAGGCTTGCCGCGGACGCTGGTCGAAGCGGCGGCCTGCGGCCTGCCGCTGATCACCACCGACGTCCCCGGCTGCCGCGAGGTGGTGTCCGATGGCGTCGACGGCCTGCTGGTTCCCAGGGGCGACAGCAAGGCACTGGCGCAGGCCATCCGGCGACTGCAGGACGACCCGGAACTCGCGCGCCGGCTGGGCGTGGCGGCTCGCCTCAAGGCGCGATCCCAATTCGACGAACACATCGTCATCCAGCGCACCCTGGAGGTCTACGCGGAACTGTGCGAATCGCCGGCGGTGTCCACCGAGCCGCTCCTTTAGACGTCCATTCCCCGCGTCATGCGCATCCTGCCATGACACGACCCATGCGCCGTTCGGAGAACCGCATTCGCCCGCGAAGGAATCATTGACGGGCTTCGCCGGAACCGCGACAGCCGTTCCCGGAGCCATGCACGATCGGAGACCTTGCCATGCGATCCTCACCGCAACTGACGAATGTCCTGGACTTCCTGCCCGCGGCGGAACACGCCGCCATCCGCGCCGGCACCAGCTCGTACGATTGCACCGGCGGCATCCAGGCGGCGATCGACCAGGCCGGGAACCGGGTATACGTGCCCGCCGGGACCTACCCCGTGAAGCAGCTCAACCTCAGGTCGGACATCGAGCTGTACGGCGACGGGCAGGCCAGCGAGCTGAAGGCGCACGACGACACGCTCGCCTGCGAGTTCATGCTCGTCACCCACGTGCGCGACGGCGGCACGCCCGATGTCGCGGACAACATGCGGAACATCCATCTGCACGACCTCAAGCTCAACGGGCGCGTGGCCGAGTTCGGCTACCAGCAGTTCTGGTACCTGCTGGCCGTCAACGCCACTTCGGACCTGACGGTCGAGCGGGTGATGTTCCACGGCTTTCGGGGCGACGGCATGTATGTCGGATCGGGGACGCTCCACGGCACCGAACGCCACAACCAGCGCATCGCCGTGCGCGACTGCGTGTTCGACGGCGCGGTCAAGGACAACCGCAACGGCCTGTCCATCATCGACTGCGACCATCTGACGGTCGCGAACTGCATCTTCCGGAACATCGGCAACGCGAAACTCTCCCACTCGGTGGGCGGGATCGATTTCGAGCCCGACCACAATTGGAGCGTGTATCGCAACGTGACCATCAGCCACTGCAAGTTCATCGACATCGATACCGTGAACACGGCCGGCATCACGTTCTTCAACGGCCACCAGACGGGAAGCAACATCCACGATTGGATCGTGTCGGACTGCCAGTTCACGAACTGCTACTGGGGCATCGATTCCGCGACGCGGCCCAAGACCGCCGCGGACGTCGCCGACAACCTCTCCGTGCTCAACTGCCACTTCCTCAATTCGATCCGCGTCGACATCGCGGTCAACGGATTGAGCGGCACGCAGATCAGCGGCTGCACCTTCCAGCGCTCGCCGCCGGGCTCCGGCCCGGGCGGCGACGCGATCAGGCTGGGATCCTTCGCCTACGGGACCAGCGAGAACGCCATCGACACGGTGATCACGGGCAACACCTTCATCGGCATACGCCCGCAGATGGGTGCGATCGGTGTGTTGGGCGCCGACCGGGTGGTGTGCGCGGGCAACGTGTTCGTCGACATCCACGGTTCCTGCATCAACTTCGCCGAGGGCAACACCCCAGACCACACCCGGCGCACGGAGTCCGTGATCATCTCCGGCAACAGGGTCAGCCGCAGCGCGCACGCGGCACCGGGCGCCGCCGCCATGTCCTTCCTCAGCACCAGCGAGCAGATGCGCATCACCAGGGGCAATCTCGTGGTGAACCGTTCCATCGAATACGCCAACGACATCGATGACGGCATCAAGCGTGTTGCGGCGGGTGCAACGATCCAGCTCGTGGGACTGAAGTGACCGGCACCGCGGCAACCGCATGCGGCCCCGCAAACGACCCCTGAATTCGCGCAGGTTCGCGGCGACGGCTGGCGGCGCGCGCGGTCAACGGTGATCGGGTTGTTCGGCCGCGCGGTATGCCTCGGTCTCGTGACCGCCCGCCCTGCCGCTGCTCTCCCCTCCCTGGGCCGCAAGATCGGTCGGGACGGCCGATCGGCCCGCACCCGATGAAATGGCCTTCGCACCGGTACCGCACTGCGGGCCGGGTCCGGTCTGCCGGCGCGCTTCCTGTCGCAGCCACAAGCGCATGACCGTCGTCATGTATACGCCGAGGATCAGGCAAAACGCCGCGAGGTTCACCCCCGCCGAATGAGCCACGCCGCTGACGATCGCGCCGATGGACGCGAGACCCACGGCGAGCGCCACCAGCGCGGCCAGGGTGGCCCGAGGCCCCAGGCCAGCCCCTTGCAGGATGTGGTGGATATGCCCGCGGTCGGGCTTGAACGGCGACCGGCCCGCGCGCATGCGTCGATACATCACCGCGAGCGTGTCGAGCACCGGCAGCGCCACGCACCACAGCACGTCGACGGGCGACAAATGCGTTTCGGGCATCTGGCTCAGGCGGATGAGTACCCAGGCCAGCAGGTAGCCGATCAGCGTGCTTCCCGCATCGCCCAGGAAAACCTTGCCGCCCACGAAGCCGAGGTTGACGACCAGATAGGGCAACATGGCTGCGGCCAGCAGGGCCAGCAGCATGATGACCCCGCGCAAGGGCGTGGGTGACGCGAACAGGATGACGGCGGCGATGCTGACCAGGGTCAGGCTGCCGGCGAGGCCATCGATGCCGTCCATCATGTTGAACGCATTCACCAGGCCGATGACCGCAAGCACCGTCATCGGCACGCCAAGCCAGCCAAGTACAACGTCATGGCCGAAGATGTGTCCAAGCGTGTGAATGTAGACACCGGTGCTCGCGATCACGGTCAGTATCGCGATGGTCTGGATCAGCAGGCGATCGCGCACGCTGAGGCCGAAGCGATCGTCCAGCGCGCCGAGCAGGGCAAGCACGGCGGCGGTTCCGAGCAGGCTGCGCTCGAATCCGTCGAAGACGCCGTAGCAGGCCGCCCCCGCGAGCATCCCCGTGAAGATCGCCAGGCCGCCCACCAGTGGCACTTCGCCTAGATGCTGTTTGCGCTGGTCGGGGCGATCAACCAGACCCAGCGCCAGAGCGAGCCGGCGCATGGCCAGGATGCCTGCAGCCGACGTGCATGCAGCAACCGTAACACCGAGGAGCAACCGCAGTTCATGCATGGGACCTCCGCCTCCTAGCTTGCTCGAGCGGGTCCCCCAAGGTCCGAACGAGTCCAATTGTGGGGGTTCAGCCGACGGGCGGCGAAACCTTGCTGTCCTGTGCCCACGAACCGTGGATCCACCAGACCGATACTTCACTCCTGCCCGGATCGACCTTGATCCAATCAATGACGCAACAGCGATTGCCCGGCGAGAGCACATGGAGCCAACATCGGTTTTTTGAAGCTATCACCTCTGGATGTCGATTCCGGTACAACGCCAATGCCTTATTCAGCCACTGCGCGTTTATATGAGCGCCACATGAATCGAATGTTTTGATAACGTTTCATGAAATCCGCGCATGCATGAACCAGGCAACACAAATGCAAAACTCCATCATGCGGACAAGAGAGCCTACGGAACATCGTGGAACGGGGCGAATACGCTTGCGCGTCATATCGGACAGCGAGCGCGTCGATTTGCAACGTGAGCGAAATACGCCCACCGAACTGCGAGCCATCGCCACCGCGATTCCGGCAGTCGCCGCGGCGTTCTGCACCACTTGAACCCACGCCATCAATGCGGGCATCGCGTTGATGGCGTGGGTTCGGGCTGCTCCATGCCGATCGAGGACCGGAATTCAAGACCGCGAATTCAGGACCGCATCAGTGGTTCGCGCTGTAATTCGCGGCGGCCGCACTGCTGACCAGGGTTGCCGAAGGCAGCAACTGGCTCAGGAAACGGTTCCAGCGGGTGATGCCGGCCGCACCGACGAACACCACGTCGCCCGGCTTCAACCTGAAATCGTCTCCCAGCGCGAATGCGGCCGGCGAACGCGCATCCAGCTGGAAGACCTTGGCCGGGGTATTTTTCAGATTGTTCGCGCCACGTATCACGTAGACGGCCCTGCCGTTGGAAGTGATCGGATTCAAGCCGCCGACGCGACCCAGCGCCTGGGTCAGCGAGATCGAGGAAAGCGTCCGGAAGGTGACCGCCTGGGGACGCATCACCTCGCCCATCACGTACACTTCCTCGGAGTCGTTGTAGGGAAGCATCAGGCGATCGCCCGGCTTCAGATAGATGTCCTTCGCCAGTCCCCGGCTGTCGTACAACGCGGCAAGATCCAGGTGATAGTTCTGTCCGTCGCGACTCAGCACCAGGTCGGACATGTTGGCCTGGTCGGCATTGATGGTCGCCGCGCCCAACGCCTGCGCCAAGGTCAGCGGAACCGAGGTGATCGACAGCGGGTCGGTCTTCATGAAGGCGCCCTGGAGCAGCACATGCTGGCTGTTGTAGCCGACGATGCTGACGTCCACCTGCGGCCGCTCGACGAATTTCGCGAGCTTTTGCTCGATGGTCTGGCGCACTTCCTCGATCGTCTTTCCCCCGACACTGATGCTGCCCACATACGGATAAAACAAGGTGCCGTCCGAACGCACCAGGCGCCCGTTGGCTACCGTTTGCTGTTGTGTGCCCGCCGGCGACGTCAACTCCGGGTGATCCCATACCGTGATGTAAAGCGAATCCCCCGGACCGATGCGGTAAGGGGTCGGCTGATAGGACAGCAGTTCCTGCGGCACCGTCGCGGTCAACAGCGGCGTGGGATTCTCCGCCAGCAGTTGCGGGGTAATCGTCACCAGCTGGACTTGGCTGCTGTCGCTTGGCGTACCGCGAACCAGGCCCTTCCCGGACATTTCCTGGCCGGGCGACCACACGCAGCCGCTGGCAAGCAGCGCGAACCCAAGAACGGCAAAAGCACAAGTCTTTTTCATGATCCAAAGGTCCTCGTAGGATTCGTGCTGCAATGTTCGAAACCGCTGGCTGGCGGCATGCCTGACCCCTGAATTCGTGCTTTTCCGGCCGCACGAAACCGTCCCGCAAGGCGAAAGACTCGCCTTTCGATCAATGACCAACTGAACCAGACAG